>Ga0255352_1000193_pt1 | contig 34340 bp, 31 predicted proteins | sample HBST0metaG_FD_189939 | JGI IMG/M metagenome (GOLD analysis project Ga0255352, IMG submission 189939) | Peat soil microbial communities from Stordalen Mire, Sweden - H.B.S.T0 | ecosystem: Environmental > Terrestrial > Soil > Wetlands > Peat | place: Sweden: Norrbotten County, Stordalen Mire...
CGCATCAGCACGCAAATCGGACTTGGGAATGGCGATGCCCAGATCGGCGTCCTCGTCATCTCCCCCGATGTCGTCCAGATCCTCATCCTCGTCGTCATTGTCCTCGCCGTCCTCGTCGTCATCGTAAGAGGCCTCTTTGATCTTCGCCTCTCCCCGCTTGGCACGCGGGCGCTTGATGGTCACCTGCGGTGGGGGTGCAGGAGGCGAATGAGGTTCAAGGAAGGCGCGCGCTTCTTCAACGGCGGCAAGTCTGCCGTCGATCAGTTCCAGGAACACCGACTCCACGATCGCGCGATAATCGGGCAGGTCGGGGGTAATGCGCATCTCCTGCATCAGGGCATGGGGAATGCGCTGACGAGCTTCCGGCCAGACTTTGAGGAACAAGTTGAAGCGTTCCTTTACCGCCGCATCTTTGGTCGTAAACGCAAGCCACAGAATAGCTTCCGGGTCATAGCTCGTAAAGAGCTTGAAGGCCGCCGAAGGAATCGAGTTTTCCTTCGCCAGCAACACCTTCGCAAATCCAGCAGCCAAAGTGTCCAGACTGTCCCACTCTTCGACAAACCCAGGGCGCAACATTGTCTTCTTGAGAGCAGCCAGATCCTTGGCCGCCAGCCGGGCGGTAAGTAACCGCATCTGCGCTGCCGACATGTCCGCATGAACCCCCTGGAGAAGCAGTTCCACAGCCAGTTCGTGCAGAGCCTTGAGCTTCTCCTCGTCCGCCTTGGAAGCGGTCCAGGCAGGGAACAGGAATTTCATCCATCCCTCAGCTTCGAGCGCCTTCAGGACTTTGAGCCCGTCTTCCTCGTGGCCAATCTGCTCCAATTCCTGGCTACGGGCATGGGCAGAAAGATGCTCGATGACGCCTTCTTCCCGCGCATTGTCATAGCGGGTACGCGTCTTGGGGTCCAGTTCCCATCCCAGCCGGGTTTGATAGCGAGTGGCGCGAATCAGCAGTGACGGCTCTTCGAGAAACCCGTAGTTCGAAACCAGGCGCAAGGTCCGGGACTCGATGTCCGCGGCCCCATTTAGAGGGTCCATGAGCAAGCCAAACGACCCCTCGTTGAGGGAGATCGCCATCGCGTTGACGGTAAAGTCTCGGCGGTGCAGATCTTCCTGAATGGAGGCGGCATGAAAAATCGGCTTGCCCGGTTTGGCATATTCCGCGCGGTGGGTGCTCACCACATCCACGCGAACCGTGCCGGGAAAACATAGGTAGAGGGAGCGGGACTCTTCGTCTTCGCCCCAAACTGTTCCACCAAGTTTTTCAATTATTTTCTTCAGTTTGAGGGCATTTCCATGCACCGCCACTTCAAGTTCGCGGACGGCATTGCCGCTGGTCAGGTCGCGTACCGCATCCCCTGTCAAAAATAGGATAGTGGCGGCTTCGCGGGCTGCCTCGCGCAATTGGCGCAGGGCGTTCTGCTGGTCGACCGACAAGCGGTTTTCCAGGAGATAGATGTAATCGGGCATTCCGTTTCCTGCTTCCGGGAGTTGTTCCCCAAGCCAAGTAGCTCATGTTGTTGCGCTTACAGCGCAGTTCGGCAAAGATTGCAAAGCAGTACCTTAACACAAGCAGGCTCTGTTGGCTAGGCCCAGGCGCACTGGTTTTGCAGCTTTTTGCCCTCCCTATCTTACTCGCCCCCTTCAGCGTACGGACGAGGAATTCTCGACCTATGCAAGAGAGCAAGAGAAGCTCGCCAAGGTACCTCGGCTCGCACGCACTCGGCTCTCGCTACGCGAACCGAAGACCTGCCCGTGCAACCCCTTGACCGTGCGACAATGCAGAGCGATGGCTTCTGCACGCAAACCGGTGATCGTACGCAAGTTCTCGCGCGATTGGTGTGCGGGCTACGTCGAGGCCGGCCTCGGCCAGGATGCGGCGGAACTTGAGATCCTGGACCAGACCGGCAAGGTAGTACGCGTGGGCTGGGAACAGGTGAAGTGGGTGTGTTTTGTGCGCGACCTGCCCGGGCCCGCGGCCGACCAAGTCGATCCGGAACGCCTCCTGCACAAGCGCTTTGCCATTCGGCCAAGGACCGTCGGGCTGTGGCTGCGGATGACTTTGACCGACGGCGAGGAGTTGGAGGGTCTGGCGGCAAACGATCTCTCGCTCGTAACAGGTGCGGGGCTGATGCTGACACCTCCCGATACGCGCTCGAATACGCAGCGGGTTTATGTGCCGCGACAAGCCATCCAGAGTCTGGAAGTGGTCAGCCTGATTGGGTTTGGGCGTAAGCGGACAGGGGCGCCGGGGAAAGCCAGTCAGTCCGAATTGTTTCCACAAGAGCCGGATGCGGAGGGGTAGCGCGCAAGCGTATTCATTCGACAGTATTTCCGTGGTGCGCCCCGCCTCCGTCTCTTCCGTTCCGGTACAATCGCATCGATGAAACTAGGCGAGTTGGCAAGCAGGCTGGGCGCGGAGTTGCGCGGCAACGCGGAGCTGGAAATCACTGGTGTCAAAGGGATTGAAGAGGCTGGACCGACGGAGGTGACCTTCGTGGCAAATCCCCGTTACGGGGGCTTGGCGCGGAAGACCAACGCGGCCGCTGTGCTGGTCGAACCGGAATTCGCGGAAATTGAGACGGCGACGATCCGGATCAAAAATCCTTACCTGGCGTTTTCCCGCACGCTGGGAATGTTCTATCAGCCACCGGCCTACGCCCCGGGGATTCATCCCACGGCGGTCATCGACCCGACGGCCGTCATCGGCGAAGGGGCGCACATCGGGGCCTATGTGGTCGTCGGCCCGCAGGTTCGGCTGGGAGACCACGCTACCCTGCTACCCCATGTGGTGCTCTATCCCGGTGTCACGGCGGGCAGCCACCTGTTTGCCCACGCTCATGCCGTCGTACGCGAATACTGCGTGCTGGGCGACCATGTGACGCTCGAGAATGGTGCGATTATCGGGTCGGATGGGTTCGGGTTTGCCAAGAACGAAGCGGGGCATTGGGAGAAGATCCCGCAGTCGGGCCCGACGCGTCTGGGCAACCGCGTGGACGTGCAGGCCAATGCGTGCATTGACCGCGCCACGGTGGGAGCAACGGAGATTGGCGACGGCACCAAGGTGGACAACCTGGTGCAGGTGGGCCACGGGTCGCGGGTGGGCGAGAACACGCTGGTCTGCGCCCAGGCGGGGCTGGCTGGATCGTCGGTGGTGGGCAACAACGCAATTCTCGCAGGCCAGGCGGGAGTGGCCGGTCACTGCACGTTGGGCGACGGTGTGATCCTGACCGCGCAGACCGGCGTGTCGCACGATATTGCAGCCGGCAAGATGATCTCCGGGTCGCCCGGCTTCGACAACCGCGTCTGGCTGCGGGCGGTGACCATCTTCCAGAGATTGCCGGAGTTGCTGAAGCGCCTGGACCGGGTGGAAAAGAAGGTTGCGGCGCAAGAAGCATCCCGTGAAAGCGGCGGCCCACAATGAAGACGTGCGCAAGGGTTTTGGCTGCAACTCTGCTGCCGACACTGATGGCGGCCACAGGGTGCCATTCCTATCACATTGAGACCACGGTCGAGAATCGGACCGGAGGGGCGATTCAGTTACTGGAGGTCGACTACCCGAGCGCCAGTTTCGGGGACAACACGTTAGCCGCGGGCGCCGAGTTCCACTACCGCATCCAACTGCGCGGTAGCGGGCCGCTGAAGGTGCAGTACACGGCTAGCGATGGCCGTGTGGCGCAGATCGCCGGACCTACGCTTGAGGAGCAGCAGGAGGGCCGGCTGCAGATCGTTCTGCTCCCTGGCGGCAAGGCGGAATTCCACCCCGCGTTCACGGCTGGCCGCTGAATCACGCAAAGCAAACGCTCCGGGCTGTTGCACGAGTCTCACGGTCGCCTTCAACTAAAAAACCTCTTCAGCGAACCATGCTTCGGAAGAGCGGCGATTGCAACAGGCTGGCGAATTGCCCATCGGAAGTGGCGAAATGAATCGACAGGCGGCCGGAATTCGAAGAGATGGCGGTAGCGCTCAACGCCTGCTTCTCCGCCTCACTGCCGCTCATCTTGCGCACCATCAAGGCAGCCGTCATGAGCGACGAGACGGTTGCAGCTGCAAAGCTGTCGCCGGTGGAGATGGTGAGGTCGAACTTGACGCCGTGCTGGAAATCCATCGAATACCACGAAGACTCCAGACGCTTGCGCACCGTCTCAAAGTCGGTGACCGAACCGGCCTCGCCCAGCACCTGCTTCATCATGGTCTGAGTGCCCTTCTGGTCGAGGATGCTCCACAGGGGCTCATAGTCCACCGTCCTCATGGCGTCCATCATGGGGCCGTTGGAGAGCAGGTTGGGCGCAATGCCGTCGCGGGCATCGAGAGCCTTGTTGACGGCCTCCGAATCGCCGAAGACCATGGTCGACGGATCGACAAAGCAAACTACCATACCAGTCTTGGCGAGCGGATAAACCTTGTTCGTGCGAACGAGTGTGGCCCTCAACTTTTCCTTGCGGAAGTTGGCGATGATGTCCGGCACGGAGAACTGGCCCTGGGCGATGCCCACGGTATCCAGTTGCTCGCCCCCGGCTTTGGGCCGAAACAACGCAAAAGCCAACTGCTCCACGTCGTGGTTTTCATTGAGGCCGGACTTGTGCAGCGCCTCTTCAAAGCGCTTCAGTTCAGGCGGCATGACGCGTTCGCGCAGGTCCATGGCTGCGCTGGAATTCTCCATCGCGTGGTAATCGATCACCACCAACTGCTGCACTTCATGCGGAACGGAAGTGCGGGCATCGGTGGACAATTGCGCTGCCTGCATAGAGGCTGCGGCAGCAAGCAAAACAGCCGGAATTGAAACTCTGAAAAACGCTTTCAACAAATCCATCCTCCACAGCTTTGACACTGGTTCAGCCGATGCGTGAGCGCCGGCTTGAAAACCCGGGTCAATCGCCGCTCGCGAGGCCGCACAACGCCGTTCTTGTTGCATTCTTATTTTACGCTCCGGGCATCCAACTGGTCCCGGCCGTCAGACCTCGCCCGGCCAAGTCAAGGGAGCCGCGAGACGATGCTCCAGAATCTTGGTTTGCGGGTCGAACTCAATCAATTGACGCATCCAATCGCTTTCGCGCTCGCAGGCCGCTTCGGGAATCAACCCAATGACCTCTCCCTCGACGGGCGCGGCCTTGTGGCGCAGGGCCAAAGCCGAGACCGCGCGATAGACCTGGGAGACGGGCGTCGCCGTAAAGTCTGTAATATTCATGGCCAACTGCGCGCGTCCGTGGGCCAGAACACCCATGGCCTTCACGCCTTTGAGTCCTCCGGAAGCGCCTCGAATTTCGCGCGCGATGGCCCGCACCATGGCTACATCGGCAGAATCGAAATAGATGTTGTAGGCCACCAGGAATTTGCGCGCTCCAACGGCGCAGGCTCCGGCGGTGGGATGCAGGCCCGGACCGCCGAGATCCGGACGGCGGGCAGAGTCTTTGCGGACCGCATCGCGCAGCCCCTCGAACTGGCCACTGCGCACCTCATCGAGATTGGCGCGGTCGGGGCGTGCGGCTGCCGCCTCGTAAAAGAAAACCGGAACGCCATAGCGGCGCCAGATTTCCAGCCCCGTCTGGCGAGCGAGAAGAACGCATTGTTCAAGCTTGATGCCGGAGATGGGCACGAATGGAATCACGTCCGCTGCGCCGATGCGAGGATGCGCTCCCTGCTGGCGGGTCAGATCGATCAACTCCACCGCCTTGCCCACGCCGCGCACCGCGGATTCGACCACTGCCGAGGGCTCTCCGGCCACGGTCACCACGGAGCGATTGTGGTCAGCGTCCATGGACCAGTCCAGCAGGTGCACTCCCTTGATACGCATCGCGGCCACAATGGCCTCGACCCGCCGGGCATCCGTGCCCTCTGAGAAATTGGGAACACACTCGACAAGCGGCCCGCTCATGATCTCCTTCGCCTTTGGCTGGCAGAAACTGCCAGCGGGGGAACCGGACTGCTGAATCCCCTGCGGCAAGGACTCGCCATCGGGCGTTTGATCACCTTCACCTCAACGGCGAAGGTCATTTCCAGAAGGTATAGCCCACCTGTACCTGGATGCTGGCGTTCACGCCCGGGTTACGATCGCCCAGCGAAGCCGAGGAGATGTGCACCGCGTTGACGCCCAAGTCAATGGAACGCTTGTCATGGATAAAGTAATGAACACCAAAGCCGCCCTGAGGCGAGAAGTTCCACACCGAAGTTCCGCCGTCGGTATAAGTAATCTGGCCGGCAACCGTCTGCGTGTTCAGAATGTTCGGTGGAAATTTGTGGGTGGTATAGACCAGCCCGCCCGCTCCCTGAAACCACGGCTGGATGCGCCGCGAGTGGGTCAGCACGTTCCAGCGAAGAATGACCGGCGTGAGGCTGACGCCGCGAAAAGTGCCGCCGCCGACCGCCAGGCTGCAAGTATAGGACTGCTTGGTCGCCGGGTCGATGCAGGTGTAATCCGCATTGTGTGGCGCAGGCGTATATGCCTGCCACAAGGGCATGATATTGCTGCTGAACTCAAACTGGCCGCTGAGGATGCCGGCGTGTACGACGGGGCTCAGAGGCTTGCCCGCCTGAAAGCCACCCCAGAAGAACTTGTAGTCCGAGCGATCGCCGACGCCGGTGCCCCAGTTGACGAACGGGCCATATTCCCAGCTTTTGGCCTGGCGAACCTGGGCCACGGGATTATCCGCAGCCGCCTGCGGACCGGGGGCTGCGCCGCTCGGCGTTTCGGCCGCGGCAAGCACGGTCCCCGCCAACAAGATCAATGCAAAGAGCCTTGCAGTTCGGATCAACGGTCTTTCCTTCCCTGAACGAGAAATTCTTGCGTCTCCATAAAAAAGCCGCCACAGCCGGGCGGCCTTTTTTGTAAGACTTGCCGGTGCTGCGTTAGCTGGCGATCTGTTCCATTTGCTCTGCGTCCATGTCGAAGTTCGAATACACGTTCTGCGTATCGTCGAAATCCTCCAACGCTTCGAGCAGCCGAACCATCTGGGCAGCTTCTTTGCCTTCCAGCTTGGTGTAGGTAGAAGCCACCATGGTCACTTCGCTCATCACCGTGGGAATGCCGGCAGCCTTGACGGCCGCAGCAACAGCCTCATGATCGGCCGGATCGGTGATGATCTCCCAGGTCTCGCCTTCGTCGTTCAGGTCCTCGCCGCCATGCTCGAGCACCAGCTCCGTCAACTGCTCTTCCGTAGCTGCGGATTTTTCGATGGCGATGATGCCCTTCTTGTGGAACATGAAGCGAACCGAGCCGTTCTCGCCCAGGTTGCCGCCGTTCTTTGAGAAGGCGTGACGAATTTCGCTCACCGAGCGATTGCGGTTGTCGGTGGTGACTTCCACAATGATGGCGACGCCGCCGGGGCCGTATCCCTCGAAGGTGATTTCTTCGTAGTTCACGCCTTCCAGTTCGCCGGTACCACGCTGGATGGCGCGCTTGATGTTTTCCTGCGGCATGTTTTCCGCTTTGGCAGCCAGAACTGCGGTGCGGAGCCGGGCATTGCTGTCAGGGTTGCCGCCGCCCTTTGCGGCGACTGCAATTTCCCTGAGCAGACGGGTGAATATCTTGCCGCGCTTGGCATCGAGCGCGCCCTTCTTGTGCTTGATCGTGGCCCATTTTGAGTGGCCGGACATGAGGACCTCAGTGGTAGTGAGAAATAGCGGCGCGGGCACGCGCCTGACGTTGTGAGTATACCACTGGGGCGGGTCCGATTTGGTTCACTTCTGGCGTTCCCACGAGAGCCCGGCCGCAGGTCGCCGCAGATTCCCGGGCCAGGTCCCCGGCGTCGGTTTCCGCCCGGCTGCGTACGCCCGGTTTGGCGCGATCCATGGCTCCGCCCGCCCATAGGAGCCTGCAGCCAAAGTTGCTATTTCCGGCTTCGAACGGCGGTCAGAGGGTTTCCCATTGCAGTGCGCGGGGCTTTATCCTTTCGATGGTCAACAAAAGTAGCTCCCATGAGGTGCTGATTGTTCAGAGCAGGACGCTTTACCCTTGCTGTACTTGGAATACTGTTTCTCGCCGCAACGTCACAAGCGAATACGACCGCCGAAACCCAGCAGAAATCGGGTTTCGTCCGTCTGGACCGGGTCACCGCTTCCCGGCCAACTCCCAATGGAATTGAGATCCGCTCGGGCACGGCAGTGATCGAGATTACCGCGCTGCGCGACGATGTGCTGCGCGTGCGCGTGGGCGCCGAAGGCCAACTGCCGGAAGACGCCTCCTGGGCGGTTCTGCCCTCGGCGCGAACGGCCAGCGTCGCGGTCGCGCCTGAAAGCGACACCGAAACCGTTGGCTTCGCGACCGCCAAGCTCCGCGTCCGCGTCAAAAAAGACCCGCTGGAGATCACGGTCACCGACCTCGCGGGACATGTAATCAGCCAGGACTTGCCGGGCCGGCCCATCGAGTTTCACGGCAAAGCCTTCCGGGTTTATCACGCCTCGCCCGCCGACGAGCACTACTTTGGTCTGGGCGACAAGCCGGGCCCACTGGACCGCCGCAACCAGTCTTTTGTCGACTGGAATACCGACGCCTTTGGCTGGCAGGAGTCCACTGACCCGATTTACAAGTCGATCCCCTACTTCATGACTTTCCGAAACGGCGTTGCGGCAGGCATTTTCCTGGACAATACATGGCGGGCCGGCTTCGATTTCAACAAGGAGTACCGAGACGGCTACTCGTTCGGATCAGAGGGCGGCCCTCTCGACTACTACATCCTCTACGGACCGGAACCGAAAAAAGTGGTGGAGACCTGGGCCTGGCTGACGGGCAAAACGCCGCTGCCGCCGCTCTGGTCGCTGGGCTTTCAGCAGTCGCGCTACAGCTATTACCCCGAGTCCGAAGTGCGGAGGATTGCCAGCCGATTGCGCAGTGAGCGCATTCCGGCCGACGTAATCTGGCTGGACATTGATTACCAGCTCAAGAACCGGCCCTTCACCGTCGACCCGCAGCGCTTTCCGCACTTCGACCAGATGATCAAGGACCTCAAAGCCGAGCATCTGCACACCGTGGTGATCACCGATCTGCATATTGCCGATGCGCCCAACAGCGGTTACAAGCCCTACGATGAGGGCAAAGCCGGGGACCATTTTGTGAAGAAACCCGACGGCTCGACCTATGTGGGCATGGTGTGGCCTGGCAAGGCAGTCTTCCCCGACTTTACACAGAAGTCGACGCGGGAGTGGTGGGGAACGCTGTACGCGGACTTCGTAGGCAAGGGCGTGGCCGGGTTCTGGAACGACATGAACGAGCCAGCCATCTTCGAGGTTCCTTCTAAAACCATGCCCGACGACGTACAGCACCGCATCGACGAGCCGGGATTCGCACCACGCGTAGCTAATCACCTGGAGATTCATAACGTCTTCGGAATGGAGAACAGCCGGGCAACGTTCGATGGCCTGAAGAAGATCGCCCCCACCACGCGGCCATTCGTGATGACCCGCGCCAGCTATGCAGGCGGGCAGCGCTATGCGGCCACCTGGACGGGCGACAACTCAAGCACCTGGAACCATCTGCGCCAGACGACGCCGCAACTGATCAACCTGGGCCTGAGCGGATTCGCCATGAGCGGCGCCGACGTGGGCGGCTTTGCCGGTTCGCCGCAGCCGGAATTGCTGACGCGCTGGCTGGAGCTGGCTGCTTTTCATCCCATCGACCGCGACCACACGGCCGTCGGCACCAACCCGCAGGAGCCTTGGGAGAACGGCACGCCCGAAGACGTAAACCTGCGCCGGCGCTACATCGAAGAGCGCTACCGTCTGCTGCCTTATCTCTACACCACGGCCGAGGAGATGAGCCGCACCGGGTTGCCCATCATGCGTCCGCTCTTCCTTGAGTTTCCCAACGGCAACGGGGACGGGGACGGCCAGGCGCTGGACCTGGGCAGCGGCAACGCCTTTCTGCTGGGCCCCGATTTGTTGGTGGCGCAGAGTCCTTATCCCGATGAGTTGGACGACTACACCGTGGCCCTGCCGCCGGTCGGCTGGTACGACTACTGGACGGGGGCGCGCGTGGAGGGCACGACGGGCAGAACAGCCGTCGACCTCACGACGATCGCCCAGCCGGAGGTGCACGTCCACCCCAGCCTTCAAACCCTGCCGGTGTTCGTTCGCTCCGGCTCCATCGTGCCCGAGCAGCCGCTGGTCCAGAGCACGGAAGAAAAGCCCAATGGCCCGTTGACCCTGCGCGTCTATCCGCCGACAGCCGAAGGCAAGGAATGCTTCGGCAGCCTTTACCTGGACGATGGCGTCAGCTATGCCTTCGAAAAAGGCGAATTCCTCCGCGTCGCCTTCACGTGTAGTCGGACTGCGCAGGGCCTCAAAGTGACCGTCGAACCGCGCCAGGGAAGCTTCGCGCCCTGGTGGAAGCAGCTCTCCGTCGAGGTGTACGGAGCAAGCAAACCGGCTTCGGGTGCGAACGTTCGCGCGAATGGCGCCAGCCTCGGTCCGATTCCAACCGGCTTCGATGCTGATCACCATCGCATCACGGCGGTGGTGTCCGACGAGGGAAAGGGATTGGAGTTGCGACTGGCCTATTGACGGCCACTTAAGCAACAACGAATCCGGCGGTTGCGATTGTTCTTTCGATCGCAACCGCCGGATTTGTTGTTGCAACACATCGAAGGAGTTGAGCTTTTAGATAACCGTGGTGACCGGCGGGACCGGCAACCTGTCGTCCCCCGCAAACGAAAACTGATACCCTAGAAGCATGAAATTTGGGGTATTGGTGTTTCCCGGCTCCAACTGCGACCACGATACGTACAACGTGATTGCCGAAGTGGCTCATGAGCCTGTCACCTTTCTCTGGCACGACTCCGAGGACCTGCAAGGCGTGGATGCCGTGCTGGTTCCGGGCGGGTTTGCCTATGGCGATTACCTTCGTACCGGGGCCATTGCGCGTTTCTCCCCGGTGATGCAAGCGGTCAAGCGGTTTGCCGCGGGCGGCGGGCTGGTGCTGGGCATCTGCAACGGATTCCAGATCCTTACCGAAGCCGGTCTGCTGCCGGGCGCCCTGATGCGCAACGCAGGACTGAAATACATCTGCAAACAGGTTCATCTTCGCGTGGAAACCGCCGATAGTCCCTTTACGAATCTGCTCGTCAAGGGCGAGGTGTTGCAGATCCCCATCGGGCATATGGAGGGGAATTATTTCTGCACGCCGGATGAGTTGCACAGGTTGCAGGCGGAGGACCGCATCGCTTTCCGCTACGCCACGCCCCAGGGCGAAGTGACCGCGGAAGCGAACCCTAATGGCTCCCTGAACAATATCGCAGGCATTCTGAACGAGCAGCGAAACGTCCTGGGCATGATGCCTCACCCGGATCGATCCAGTGAACTTCTGTTGGGATCGGCTGACGGCTGGAAGATCTTCGCTTCCATGATCGGGGCGTTAACGACCCATTGAGCTGTCGGCTGTCAAATAGGAAAGACGGAAAGACATGATTGACATCCATCAGCACCTGATCTACGGAGTGGACGACGGCTCGCCCAATCTGGAAACGTCTCTTGCAATGGCGCGCCAGGCCGCGGCGGACGGTGTAACCCATATTGTCTGCACGCCACATTCCAGCGACCGCTACCCCTACCAGGCGACGTTGATTGAAAAGCGTTTTGCGGAATTGCGCCAGGAGTTGAAGGGCGAGGTCGAGCTCAGCCTGGGCTGTGACTTCCACCTGACCGCGGAGAATATTTATGAGGCCGCAGCCAATCCCCTGCGCTACTCCATCGATGGCAAAGGGTACTTGCTGATTGAGTTCTCCAACACATCCATTCCGCCAGGAATGACCGACGCATTGCTCAAGCTGCAATCGGCGGGCTACACGCTGATCATCACTCATCCGGAACGCTATCCTGTCCTGCTTGGCCAGCCGGAGATCCTCGCCGAGTGGCTGCGTCTGGGGTGCCTGGCGCAGGTGACGGCGAGTTCGCTCTACGGGCGCTTCGGCAAGATGGCGGAATCCCTTTCCAACGAACTACTGGATCGCAACTGGATCCATTTTCTGGCCACCGACGCACACCACATCGAGTGGCGGCCGCCGCACCTGAAGAAGGGCTATGAGTATGTGGCCAATCGAGTTGGCGAGGAAACGGCACAACGTCTGTGCCTGACTAATCCGCGCGCAGCCGTCGATGGCGCACCGTGGCCGGCGCAGCCCGAAATGGCAGGCCTCGCGGATCGTGTACCTCTGAAGTTCAACGCGAGAAAGTTTGCCGCCCCGTCCAGAAGGAAGTTCTCCTCGAACGACGGCAGCGATGCGTCCGAGACCAGCCCTATCAGCTTTTGGAAGCGCCTGTTCGCGCGATAGGTCCAGAAGGTGCGGTCGAGGCGCTCTGATCAGACCTGCGAAGGTGGCCTGCACCTTGAGGTTCTCTCTGCCACTCGAGCGCTGCTTATGTAGTGGGTCTTCATGCAGGCAGAGGCCTGTGCCATTCAACGCTCTATTGATCCGCCCCCACTATAAAACACTGTGCCCCATCCATTTCGCAAGCGTTATCGCGAGATAGCCAAGAGAGCGCAACACTCATGAAGGGATGGATCAATGAGGCGACTATCTGAGCGGCGAACGTCAATTGAATTGGCGTTCACAATTACTTTTGGAGCGGAATGGCGCCATTCTTCAATACCACAGACTCCAGCGGTTTGGCGGCGTATTGAATGATGATGGTGACTCTGCGGTTCGAGGCGTCTGTGGGCTGCTGCGGCTTGTGCAGATTGCGATCGGCGCACCCGCGCACTTGCACAATCTGGTCCGGACGCACGCCGGTGTCCATCAAACGTCTGGCCGCATTTGCGCGATCGCTCGACAGCTCCCAGTTGCCGTAGACCTTGGAATCGGAATACGGCGTGGAATCCGTATGACCTTCAATCGAGACCTTATTCGGCAGCTTGCCGACTTCGGGCGCCAGGATTGTCAGCACACTGCGCATGGTCGGGGTCGGCTCAGAGCTTCCGTTCTCGAAGAAGGTTCCATGAGGGTCCTCCATCAATTCAACCTTCAGCCCCTCTGGAGTGACAGTCATCTCGATCAGCTTCTGAAGTTTGTCAAAGTTGGGTACCTTTGACAAGGATTTCATCAGCTCATCTTTCAGCTTCTCCATGTCTTCCTTCTTGGGCGCGGGGCTCGCAATACCGGCCCCACCCATCGCGGTTCCCTTCTTCTCAGCGGTGCCATTCGGATCGCGGAAGTATCCACCCACCGCGTCTTGTACCGGCTTGCTGCTGGTCAACAGCCAAAGTACGATGAACAGCGACATGAGGGCCGTGACGAAGTCGGCATAGGCGACCTTCCAGGCCCCGCCGTGATGGCCGGCGTGGCCTCCCTTCTTCTTGATGATGATGATCTGTTCTTCGTTTGCCATGGTTTCGTCGACCTATGCCGCAGCGGGCTGGGCTTCCGCGTCCGCGGATTTCTCCCGGCACGCCTTCTCGACTTCAAGGAAGTTCGGGCGGATGTGCCCAGGGATGGCGCGGCGGCCCATCTCAACCGCCAGCATCGGAGATGTGCCTTTGATAAAGGCAATCATCATGACGCGGAGCACGTGATAGTAGTTTTGTTCATCGTCCGCAATCTTCGACATGTTCGAAGCCAGCGGACCCACCAGTCCGTAGCACAACAGGATGCCTAGAAATGTGCCGACCAGCGCTGAAGCGACCTTTTTCCCGATCTCTTCAGGTGGGCCGCCAAGCGCACCCATCGTCACAACGATGCCCAGCACTGCGGCGACGATCCCTAGCCCAGGCAGCGCATCCGCCATGGACGTCAATGCCGAACTGGGCTGGGTTGCAGAATGGTGGTGGACTTCCATGTCCAGTTCCATCATCTGATCCACGTCAAAGGCGCTTACGCCTCCGGTGATCGCCATGCGCATCGTGTCGCACACAAAATCCCGAGCGTGATGATCTTTGAGGAACTTCGGGTACCGCGAGAAGATTGCGCTTTTATCCGGCTCTTCAATATCGCCTTCGATGGCAATCGCACCTTTTTTGCGTGAGGTCGCGAGAAGGTCGAACATCATTTTCAGGGTTTCCAAATACCGTTTCTTCGTATATTGCGACCCACTAATGACACCCGTGAGCCCAGAAATGATCTTTTTTAGAATATGAATCGGATTGGCTGTCAATACGGTGCCAATCGCCGCTCCGCCAATGATGATCAACTCGGCAGGCTGAAGAAGGACGGCAATCTTGCCCTTTTCCATCATGTACCCAGCGATCACGCACGCGAAAACAAGTAGGATTCCACCGATTGAAGCCATGCTTTATTCCATCCCGTCTGCAATAATCTTGGCGCCATCCCAGGAAGGCGTGAGAATCGCGGACCCCCATATAGCCATTAGCGCGTTCACCTCCTCTCCATCGGCACAACCAAATATCCCGTTCAACGGAGGCGGAGAGCGGATTGCCCGGTCTGCCTCGCTACGATGGTGCATACGGTGGCACGATTGACTTAATCTGAGCGCCCGCGACGAAAAGTGCTTTCAGGGCTCATCCATGTTGGCGCGATGCTCACGGAATCTCCGCGCTCCACCGCCGCGCCAGGGAGCGATAATCACGGCAAGCCACGTTTTATAAGATATTTACAGAGAATCGAAATCCAGCGCCCCGAGGAGAGGACTGACGGGCGTGCCTTGGCGATTTGCCCTCCTGCCCCGGCGGCTCCGGCTAAAGCCGCTGAGGCGAGAGAGAGGGCAGGTCTATGCTTCGAGTGGCTCAAACCTTGCCTGGAAGAAGCGCAGGTACTTCGGCTCGTAGGTCATGCGCAGCCCACGGATGCTGGCACGCTCCTCAAATACCGCCTCCACCGACTCGGCCACGACATCCATATGAGCCTGCGTGTAGACCCGGCGCGGAATCGTCAACCGCACCAATTCCAGCTTCGGCTTGTTGTCCTCGCCGGTTTCCTTGTTTCTTCCCGCCGACACGATTCCCCGCTCCATGCTGCGCACGCCTGAATCCAAGTAGAGCGCCCCTGCCAAGGCCTGCGCCGGAAACTGTTCCTGGGGAATATGCGGCAGAAAAGCCTTCGCATCCAGAAAGACCCCGTGACCACCAACTGGCAGCACAATCGGCACGCCCGCGTCGGTCAGCTTATTCCCCAGGTACAGTACCTGGCCCACCCGAGCGCGGATGTGGTCCTCATGCAAGGACTCTTCAATCCCAGTGGCCAGCGCCTCCATATCGCGGCCCGCCATACCGCCGTACGTATGCAGCCCTTCGTAGATCACTGCCAGGTTGGCAGCTTCTTCGTATATAGAGCGGTCATTCACTGCAAGAAATCCGCCAATGTTGACCAGCGGATCCTTCTTGGCGCTCATCGTGCAGCCGTCGGTACAGGAGCAAAGTTCCTTGACGATGGAAGCGATGGTGCGATCCTTGCATCCCGGTTCCCTGTCCTGAATGAAAAAGGCGTTCTCCACCACGCGCGCCGCATCGAGGATGACCCGGACCCCATGGGCATGCGCGAGTTCACACACCGCCTTCACGTTTGCCAGCGCAATCGGCTGCCCGCCGGCCATGTTTACCGTCGCGGCGATGCTGACGTAAGGAATGCGTGCGGTGCCATAGGTTTTAATCGCCTGTTCCAGCTTCTCCAGGTCCACGTTCCCCTTAAAGGGGTTCAGGCTCCTGGGATCGTGCGCATCGGCGACAATCACGTCCACAAACGTGCCGCCGGCCAGTTCCTGGTGCAGGCGGGTGGTGGTGAAGTACATGTTTCCGGGAACGATATCGCCCGCCTTGATGAGGGTCTTTGAGAGCAGATTCTCTGCTCCGCGGCCCTGATGGGTTGGGACAACAAATTTGTATCCGTACCAGTTCTGCACCGCCTCTTCCAGCCGGTAGAAGCTGCGGCTGCCCGCATAGGCCTCGTCGCCCATCATCATGGCGGCCCACTGGCGATCACTCATGGCCGAAGTGCCTGAGTCGGTCAACAAATCAATGTAGACATCATTGGATCGAAGCAGGAAGGTGTTGTAGCCCGCTTCGCGAATCGCCGCTTTTCGTTCCGCCGAACTGGGAATCCTGACGGGTTCAACCACTTTGATCTTGAACGGCTCTGCCCATGTACGCCTGCCTGCTGCCATCGTGTCCACTCCTTATATGTGCGTTGCAATCATTGCCCGGAGAGCAGTTGCAAAGCTTACAAGAGGATAGGCCGCTGAGCGAGTGGATTTGAAGGCAGATTCACTGTTCTTCTGGGCAGAATGCCGTGGATCTTTCGGTTCTTTGGCAATATGCTTTACGATCATTAAGCAAATACACGAAGGTGGTGCAAATTGCCCGATTCAGGCACGGATAGACTACTGGATTCCCTCGGATGGAAGCTGCTCACAGAACTTCAAATGGACGCAAGAGTCTCTTTCGCGGAGCTAGGCCGCCGCGTAGGGCTTTCTACGCCTGCGGTCGCGCAGCGGGTTCGCCGCATGGAAGATGAGGGCATCATCCGTGCCTACCGGGCTGAAATCAGTCCCGCGCTGGTTGGTTTGCCCATCACAGCCTTCATCCGCATGAGCATCGTGGGCGACGTGCTCGCCAAGCTGACCGCCCGCGTCCGCTCCATGCCAGAGATTGTGGAATGCCATCGTGGAACCGGGGAGGACTCGTTCATCATGAAGGTGAACGTGGTTTCGGTCGGCCATCTGGAAGATGTGATCGACCACCTGACGCCCTTCGGAACGACGTCGACGTCGTTGATTTTGACATCCATTGTCGAAAGAAACTTGCTTGGACCAGAGAACCTCGACTGGCCAGCCGCATAGCTCGCTAGTTGCGAATCCCCGCCATCAGCCCTTCAATCTCTGCTTTCTCCGCCGAGGTCACCGGCAGTAGCGGCGCGCGGGGCCGCCCTCCATAGTAGCCATTGAAATCGCAGGCGTATTTCACTGCGGCAATCCCCATTTCGCCGACAATGCGCTGGCTGGGCGCTGCAATGCGTTCCTGCTTCTCTTGAGCGAGTTGGCGGTCGTGGTCCTTCCAGGCGAGATGAACCTCCTGGCAGGCCTGCGGAGCGCATGCCGCAAACCCCAGAATCGCCCCGGCAGCTCCCGCCTCAAGAGACTCAAGCAGCGACGTGGATGAACCCGTAAGCACCTGAAATCCCACTTCCTTGCTCCGGGTTTTGATCGTGGTTGCTGGCGGAGCCGCCGCGAGAGCTGATCCGTTCGCCAGGTCGCCGGCGGAAACAAAGCTGGCCTGCGTTTCGACCGTGGGCGCCAACATGCGCGCCGTGACGGCTTCAAAAATAGGCGTAACCGTCACCGTCCGGCGGGGTGCGGCGACGGTCGCCGCGACCAGGGCGCGAATCCGTTCCATGCTGCCGCTGGAATCCTTGATCCCGATGATATTCGGGTGCTCGGCCAACTCTGCCGCCACCTCAATGGGAATGTTATAGGGGACGCACTGCGGGATGTTGTAGAGCAGGACGGGCAGCGGTGACCGGTCGGCCACACTGCGAAAGTAGTTCAGCACCGCAGCCGGGGACATCTGGCCGGCATAGTAGGTGGGCGTGCGGACCAGAACCGCGTCGTAGTGGAACGCCGCTGCCGCTTCCGCCAATGCCACTGTGGCCTTTACGCTTTCGCGCCCAATGCCGGCGATCAGCACCTTGTCGGGAGCCGTCGCCTCGGCCGCGACCCGGAGCACATCCCGGGTCTCTTCGTCCTCCAGCAAAACCGCCTCGCCCGTAGACCCCAGGACCACCATCCCCGCAAGCAGACTGCGGGAGTAGCGGGCTATGTTGGCTTCAACCTTGCGAAAATACACCCTCTCGTCCGAGTAGAACGGCGTGGGAACGGCGGCAAAAATTCCCTCGATCAGCATGAATCCATTGTAGAACCCGCGCCCGGTGTCCTTCCCTCTTTGCTTCCTCGCGCCTGAAGTCGCTGATTTCGGCTTCGGCTGACCAGCCATTGTCCTTCCCTGTCCGCTGACTGTATGTTGTATCTTAAGTAGACAAGAAACTGTCAGCAGAAATCATCCCAGGAGCCCGGCGAATGCGGTCAAGGATGCACGCAGACGAGGAAAAGGACCCTTCCAACCTCTCCGCGCAAGCTGTCTCGTTTTTCGCGCATACGCTTCTTGCCCTGGGGACATGGCTGGTGCTTATGGTTGTGGGTTATGCCCTCAATCCGCCAGCGGTGCCGCAAACGTTCATTCTTGTCTTGTCCATGCTGATGCCCTTCATTGCAGGCAACATCGTCACTCGATTCCGCCAGGACGAGATGGCTACCCTCGTTTGGCTCGTCGGTCTGATCTGGCTTCTGATCATCAGCTTGTGGATTCTGGATATGCCAACGGGACCCAACGAGTGCTTCAAGTGCGACGCAACCGAAAAGCTCACACGCACATTTTTCAGCCTGCCCGTGCCGAGCGGTCTGATCGATAATGACGGGCCATTTGTTGGCACCTGGCCCGCTGCCGCACTTCTTGGTTATGCTCTCGGAGCCCGGTTCGCCCTTCGCCGGCCCTCAGCAAAAAAACAGCCAGCCGCATAACCTCTGCGTGTCCACTGCAGGGCTTCAATCTTCAACACAGGCAGTCTTCGTTTAAAGGAGTCCGCGCGCAATCAGTGGCATCCAATCGGAATGCCACTCGCACCTGCCAAGAGGATAGGGAAACAGTTTGTTAACCCGGTGCCAACCCAAGTGGGTGGACTGTCGATGATCTTCAAGATCGCACCTCGGTTCTTTCTTGGAGCCGCGGCACGATCCCCAAAACGCCCGCTCGGTCCATTCCGTACCGACCCTCGTGTCTTTGCCACCAAGCCCTCGTCCGGGCTGAGAATCACCTGGTTGGGCCATTCCACCTCTCTGGTTGAAATCGACGGAGTGCGTCTGCTACTCGATCCGGTCTGGGACCACCGCGCGGCCCCTGCGCAATGGGCCGGCCCCAAGCGTTTCTTTCCCCCGCCGCTTCCGCTCCGTGATCTGCCGGCCATCGATGCAGTTCTCATCTCGCACGATCATTACGATCACCTCGGTGCCGGCACCGTTCGCAGTCTTGCCGCATTGCCGCAGCTTCAACATGCTCGCTGGATCACCGCGCTCGGCGCTGACAAGGTCCTGCATGGTCTCGGTGTCGACCCGGCGCGCTGCGCTGCCCTCAACTGGACCGACAAGGTAACCGTCGGCTCTGTCACGGTCACGGCCTTGCCCACCCGGCATTTCTCCGGTCGCGGCGCTTTCAACCGCTTCGAGACGCTTTGGGCAGCCTTCGCGCTCGTAGGCCCCCGGCATCGCGTCTACTTTGGCGCCGATTCAGGAGAGTGGAATGGCTTTGCCGAAATCGGCAAGGAGTTTGGCCCCTTCGACTTGAGCATGCTCGAAATCGGCGCTGCAGACCCTCTCTGGCCCGACGTCCACATGGGCCCCGACGGCGCGGTGCGCAGCTTTCGCGCGCTTGGCGGCCATGGCTCGCTGATGCCCATTCACTGGGGACTCTTTGACCTGGCGCTCCACAGTTGGACCCAGCCAATCGAAAGCCTCTGCGCTGTTGAGAACCTGCAAATCTGGTCCCCAACGCCCGGCATTCCGTCCGAGGTGCTCCCGCTCCAAGAAATCCGCTCCGACTGGTGGCGGTGATCCCGAACCACTGGTTCCTTGGGTGATTCACCTGGAATTTGGGAAATCTGGTAGGGCAAGAATCGCAGGGCGAACTGGCAAAAGGGCTCATTGGAAAAACCAATGAGCCTTTTTTGCTCCAAAAGCTACGGGCGTCCAACCTCGTTTAACCGAGGTTGGACGCCCGTCTTGCTGCGACTGAAGCCCGATTGCCCGGGCCCAGAAGTGTTTAGTACATGCCGTCCATGCCGCCGCCGTGGCCGCCGCCTGCCGGAGCAGACTTGGGCTCGGGAATTTCGACAACGAGGGCTTCGGTAGTCAGAAGCAAACCGGCGATCGAAGCTGCGTTTTGGAGAGCGGTGCGGGTGACCTTGGTGGGGTCGATGACGCCGGCCTTCACCAGGTTCTCGAACACCGAGGTCTGCGCGTTGTAGCCGAAGTGCTGCTCCTTGGACTCGAGCACCTTGGCCACGACCACAGCACCCTCTTCACCGGCATTGGCGACGATCTGGCGCAGAGGCTCTTCGAGCGCGCGGCGAACAATCTGTGCGCCGATCTTCTCGTCTCCCTCAAGCGTCTTGATCAGGGCGTCCACCGCGGGGATGGAGCGAACCAGCGCCACGCCGCCGCCGGGGACGATACCTTCCTCGACTGCCGCACGGGTTGCATGGAGAGCGTCTTCCACGCGCGCCTTCTTCTCCTTCAGCTCGGTCTCAGTCGCAGCGCCCACCTTGATGATGGCAACGCCGCCGACCAGCTTCGCGAGCCGTTCCTGCAGCTTCTCCTTGTCGTAGTCCGAGGTGGTCTTCTCGATCTGCGCGCGGATTTCCTTCACGCGGCCGCCGATCTCGTCCTGCGAACCAGCTCCGTCCACGATGGTGGTGTTGTCCTTGTCGATGGTGATGCGCTTGGCCTTGCCGAGATCCTCGAGCTTCACGCCTTCCAGCTTGATGCCCAGGTCTTCGGTGATGGCCTTGCCGCCGGTGAGGATGGCGATGTCGCCCAGGATTGCCTTGCGACGATCACCGAAGCCGGGAGCCTTGACGGCAGCGACGTTCAGTGTGCCACGCAGCTTGTTCACGACCAGGGTGGCCAGGGCTTCGCCCTCGACATCCTCGGCAATGATCAGAAGCGGCTTGCCGCCACGGGCAACCTGCTCGAGCAAGGGCAGAAGGTCCTTCATGGCGCTGATCTTCTTCTCGTAGATCAGGATGTAGGGCTCTTCGAGAACCACTTCCAGACGCTCGGCGTCCGTCACGAAGTAGGGGCTGAGGTAGCCGCGGTCAAACTGCATGCCGTCGACTGTTTCCAGGCCCGTGTGCATGGTCTTGGACTCTTCGATGGTGATGACGCCGTCCTTGCCCACAACCTTGACGGCGTGCGCAATGATGTCGCCGATCTCCTGATCGCCATTGGCCGAGATCGCGCCCACCTGGGCAACGGAACCTTCGTCCACGGGCTTGGAAAGCTGACCCAGTGCGCCGCCCTCGGTCCACTTGCCGTCCTTGTCGCGCGTGCCGATGACCGTCACCACGGCCTTGTCGATGCCGCGCTTGAGGGCCGTCGGATTCGCGCCTGCCGCTACCGTCTTCACGCCTTCGCGGAAGATGGACTGCGCCAGAACGGTGGCCGTCGTGGTGCCGTCGCCAGCCACGTCGGAGGTCTTCGAGGCAACTTCACGCACCAACTGCGCGCCCACGTTCTCCAGCGGGTCCTGCAGGTCGATCTCTTTGGCTACCGTCACGCCGTCCTTGGTGATGGTCGGCGAGCCGAATTTCTTTTCAATCACAACGTTCCGGCCCTTGGGGCCGAGCGTCGCCTTCACAGCGTCCGCGAGCGTGTTGACGCCGCGCAGGATCGCCTGACGGGACTCTTCACCGTGCAGAATCTGCTTTGCCATGCTTTTAACTCTCCTTGTTCAGCTTCTAGCTACTAGCTTCTAGCCGCTAGCCGTCATTGTTTACCGTCGATGCTTCATGTCAGCCGGGAGCTAAAAGCTAGAAGCTAGAAGCTGAAGGCTGACGAAAAGCTACTTCTTGACGATGCCGAGGACTTCTTCTTCACGCATGATCAGAAACTCTTCGCCGTCGATCTTGATCTCGGTGCCGGAGTATTTGCCGAAGAGGACCTTGTCGCCTGCCTTGACATCCAGGGGGAAGACCTTGCCTTCGTCGTTCGACTTGCCCTTGCCCACGGCGATCACTTCGCCTTCCTGGGGCTTTTCCTTGGCGCTGTCGGGGATGATGATTCCACCACGAACGGTTTCGCCCTCTTCCAAACGGCGGACGAGGATGCGGTCGTGGAGCGGGGTGAAGGTGGTTGTAACGGTTGTTGCTGCCATTGCTTCGCTTCTCCTTCACGCGCGACGGGGAAGAACCCAGCCGCGGGATTGACTGGTTTTTGGGAAATAACACTACGAGATCTGCGGACTGCGGCCCCGAAAACCGGAGCGGCGAACCCGTTTGAGCAGTTCCGCCAGCAGTGCGTTAGCACTCTCGCCTTCCAATTGCTAACGATAGGCAGGACGGCGCACCTTGTCAAGAGGGTTTGAGTCAATGTGAGTGTAATTCGCTCATAAATTATGACAGCGCGATGAATGGACGGCGGCGGACCTGCAATTGAATGGGCCGGATCGCTGCAATGATCAGGCCGGGCGTTCGTCAACCCTGCCCGCAAGAAGCAAAACCGCGCTCCTCAACAACAGATCTTCGCTGCTGTATGGTCAACCATTTACAATTGGCCCATGCTTCACCGTTCGGTTATTCGCCTCTCCTTATGCGTGGCCGTGCTCGGCCTGATCGCTTTCTCGCTCGCCGCTGGCGCCCAGCAGGACACCACCAAGCGGGGCCGCAAGTATAAAGCTCCGCCGCCTACCGCGCGCATTGACGTCACTGTCCTGCGCGACGCCAACGGCAAGCCCATTGAGAATGCGGCCGTCATCTTTCACCCCATGGAGGGCGAAAGGGACAAGGGCAACATGGAGTTGAAGACCAACGAGGATGGCAAGGCCGTCATCGACGTGCTGCCCATTGGCGATACGGTCCGCCTGCAGATCATCGCCAAGGGCTTCCAGACCTACGGCGAAGACTACAAAATCGACGACGCGGCACTATCGATAGAAATCCGGATGAAGCGCCCCGGGGAACAGTATTCCATCTACAAGGCTCATCCCGAGAAGAGTCAGGGCGGCAAGGACTCCGCACCACCACCCAGCGAGTCGCAACCGAAGTAAGGTCGACTGGGTGCTCGCGCCCATATCTGATTGGTACCGATTTGACGAAGTCCCGGCCATCGCCGGGACTTCGTCGTCTGTTAGAACAGTTGTATGCTTTCCGAACCCCTCCTCGGCAAATCGGTCCTGATCACCGGGGGTGCCCGTCGCATTGGCCGCGGCATCGCCCTGGCGCTGGCGCAGGCCGGAGCGGACGTGGCCATCACCTGGCGCACCTCATCCGCTGAAGCTGTTTCCACCGTTCGCGATCTCGAGAGTTTGGGCCACCGCGGTCTGCCCGTCGAATGCGATGTGCGTTCCGAAGCGTCGGTGCACTCGGCCGTGGCCGCCGTCGCAGGCCGCTTTGGGAGGCTGGACCTGGTCGTCAACAATGCCGCCGTCTTTGAGTCGGCCGCTCTGGACAGCCTCAGCCTGGAGAACTGGGACGCTGTCTTCGAGACCAATGCACGCGGGCCATTCCTCGTGGCGCGCGAAGCGTTGGCTCATTTGCGCGCAGTCGAGGGCAGGATCGTCAACATCGGATCGCTGGGAGGAATTCATGCGTGGGCCGGCCACGCACACTATTGCGCGTCCAAGGCCGCCCTGCACATGCTCACCCTGGCCATGGCCAAGGCCTTTGCCCCACAGGTGAGCGTCAACTGCGTTGCGCCTGGCTGGATCGATGTGGATGGTCAGACTGGAGCGCAAGCGACGCGCCTCGCCGCCAAGACGCCCATGAAGCGCAATGGAAGCGTGGAGGACGTAGCCCAGGCGGTTCTCTTTTTCGCCACCGGGCCGCACTTCATCACTGGCCAGATTCTGGCCGTCGATGGCGGATTGGGGCTCTAGCCGCGTCGCTTCCAGAAGTTTCTTCCGCGGTCGATGCCGAGCATCTCACCGCCGCGCTGATGCATCCGGTAATTGCTGCCTGGGGCCCTACCCGGGATATATAGAGCACATCCCCGGGCAGCAAGCGGACATCGTGGGACTTGTCACCGTGAAGGAGCAGCCCCTATAGGTCGAAGTCGGCGACGGCCTTTCCATTGCGGTTCAGTTGAATGTGGCGCAGCGAGCCCTGGGGATACGGACCACCACTGGCAAACAAAGGGTCCGCCAGCAAGTTGAGGGAACTGATCGTGTACCCCCCCGGGCGTCGCGCCTGTCCTGTAGCGTAATCCTGCATGGATCGAATCTGCCCTACGTCCACGGATAGATCGAGATTGCGATACACTCTCGCGACAGCGCCGCGCAGGTGCTGATTCACGCTTGCGAATTCCAGCCCAGCTACTTGCACCGTGCCGACCTGGGGAAGATAAATATCCCCCGAACGGCCGACGCGGAGATTCCAAATTCAATTGATCTGGCACCAAATTTGGATGTGTAACTCATCATCAGGTCCGACGACGTAATCGCGAGAGACAAGAACAGGCGCCGGCCCCATGACCGCCGCGCCCACCTTCGAGCCACCCCATTCGAAGTCCTGGCGGCAGCATCGGGGCTCGCACCTCCATTCACGCCCCGTTCCCCGGCGCACAGGAGCCGGACGGCCGGGCATCCGCTAGGAAGTCGCGACCCCGACAGATCTCCTGCATCGCGTGAATGGAAGGATTCGCGGGCTGCGCGATCGCAGCTTGCCGGAACTCCTCCTCAGGAGAAGCAGGGAATGCGGCTTTGCATACTTATGCACATCTGTTGTATATTTATGCAAGCGCGGCCGCATCACTGCGAGCCGCGCTTTCCCTTTGTCCGGCAAGGGCAAGCGGATTGAATGCCAATGGTTTATGAAATATCAACGCCACAATGCGATTCGCGATTTGGTCGGCCACGCACTGGTTGCCAACCAGGACGAACTGCGTCGCAAGTTGCGCCGCCGCGGCTTTGAGGTCACCCAGGCCACGCTCTCGCGCGACATTCACGAGTTGCGCCTCTCCAAGGGACCCGGGGGGTATTCCCTGCCCAACGGCAACGGCGCTGCCGCTGGCTCCGTCCTCGAAGACGACGGCCCGCCCTCGGTGGCGGAGATGATTGAGAGCTTTGGCCTGCGCGCGCAGCGGGCAATGAATCTGGTGGTCCTGGCCACGGTGAAGGGCGGCGCACAGCCACTGGCAGCAGCGCTTGACCACGAGGGCTGGACCGATGTGGTGGGCACCGTCGCGGGGGACGACACGGTGCTGGTCATCTGCCCCGACATTCGCCGGGCAAACGAAGTGGAATCACGGTTGAGGACCATGCTCGAGTCATGACAAGTTCGGTGCAAACTGCAGTTGTGGGAGTTACCGGGTACGCGGGCGCCGAATTGGCGAGTCTGCTGTTGCGGCATCCCCGTCTCACGGGCAGGGCCCCGGTGTTTGCCGGGCGCGTGGACGAAAAAGATGCGGCGCGCGGAGGCATCCCGCTAGGTGAAATTCATCCCCAATTAGCCGATAACAACGGTAGGGCAGCGCTCAGGCTCGAACCTTTCTCCTGGGAATTGCTCGCCAGCCGTGGCGTCGAGGTCCTGTTTTTGGCCACACCGCACGAGCAGTCGCGGGAGTGGGTGCCGGAAGCGTTGGCGCGCGGCATGCGGGTCATCGATTTGAGCGGCGCATGGCGATTGACGGAAGCGGCCAACCGCGCCGTCTATGCCTTCGAGGACGACGGAACGGAATTGGCCGCTGCAACCCAGGCGCAAACTATCTATGGCATGCCGGAATTGCATCGCGCGGAGATCGCAGGCGCGCGGCTGATTGCGAATCCCGGCTGCTATGCGACCTCCATCATTCTCGCTCTTCGGCCGCTGGTGGCCGCGGGCCTCGTCGACTTGGGGCACGGAATTGTTGCCGACTCCAAGAGTGGCGTGAGCGGCGCGGGCAAAGCACCCACCGCCAAGACACATTACATGTATGCGGCCGACAATCTTTCCGCATACGGAGCATTCACCCACCGCCATACCGGCGAACTGCTTGAGCAGGTCGGCATCGGAGCCGGAGACATCACGTTCACGCCGCACCTGTTGCCGATTCCGCGCGGCATTCTCTCCACCCTCTACGTGCGTTTCCATTCGCCGCAGACCCGGGAGAGCGTAGCGCAGGTGTACAGCAAGTTCTTCGTGGGCAGCCCGATGGTTCGGCTCTACGACAAGGCGCTGCCGCAGATTCAGTACTCGGTTCGCACCAGCTTTGCGGATATCGGCTTCCAACTCTCCGCGGACGGCGGTCGCGCGGTGGTCGTCAGTTGCCTGGATAACTTGCTCAAAGGCGCATCCGGCCAAGCTGTACAAAATCTGAACGTCATGCTCGGCTGGCCCGAGTCGGAGGGGCTGGAATGAAATACGTCGTCAAGTTGGGTGGAGCTGGCCTTGAAACTCCGTCGCTGCTCGAGGGGTGCACGCGCGCCATTGCTGAACTGGTGCGCGACGGCAACCAGGTGGCAGTGGTCCATGGCGGAGGCGTGCAGTTGACGCGCATGTTGAAGGCACTCGGCAAGCAGAGCGAGTTCATCAACGGGCTGCGCATCACAGACGCTGAAACCCGCGACGTAGCTCTGATGGTTCTGGCCGGCAAGGTGAATAAGGGCCTGGTTGGATCTCTGGGCGCGCTCGGCATTCCTGCCGTAGGTCTTTCCGGCGGCGACGGCCTTCTTTTCCGCGCCCGCAAAAAGCGCACCGCACCCGATCTCGGCTTTGTTGGCGAGATCGTTTCGAGCGATCCGCGCTGGCTCGATGCCATTTGGCAGTTGAACGGCGTGCCGGTGCTCTCGTCCATGGCGCTTGGTTTTGACGGGCAGTATTACAACATCAACGCGGACGAAATGGCCGCGGCGTGCGCCATCGCCTGCCACGCCGATGCGCTGGTCTTCCTCACGGATGTGCCCGGTGTCAAGGGCGTGAACGGCGAGGTCATGCGATGGCTTTCAATCGATCAAATTGCCGAGATGGCCAAAAGCGCAGTCATCTTCGGCGGCATGTTGCCCAAGCTGAGCGCCTGCCGCGACGCACTTTTGAACGGCGTCAAGCGCGTAAGGATTTTGCCCGCGGAGGCTGCCGGTTCCCTTCCCGACCTGTGCAGCTCTCGCGTAGCCCACGGCACCGAAGTGATGGTGGCCTAACGGTCCTCAGAATAATAAAGGACCAGGAGAGATGGAATTGACAAGACTTGACCAGATTCGCGCCGCAGAGGAGCGGCTGCTGTTATCCACGTATGACCGGAACCCCATCCTCTTTGTTGGGGGCGAAGGCGTGCACATTATTGATGAGCAGGGAGGCCGTTACCTTGATCTTCTCAGCGGAATCGGCGTCAACGCGCTCGGCTACAGCAATCCCGTCATCTTAGAGACAATCGCCCGTCAGAGCCAGAAGCTGATCCACACCTCGAACCTCTACTATCACGAGGGACAGGCTGAACTGGCGTTGCGCCTCACCGAGCGCACAGGTCTGGATCGCGCGTTCTTTGCGAACACCGGCACGGAAGCTTGGGAAGGCGCCTTGAAGCTGGCGCGTGCTCATGCGGGAATTCTGCGCGATGAAGGCAAACAGATCGGCACCAAGTTTCTTGCCCTTGAGCAGAGCTTCCACGGTCGCACCTTCGGCTCCATGTCCACCACCTACAAGGCCAAGTACCGCGAGCCCTTCGCCCCGGTTGTTCCCGGCGTCGAATTCGTCCGCTTCAACGATGTCGCCGACCTGCGCGCCAAGTTTTCAAATGACGTCTGCGCCATCCTGGTCGAGGCGATTCAGGGCGAGGGCGGAGTGCGTCCGCTCACGCAGGAATTCTTTGCCGAAGCCCGCGCCCTGGCCAGTTCTACGGGCGCTTTGTTGATTGCCGACGAAATCCAATGCGGCACAGGCCGCACCGGCAAATGGTGCGCTTACCAGCACTATGGCATTCAGCCGGACATCACGACGCTGGCCAAGCCGCTGGCGGGCGGAATTCCCATCGGTGCGCTCCTCTGTACCGAAGAGGTCGCGCGCTCGTTTCACCCCGGTATGCATGGCACCACGTTCGGCGGAGGCCCGCTGGCTTGCGCCGTAGCCTGCGCCGTCATCGACGCGATCGAGAAGCAGGGCCTGCTGGCCAATGCGACCGCGGTCGGCGACTATTTCCAGGAACAGTTGCGCGGATTGGCGAAGCGCCATGCATGCATCACGGATGTGCGCGGCAAAGGCCTGATCATCGGCGCCGAAATCGATTCCGCCGCGCTGGCCAAGCTCACTGTCGCTGAAATGCTCAAGCGGCACATTCTCATCAACTGCACCAGCGACACGGTTTTGCGCTTCCTGCCTCCGTACATTCTTGAACGTTCGCATGTGGACACCACCATTGCCGCGCTGGACGAAATCTTCACTGAACATGCCGCTCCGAGCGGCGCACACACCGCTACCGGCGCGGTAGCGCCATCCGCAGGAGGACAACATCGTGGCTAGCAAAGCAACTACCCTTGAGCAACCGCACGCAGTGATTTCCGTGCAAAAAGATCCCGATGTTCTGGCCGCAGCAGCACGGCTGGCCGGCGAAGATATGTGCTCCATCGCCGACCTCTCCAGTAGCGAAGTGCGCGCCATCCTCAAGCTCGGCCACGACGTCAAGCTCAACCCGCGCGAGTATCGCCACGCGCTCGACGCCAAGCAAATGGTTCTCATGTTTGAGAAGGCCAGCCTGCGTACGCGTCTCAGCTTTGAGACCGGCATCAACACCACCGGCGGCAATGCCATCTTCGTCGACCAGACCAACTCGCCTCTGGGCGAGCGCGAATCCATCGCCGACGTGGCGCGCAACGTCGAGCGCTGGGTCGATGTCATCGTGTTGCGCACCTATGCGCACGACACCGTTACCGAGATGGCCGCCAACGCGCGTGTGCCGGTCATCAACGCCCTGTCCGACTTCGAGCATCCCTGTCAGGCGCTGGCCGATTTCATGACTCTCGAAGAACACTTCGGCACCGCCGCGGGCCTGAACTTCACCTATGTCGGCGACGGCAACAACGTCTGCCATTCGCTGATGCTTACCGGCGCACAACTGGGCGCGAATGTTACCGTGGCCACACCGCGCGGCTATTCTCCCGACATTGAAATCGCGACCATTGCACGCGAAATTGCCGAGAAGAACGGCTGCGAACTGCGCCTGCTGCAAGACCCGCACGCCGCGGCCGAGGGAGCCGATGCCATCTATACCGATGTGTGCGTCAGCATGGGCATGGAGCACGAGTCCACCAAGCGCGCGCCGATCTTCCGCCCGTTTCAGGTGAACGAGGCGCTGATGGCCAAGGCCTCGCCGCACGCGGTGTTCATGCACTGCCTGCCTGCGCGCCGCAACGATGAAGTCACCGACGCAGTGATCGACAGCCCGCAGTCCATCGTCTTCGATCAGGCCGAAAATCGTCTCCATGCGCAGAAGGCGTTGTTGCTGCTGTTGCTTGGCGGTTTGGCAAACGTGGAAAAGTTTCAGTAACCAGTTTTCAGTTGTCAGGCAGTCAGGATTCAGATCGACAGTCGAGCTCGGCGCACACGCGAAGGGAAAACTGACACCTGATCACTGATTACTGACAACTGCTTTGAGGGTCCTAATCATGTCCGTAATTCTCGAATCCCTGCCCGTCGGCCAGAAGGTCGGCATTGCCTTCTCCGGTGGGCTCGACACTTCTGCCGCCCTGCACTGGATGAAGCAGAAGGGCGCCCTTCCCTACGCCTACACGGCGAATCTCGGCCAGCCCGACGAAACAGACTACGACGCCATCCCGCGCGCAGCCCTCGAATACGGAGCCGAAAAAGCCCGCCTGATCGACTGCCGCGGCCCGCTGGTGCGCGAAGGCATCGCCGCGCTCCAGGCCGGCGCCTTCCACATCACGACCGCCGGCGTTCCGTACTTCAACACGACTCCGATTGGCCGCGCCGTCACCGGCACTATGCTCGTTGCTGCGATGAAGGAGGACGACGTCCACATCTGGGGCGATGGCTCCACCTTCAAGGGCAACGATATCGAGCGCTTTTACCGCTATGGCCTGCTGGCCAATCCGAACCTCAAAATCTACAAGCCCTGGCTCGACGCCGCTTTCATTGACGAACTCGGCGGCCGCGCCGAAATGTCCGCGTTCATGCAGCGCTCCGGTTTCGCCTACAAGATGTCGTCCGAGAAGGCCTACTCCACCGATTCCAACGTGCTCGGCGCAACCCACGAGGCGAAGGACCTGGAGCATCTGTCTTCATCGGTGAAGATCGTCGTGCCCATCATGGGCGTAGCCTTCTGGCGCGACGATGTCGACGTGCAGCGCGAACAGGTCACTATCCGCTTTGAAGAGGGCTTTCCCGTTGCCCTCAACGGCCGCGAGTTCGCCGACCCCATCGAACTGCTTCTTGAAGCCAACCGCATCGGTGGCCGCCACGGGCTCGGCATGTCCGATCAGATTGAGAACAGAATCATCGAAGCCAAGAGCCGCGGCATCTATGAGGCGCCCGGCCTCGCTCTGTTGTTCATCGCTTACGAGCGCCTCATCACCGGCATTCACAACGAAGACACCATCGAGACGTACCGGGATAATGGACGCAAGCTCGGCCGCCTGCTCTACCAGGGTCGCTGGTTTGACTCCCAGGCGATCATGCTCCGCGAAGCCGCGCAGCGCTGGGTCGCCAAGCCCATCACCGGCGAGGTCACCGTTGAGCTGCGCCGCGGCAACGACTACTCCATCCTCAACACCGAGTCGCCGAATCTTACCTTCCATCCCGAACGGCTCAGCATGGAAAAGACCGAGTCCACCTTCTCGCCACGTGACCGCATCGGCCAACTCACCATGCGCAATCTCGACGTTGCCGACACCCGTGCCAAGCTGCTGACGTATGCCGCAACCGGCCTCCTCACGCTCAGCACCGGCAACGAAATGCCCATGTTGAGCAGCGCCAAGGAGAAAGAATAGCGTGTCGAACGAACAACAATCCGTCAAGATGTGGTCCGGCCGCTTTCGTGAACCCCTGGATGCGGAGTTCGAAAAGTGGCAGCGTTCGATTGTCTTTGACTGGCGACTTCTCGACGAAGAGGTAACCGCCAGCAAGGCGCACGCGTCGGCCCTGTGCGCTGCGAGCATCCTCACAAAAGATGAAACAACGGAGTTGCGGGCGGCGCTCGATGAGATCGCTGCCGAGCACGCGTCGGATGCCGGCAAGGCGCTGGTGCGCGATCATGCATCGGCTGAAGACATTCATCATTTCGTCGAGCTTTCGCTGGTGGAGCGCGTCGGTTCGCTGGGGCTCAAGCTTCACACCGGCCGCAGCCGCAACGAGCAAATCGCCACCGACTTGCGGCTCTATGTGCGCAAGCAGATTGGCCTCACCGTTGAGGCGTTGGCTGCATGGGCAAACGCGCTGGGTCGGCAGGCGCACGATGCAGGCGAGGCGGTGATGCCCAGCTACACTCACATGCAGCGCGCAGAGCCTGTGCTCGTGGCCCATTGGCTGCTGGCTTACGTTGAAATGGCGCTTCGCGATGCGGGACGTCTGCGCGACTGCGCCGCGCGCCTCAACCACTGCCCGCTGGGTTCGGGTGCCGTGGCTGGCGCAACCCTTGCACTCGATCGCGATCTGGTTGCGCGTGAACTGAATTTCATCGCCCCGACAGCCAACTCGATAGACGCCACGAGTGATCGCGATTTTGTCCTCGAGTACTTGCAGGCGCTTACGTTTGTCGGCCTGCATCTGAGCCGCTTTGCGGAGGAGATTACCCTCTTCGCCACCGCAGAATTCGGTTTTGTGACGCTGCCGGAGGCCTTTTCTACAGGCTCCAGCGCCATGCCGCAGAAGAAGAATCCCGACCTGACCGAGTTGATTCGCGCCAAGGTAGGCCGCATCCACGGTGCGGCCGAGGCTGTCACTCTGCAACTCAAGGGGTTGCCCTTGGCCTACAATAAGGACATGCAGGAGACCCAGGAGCCGGCATTTTCCGTCGGGTTCGTGCCCCAGATGCTCACGCTGGTGGCGCGGTTCACTGGCGCGCTTCAATTCAATCGCGAGCGCATGAATGAGGCTGCGCAGTCGGGCTACTTGAATGCCATGGCTGCGGCGACTTATCTCGTCCATAAAGGCGTTCCCTTTCGCACTGCACACGAAAAGATCGGCAACGCGGTTCGCTTCGGCATCGAAAAGGGCGTCGAACTCGGCGAGCTTACCCTCGATCAGCTTCGTCAGTTTGGCGAAGAGTTCGAAGAGGATTTCTTCGCAGCCGTCACGCTCCAGGCCACGCTCGACTGCCACAATGTGACCGGAGGAACAGCGCGTGCGCGTGTGCGTGAGGCTCTGGCCGCTGCGTCTGAACGCATCGCAAGCCTTAGTCAGGAGGCCGTTCATGCTGGTGCGTAAAGCCCGGCTCCAGGACGCCTCCAACGTCTACGACCTGGTGAATTCACTCTCCACAGACGGCACGCTCCTCAAGCGTGCCTTCGCGGAGATCTGCGAAAATATTCGCGATTTCACCGTCGCCGAGTCCGACAGCGGCGTCTTTCTGGGCTGCGGCGCGCTTCACCTCTACGGCCCGCATCTTTCCGAGGTCCGCTCCATTGTCGTCAAGCCGGAAGCCAAGAGCCAGGGCGCGGGCGGACGCATCCTCGGCACGCTCATCGAGGAAGCTGAAGAGCACGGTATCCAGTCCGTCTGCCTTTTCACGCGCATTCCCGACTTCTTCTTCAAATACGGCTTCCGTGCCGTCGAAGACAAGTCCGAACTGCCCGACAAAATCTTCAAGGACTGCCAGACCTGCCCCCGCCTGCACCGTTGCGACGAAGTAGCCATGGTCCGCGGCCGCATTCCCCGCATCTCCATCCTTGGACCTCGCATCGAGGCGCAACAGTTGGTCCGTCTTTCCGGGTAGGCCGTTGGCCGCATGATTTCGATCCATTGCATGTGTCCCAGCCTTTACGGCAGTTCGGGTCATTGCGGTTGCGCGTACGATAGAAACAGCACATGTCTATAAGCAACCCCAATCTTCCCAAATCCATCCTGGCGTTACGGTCGTACACGGCACAGGCGTTTCTCCATGATCTGCTGGCTGGGATCACGGTGGGCCTGGTTGCCTTGCCCCTGGCCATGGCCTTCGGCATCGCGTCGGGCGTAACTCCCCAGGCCGGTCTGTATACCGCCGTCGTGGCTGGCTTCCTGATCTCTGCGCTGGGCGGTTCCCGTACCCAGATCGGTGGCCCTACCGGCGCTTTCGTTGTGATCGTCGCCGGCATCGTTCTTCGCTTCGGCATGAGCGGCCTGGCCATGGTCACGCTGATGGCCGGCGTTTTGCTCGTGATCATGGGACTCACCGGCCTGGGCGCGGCTGTCCGTTTCATTCCGCGCATGGTGGTCATCGGGTTCACCAACGGAATCGCCGTGCTCATCGCATCCACGCAAATCAAGGACTTCTTCGGCCTCAAGACGCCCGCTGTCCCCAGCGAATTCCTGCCGCGCATCAAATTGCTGATTGCGCACTTTGCCACTGTGAACTCGTCGGCGCTGGGACTCGGCCTTGGCACGCTGGCGATTCTCGTTCTGCTTCCGCGCTTCACCAGGAAAATTCCGCCGTCGATTGTTGCCCTGCTCGTTTGTACCGGAGTGAGTATCGTGTTTCATTTGCCGATCGAGACCATCGGCAGCAAGTTCGGCGGAATTCCGCGCGGCATGCCTCCGTTCGCGATTCCTGATTTCCATGCAGAGCACTTTTTACCGCTCATCCCCTCGGCCTTCACTGTGGCGTTGCTGGCTGCTCTCGAAAGCATGCTCTCGGCCGTGGTGGCCGATGGCATGACCGGCGACCGGCATAACTCGAATGTGGAACTGGTAGCGCAGGGAGTTGCCAACATCGTTTCTCCGATGTTCGGCGGCATTCCCGCTACCGGCGCCATTGCCCGCACCGCAACCAATATCCGTGCCGGCGCGCGCTCCCCGATTTCAGGCATCGTGCATGCGCTCACTCTGCTGGCGATTCTGCTGGTCGCTGCGCCGCTGGCGAGTTATATTCCGCTGGCCACGCTGGCAGCGATCCTCTTTGTCGTCGCCTACAACATGGGCGAGTGGAAGGAGATTGGCGCCATTCTGCAAATGGATGGGACGGCCATCTCGGTGTGGCTGGTAACGTTTGCGCTCACTGTCTTCGCAGATCTTACCGTTGCTGTCGGCGTCGGTTTGGGGCTGGCTGCGCTGCTCTATATTTACCGCGTGGCCGAAACCACCACCGTATCGCCGGTGACCGACGAGTACATTCGCGACGGCCTTCCGCATGTCCTGCAAGGGCGCATTGTTCCGCCGTACGTCTCGCTGTTGCGCATCCACGGGCCGTTTCTGTTCGGCACCACCGAAAAACTGGTGGAGGCGACGGTGAACATAGAAGCGTTTGAACCCATCGTGATTCTGCGCCTGCGCAACATGACCGCCATCGACGCCACCGGCATTCACGCGATCGAGAGCTTTGCGACACGACTGCGTGAATCGGGCCGCACGCTGTTGCTCTGCGGCGCCATGGAGCAGCCTTCCCGGCTGCTCCATGGCAATCGGTTCCTTGACCGCGTCGGCCGCGAAAACATCATGCCCAATATTCAGACCGCGCTGGATCGCGCGAAAGAGCTTCATGCAGCGGAACCGAACGCCGCGTCACAAGACCAGCAATAATGTGGCTCT
>Ga0255352_1000197_pt1 | contig 34212 bp, 35 predicted proteins | sample HBST0metaG_FD_189939 | JGI IMG/M metagenome (GOLD analysis project Ga0255352, IMG submission 189939) | Peat soil microbial communities from Stordalen Mire, Sweden - H.B.S.T0 | ecosystem: Environmental > Terrestrial > Soil > Wetlands > Peat | place: Sweden: Norrbotten County, Stordalen Mire...
CGTTGCGAGAATGATGCCCGCGACATTTTCGTCGATTAGGTGGCGCAGATAGATCTCTTCCTTGCGCGGGTCCTCGTCGCTGTTGCAGAGAAAAACGGCATAGCCCTTGCGCATGGCCTCGTCTTCAACGGCGCGGCAGATGCGGGTGAAGAAGGGGTTTTGCACGTCGGCCACCATCAGTCCAATGGTCGTCGAGCGGCTGGAGCGCAGATTGCGCGCCACCAGATTGGGCCGGTAGCCGAGCTCCGCGGCAGCTTTTTGGATCTTCTGGCGCAGCTCCTCGCGGATATAGTCCTTGCCGGCCAGCGCGCGGGAGACGGTGGCCGTGGAGACTCCGCAATGGAGAGCCAAATCGCGAATCGTGGTCATAGAATGTCTGTTCTTCACGATATACGAACCACCCTGTCGAGAAAAATTCTGCAAGATTCTGCAATCGATTACAGAATATACCGCAATCTTAAAAGCCGCGAACTCACTTTGGTAATTGTGGAATATTTTTTGTAAATATATGTTTATTAATAACTTATTGAAATATATCTTGAGGGAATTCTCCTAGGCGCGTTCCGGTGCAAAAAAAGGTAAAAATCGTTGTTGACAGTTTTTTCTGCAATCGATTATTGTTTCGTCAGCCTCAAGGCGGGGGTGTTTCCATGTTGGATTTTCAGGTGCAGAGCGTTAGAACGGGCAGTCGGGCAGCCAGTAAGGAAGAGGCGATTCGCGAGGTTGCCGCTCTGCTGAAAAAAAACGGTTACGTATCAGATGGCTATGCGGAGAGCATGTTGCAGCGCGAGACGCTGGCCAACACCTATTTGGGTTCGGGCATTGCCATTCCCCATGGCGTTCCGGCCGACCGCGAAAAAATTCAGAAGACCGGAGTGGCCGTGGTGCAGATTCCGGGCGGGCTGGAGTGGCAGAAGGGCGATACGGCCTATCTGGTGGTGGGCATTGCCGCGCGCTCCGACGAACACCTGGAACTGCTGGGTACTATCACAGGACTGCTGGAGCAGACTGAGCTGCTGCGGAAGCTGGGTTCGACGACCCATGCCGAAGAGATTGTGGCGGCCTTCACGGGGGCAGGGCAGGGGGAGGGAGCATCGCTTCCGGCGCTTTCTGCCGCGGCTTTTTCGGTGGAGGCCAAGGTGGGGCCGGAGCATGGGCTTCATGCCCGTCCGGCGACGGCCTTTGCCTCGCTGGCGCGCAGCTTTGACTCCGCCGTGCAGGTCACGCTCGGTGGCAAGCGGGTGGACGGCAAGAGCATGGCCTCGCTGCTGCAACTGGGAGCAGCGCATGGCACGGTAGTTCGCCTGTCAGCCGAAGGTTCCGATGCGGAGCAGGCATTGCAGCAACTGAAGGCGCAGATGGAGTCGGAAGAGGTGGAAGCGCCGAAGCGCGCGGCCCGCAGTCACGGCTGGAAGCCGGCGACAGCCTCGCCGAGCCTGCAAGGCGTCTGCATCTCGCCGGGATTGGCGATTGGTCGCGTGCACCGCATGGGTGCCGAGCAGATTGAGACGGCTGCTCCGACCGACAATCCAACCGAGGAGAAGCGCCAGTTTCATCAGGCTTTGCTCGATGCGCGTGCCGAGTTGGCCAAGCTGGCCAAGGACGTGCGCGGGCGCGGTGCTGCCGATGCCGCTCACATCTTCGATGCTCATGTGGAGATTCTGCAGGACGGCGAGCTGATTGCCCGCGTGGAGCGCAGCATCGACACGATTCCCAGCGCCTCCTATGCCTGGCAGCAGGAGACCGAGCGGCTGGCGGAGCGGCTGCTCAACTCCGGCAACGAGATCACGGCCGGTCGCGCCACCGATGTGCGCGATGCCGCCAGCCGCGTGCTGCGCTGTCTGCTCAAAATCGACAAGGATCGTCACGAGGATGAGGGCGACGAGTTGCAGTTGTTGGTGGCGCGGGAGTTCACGCCCTCCGATGCGGCGGCGCTCGACGCCAGCCGGGTGGCGGCTTTTTGCACGGCCGAGGGCAGCGCCACCTCGCACGCGGCGATTCTCGCCCGTTCGCTGAACATTCCCGCGATCACCGGCATCGACCCGGAGAGCGAGGCCTTGCAGGAAGGCGACGTGGTGATTCTCGACGCCGATGCGGGCATCCTTTATCTGGAGCCGAGCGAGGCGGACTTGGACTCGGCGCGACAGGCGCGGGCGCGCATGGCCGATACCCAGGCCGCGATTCAGGAACGGCGCTATGAGCCGGCAGTGACCGCCGATGGCCTGCGCATGGAGGTTTGCGCCAACATCGGCAAGGTGGCCGACGTGGCAAAGTTGCTCGAAGCCGGTGGCGAGGGCGTGGGTCTGCTGCGCACCGAATTCCTCTTTCTGGACCGGGAAGATGCGCCGAGCGAGGACGAGCAGTTCGAGAGCTATCGCGCCATGCTGGAGGGGCTGGGTGGTCTGCCGCTGGTTCTGCGCACGCTCGACATCGGTGGCGACAAACCAGTGCCCTATCTCAAGCAGGAAAAAGAAGAGAATCCTTTCCTCGGCGTGCGCGGCATTCGCCTTTGCATGCGGCATCCGGAGATCTTCCGGCCGCAGTTGCGCGCGGCTTATCGCGCCTCGGCCTATGGCAACTTGAAGATCATGTTCCCCATGATTGCCGCCCCGGCCGAGATGCGCGCGGCTAAAGCGATTGCCGAGGAGGTGCGTCGCGAGGTGGGAGCCGAGCCGGTGGAGATCGGCACCATGATCGAGGTGCCCGCCGCCGTGGTGATGGCCGAGGAACTGGCGCGCGAGGCGGACTTCTTCTCAATCGGCACCAACGATCTGACGCAGTACGTCCTGGCCATGGATCGCGGCAATACGCAGTTGGCCAAGGAGGCGCACGGCCTGCACCCGGCCGTGTTGCGCATGATTGAGCACACAGTAAGTGCGGCCAACAAGCACGGCAAGTGGACCGGAGTTTGCGGCGGACTGGCCGGAGAGACGGGCGGCGCGGTGCTGCTGGCCGGACTCGGCGTGCGTGAGTTGAGTGTTTCCATTCCAGCGATTGCGTCGATCAAGGACGCATTGCGGTCCATCACCTGCACCGGCGCGGAGGCCCTGGCGCGGCGCGCGCTGGCCTGCGAGGATCTGGCTGGCGTGCGCGCTTTGCTGGCAGAACAGGGAGGGTTGGCATGAGTGGTTTTGCGCAGGTACTTACCGTAACGCCGAATCCGGCGATTGATCAGACGCTGGAGATTGCGGCCTTTGCCGCAGGACGCGTCAATCGCGTATTGAGCAGCCGTTCCGATGCCGGAGGCAAGGGCGTCAACGTGGCCACCATCCTCGGGGAGTTGGATGTGCCCGTTCTGGTGACAGGATTTCTCGGCGAGCAGAACGCGAAGATCTTCGAACAGCACTTCGCAGCCCACAAGCTGCAGGATCGGTTTTTGCGCGTGCCTGGAGCGACGCGCACCGGCATCAAGATCATCGATACCGAAAGCCGCGAGACCACCGACATCAACTTTCCCGGCGTGCAGGTTGCGCTGGAGGATGCCAGCAAGTTGCTGGGTGCGGTGGAAGAGTTGAGCGACAAAGGGAGTTGGCATGTCTTGTCCGGCAGCCTTCCCGTCGGGCTTGAGCCGGATTTTTATCGCGGCCTGATCGAGGCCATTCACGCCAAGGGCGGGCAGGTGCTGCTCGATACCAGTAGCTTGCCGCTGCGGCACGCGGTTGCCGCGCGGCCGGAGATTCTTAAACCAAACCTGGCCGAGCTGGAAGAGTTGCTGGATACGCCGGTGCGGTCGGTGGAACAGGCGCGGGCGGCGGCCGGGGAACTGCTGACGGGCAGCACGCGCCTGGTGGTGGTTTCGATGGGCGGCGACGGGGCGCTCTTCGTCACGCGCGAAGTCGCACTGGTGGCGCAGCCGCCACGGGTCAACGTGGTGAGTACGGTGGGTGCGGGCGATGCCATGGTAGCCGGTATCGTGTGGTCGCTTCTGCAAGGGATGGATCTGCAGGAGACGGCGCGCTGGTCGACGGCCTTCGGCGCGTATGCGGTGACCCGCTGCGGCGCAGGCGTCGAGAGGCAAACCGTGCAGACGCTGAAGGAACAGGTGAAGGTTTCCTCGCTCGAAAGCAACGTCGAAGACCGCCGCGAGAGCGCGGCACAAGGAGTTTAGTCATGGCCAAAGGAATTGTTCTTCTTAGCTCTCAGCTTGGTGTGGCGCACGCGCGGTTGGCCGAAGAGGCGCTCAAGGATGCGGCGCATCGCGGAAACTATGATCTGCAGATTCGCGTGGGCGTGAAGGAAGCGATGCCGATGGCGGAGGCACTGCTTGCCTCTGGAGAATTTGAACGCGTGATTGTGGCGGGCGTTGGCGCGCCGCAAAAGTCGGATGCGGCACCGCTGGTTTTCGTAACCGTCAGTGACCTGATTCGCCATCCAGAGACCAGCCTCGGCTTGCAGTTGATGGAGGCGAAGGCGGAGACCGTCGAGGCCAAACCTGCGCCGATTGCGGTTCGTTTGGTGGCTATCACCTCCTGCCCCACGGGCATTGCGCACACCTTCATGGCTGCCGCCGCCTTGCAGAAGGCTGGCGCGGATCTGGGCTATGAGATCCGTGTGGAGACGCAGGGCTCGGTGGGTGCCAAGAACACGCTGACCGAGGAGGAGATTCGCAACTGCTCGGCCGCGATCATCGCCGCCGATACGCATGTGGACCCGAGCCGCTTTGCCGGGGTGCGTCTTCTCACCACCTCGACCAATGATGCGATCAACCACGGCAAGGACGTGATCGCTCGGGCGTTGGCGCTTCCCGCGCCGGAGGCGAATGCGCAGAAGACCGGCGCGCCGAAGGCGGAAAAGCAGCAGCGCACCGGCGCGTACAAGCACTTGATGACCGGCGTTTCGCACATGCTTCCGATGGTGACCGCCGGTGGCCTGCTGATCGCGCTGGCCTTTGCCATCGGCGGCATTCATGCGGGCGACAACACGGGCACGCTCGGTTGGGCGTTGATGCAGATCGGCGCGACCACGGCCTTCAAGCTGTACATTGCCGTGCTCTCGGCCTACATCGCCTACTCGATTGCCGACCGTCCCGGCCTCTGTCCGGGCTTGGTGGGCGGCATGTTGTCAACGACGCTTGGCGCGGGTTTCCTGGGTGGCATCATCGCCGGCTTCCTGGCTGGCTATGTGACCAAGTTCCTCAATGACAAGATGCCGTTCCCGGCAGCGCTCTCGGGCTTGAAGCCGGTGCTGATTCTTCCCGTGCTCTCTACGTTGATTGTGGGCTTGTCGATGCTGTTTATCATTGGTGCTCCGGTCAAGTTTGCGCTGAACGCGTTGACGGTTTGGCTGAGTGGAATGCAGCAGGGAAGTGCGCTGCTGCTGGGGCTTCTGCTGGGTGGCATGATGGCCTTTGACATGGGCGGCCCGGTGAACAAGGCGGCCTACACCTTTTCCGTCGGTATGCTGGCCTCGAATGTGCATGAACCGATGGCCGCGGTCATGGCTGCCGGTATGACGCCTCCATTGGGCATCGCTCTGGCCACGCTGTTGTTCCGGCGTCGGTTCACGTCGGACGAGCGCGCGCAGGGCAAGGTGCTGGCCATCCTCGGCCTCTCCTTCGTTACCGAAGGCGCGATTCCTTTTGCGGCCAGTGATCCGCTACGCGTGATTCCTTGTCTAGTGGCTGGTTCCGCGCTGACCGGTGCCATCTCCATGGCCTTCGGTTGCAAGCTGATGGTGCCGCACGGTGGCGCCTTTGTACTCCTGATTCCCAACGCTGTTTCTCAACTGTCTGCTTACGCGTTGGCCATTGTTTGTGGATCGCTGCTTACGGGCTTGTTGTTGGGCATTGTCAAACGCAATGCCGCAACCGCCTGAAGCGGCACCAAGGGCCACTTCTTCTGTCCTGATCCTCCACGGCGTCGCACGACCCTTCGCGCGGCGCAGAGGAGAGCCCGGTCTCGGTTTACCCCCACAGTCAATTGAAGGACTGGATGATGAAAAACATTTTTTCGCTGATTGTTCTTGCTGGCGTTACGACCTGTACCCTGATCGCGCAGAGCGACAGGCCTGAGACCACGCTGATAGCCGTTCCCGCAGCCAAACCCGTGGCCGATGAAACGCGCTCGGTTGTTGCTGCGCCCGTGGCAACGGTTCCCGCAACGGTTAAAGCCGCGCCCGCGGCAGCAGATAGCAAGAACCGCTTTTTCAATGGTCCCGATGCGCCGCAGTTGCTCGGCGATTACCGTGGCTGGCGTTCGACGCTGGCTCGTCACGGCGTGCAGTTTGCCGGCTACTGGACGGGCATCGCCTCGGGCAATCCGCAGGGTGGCCTCAAGCAGGGCCACACGACTACGGTCGACGACACCTTCATTGTCGCCACGCTGGACATGAACATTCTGGCGCATCTCAAGCACGCGGCCATGCAACTCAGCTTCATCGATCGCGGTGGACGCGGCCTCAGCAACGAGTACATCGGCGGCCAGTACAACGTGCAGCAGTGCGTGGGCGGTCAGGCTCCGTTCTTTTATCAGATGACCTTTCAACAGCAAATCAGCAACAAGCTGTTTTACAAGGCAGGCCGTTTTTCCGCCTCGGACGACATGAATGCCTCACCGTTCTACAGCCTCTATCTCAACAATGGCTTCAATGGCGACATTCGCAACGTTCTGTTTGATACTCAGTCGAGCGCCTACCCGTTTCCCACCTGGGGCGGCTATCTGCGCTACGACGCCAGCAAGAAGATCTATCTCAAGAGCGCGCTGTTTCAAACCACTACCGGCGTCTTCGACTCGAGCAAACACGGTGTGGACTGGGCGATTCACGACGGGGACAGCGTGATCACCATGAACGAGATCGTTTGGACGCCCACGGCGATCAGCGGCAAGGGCAGCGAGGCCAAAGAGCTTCCCGGACACTATTGGCTGGGCGGAACCTATACGCCGTGGAAGGGCTTCACTCAGTTTTTGAGCAAGGATCTGGCGGGCAACTCCTACGGCTTCTATGTGCATGGCGATCAGATGATCTATCGCCGCTCGCCGGGCAGCAAGGCCAGCACGACGTTGTGGACTGCGGCGGCCTACTATCCGCAGCAGAACATCTCCATCGTGCCGTTGCAGATCAATGTGGGCCTCGTCGATCAGGGACGTTTCGGCCATCGCAGCGAAGACAAGACCATCTTCGGCTTTATCTATGGCCAGTTCAGCCGCGATTACGCGCAGAAGATCGTCGCCGAAGGCAAGGGCAATCCCAATCACGAGATGGTGGTGGAACTGGCGCACCGGGTTCAGGTGGCACGGCACACCTTCGTGCAGCCAGACGTGCAATGGGATGTCCGGCCTGCCGGGACAGGGCGCATTTCGACGGCGCTGGTTCTCGGCGCGGAGGTCGGCATCACTTTCTAGGTATATGACCGATGAAAGATGTATCTGAACAGGCACTTGAAATGACTACGTTGCGGGCGAACGAGCACATCCGCGTATAAATTTAGCGCGAATGTGCTCGAAACAGTGCACTGCTTCAAAAGAACAATCATTTCACCAGACAGCGTAGTTGGTGCCAGTACCTTACAGAACCCGCCGGCGCCCGGCCAGCAGGTTGAAGATGAGAACGATCAGCGCAACGACAAGCAGCACATGAATAAGCCCACCTGCGATGTGAAAACTGAAGCCAAGAAGCCACAAGACCAAGAGAATTACGAAAACTGTCCAGAGCATATGTGTTCCTTTCAAGAGCGGCGGGCATCCCCTAGTATCAAGCGAGGATGCCCGCGATGGAGACTCATCGACGGTTGCTAGTTCGAAGCAACGGCTTGAGCTTTTGCGCTTCTGATCTGGTTAAGGAACGACCGCGCCGAAGCGGGTACGGCAACCCGGCCCGTTAAAATGGAGCGGGTAGAGATATCGCGCCCGTAGATGGCTTTTGTGGAGTCCTCGTCGGGTCGAATCGATGCGCCGCTGAGAGTCAGTCCGGCAAAGGCTCCTCTGGCGCGTGAGTAGGTCAAGATTTCCGTGTTCAGTTTCCAATCGGTATCGGCTGAAGCATGACGGCCTACGGGGCCGGCTGCCGCGGAGGCGTCGCCGCCAATCTGGAACCTACTTGAAATCAACTGATTCATACCCTTGTCATTCTGAATAATCATGACCAGATCCACGCCTTCAGCGCCGATCTGCAAGCCCCAACTGCCACCGGTGATGGCGAAGAACGAAGGTGCGCTCCATCCGTTTTTGGTGCGGCAAGTCGCGATGCCTCTGCCATTTTCGGCGCCGAAGATAAAGCCGCCCTTGAGCAGGTGTGGCACTACGGCCACGCATCTCGCGTGATCAAGGACCTCTTCTGGAATGCCGCTATCCGGGGCGGCCATGATCTCGTGCAGAATCCGGCCTGCATGATCCAAACGATCGACCGTGGCTTCACGCGAACCCGCCCAGGCGATGCTCGTGAAACTGAGAATTGCTACAAACGTGATGAGTTTCTTCATGCGTTTACCTCTTCTACCCATGCGCAGCGTCAATTGCTTTACGCGCACCGGAAGCGCACAAGGTAGTTTTGACACTAGAGGGATCGCGCTACGTTGTCTGAGCAAGAATGCACACGGCAAGTCCGTTTGGCCGAAGGACGCTGGTCTTTCAAAGACATCAGAAGGGTGAATAAAAACGAGACAAACTACCGCCTCCTGTGGAAAAATTAATATAGCTATCTGGATAGGAGGCCTAGATATGTCTGAACCTGAAAGGCCCGTCTTCGACGTTGCAGCCCTTCTGGTCAGGGCCGGACTGGGACTGAAAACCGTCGAATTGAAACCGAAGCAGCCATTCTTTTCGCAGGGTGACCCCGCAGACTCAGTCTTTTATCTTCAGAATGGTCGCGCCAAAGTCGTCGTTGTTTCAGCCGCAGGCAAGGAAGCCACCATTACGCTTCTTTCTGATGGCGATTTTGTTGGAGAAGAGTCACTTGCATCGGTGCCGGGGCTACGTTTAGCCACAGCCACGGCCGTTACCGTCTGTACAGCATTTAAGATCAGTCGGACGGAGATGATTCGTGCTATGCATGATGAGCACGCATTCTCCGACCTGTTTTTGAAGTTCCTTATCGCCCGCAGTATGCGTACCCAGACCGATCTGATTGACCAACTGTTCAATTCCAGCGAAAAGCGTCTGGCGAGAGTCCTTTTATTGATGGCTCAATTTGGTCAAAAAGATGAACCAGAATCCCTGTTGCCCAAAATATCGCAGGAGTCACTCGCGGAGATGATCGGCACCACCCGCTCCCGCGTAAGCTTCTTCATGAACCGCTTTCGCAAGCTCGGCTTTATCGACTACAACGGCCACATCCGGGTTCACAAGTCTCTGCTGAATGTTGTTCTACATGATCAATTGCCTGAGAGTATGGCAGACGCCCGCCCTGTTTCGGATATTCCAGAGAAATAGGCACAGACCACGGACGGGCTTGTTATCGGACAAACCTGTCTCAAATTGACCAATATAACAATTTGCTCAGTGGAATACTCTTTCCAGCAACCTTCAGCATGTTCTGGAAGCGGTGAGAGATGTCAGATGTGTCTGCAAAGATTCTCCTTGTGGAGGATGAGCCTTCAATTCGGATTTCGCTTTCAGAGATACTCTCTGATGTCGGATATTTGGTTCGGCTTGCCGAAGACGGATTCTCCGCATTGCGCGAAATTCGTCAGGAGATGCCGGACATTCTTATCTCCGATCTCTATATGCCGGGTATGTCAGGATTTGAGTTGTTTTCGGTGGTACGGCAGCGATTTCCAGTCATTCTGACGGTTGCCATGAGTGGCGCATATGCTGGCAGCGACGTACCCTCCGGAATCGTCGCCGATGCTTTTTATGCAAAAGGCGGTGGGGTAGAGGCACTGCTACAGATTCTCCAAACGCTGCCGCTGGCAGAGCGGCATTCTGTTCAAACGTCCAGTGCCACTGCGCCCCTGTGGATTTATCGAAGCGAAAGCGATACTTCTCAAGGCGCTGGCATCGCGATTGCCTGCCCGGAGTGCCTGCGAACTTTTTCCCAGGATCTTTCCCGCACTGCCGATCAAACACAAAAAACGCAATGTGTCTACTGTCATAGCTTGATCCACTTCGCGATTGCCCTGCCTGCCGATAGCTCTTCTTTGTCGCCTCTTCCCCCTGCTCTCGCTGAGGATGAGTCGGTGCCAAAAGTAGCAAATCAGTACTACTACTACTGATTTCGTCTGCGCCATGCCTAACTCAAGAGGACATTGGCGCTTCCCATGGCTCAGAATCGAGGACACAATGGCAATCCTGCAAATGATGTTGATCCTGCTTCTGTTTCAGCGCTCTATGTGTGCCCCGCAAGGTCTGGAGCTCTCCTGCGAGCGTTCACGATAAGGAATGGTGCACGATTTGGCGCCGATCTTGCACCGCATCAGAAGAGGCCGTGCCTGTATAATTTGCGCCGCATATGGTCGAAACTGCTCAGCCCCAAAGGCATTGAAAGATTAGCATCTGATTTCAGGTTTGAATTCACCGAGGTGGCCTATGAATAAGGATCGAGCGGCGGGCACGATCGACAAGGTGGTTGGAACAGCCAAGCGCAAGGCGGGCGAGTGGACCGGCGATACGCCTCTTCAGGCCAAGGGCATTGCCCAGCAGCTAAAGGGCGGGTTCGAAAACGCCTTAGGCAAGGCAAAAGATGCGATCGATGAGGCGAATAAGAAGGTCGATATTCACGCGGAAATTAGCCTGAGTATTCAGCAACAGATGTCCAAGGCTCCAAGAGCAATAGCGTCTGATGTCCCTTTATTTTGACAACGAATCTTTTTTCGAGATTCTTGTCGGGTGGATGTGTGTCGGGCAAAAGTAATCTTGAAAGAGGAACAACCATTTCCAGAATCAATGCAAATATATGGGTCCGCAGTGGACGATTGCTTGCCATGGCGCTGGTGGTTGTAGTCATCGCCCAATTGGGATGCAAATCCAAGCAGGACCAGGCGCTGGATCAAGCCGGGAAACAGGCTTCGGCAACTGGGCAGGCGCAGCAGATCGTTTCTGTCGACAAGAATGGAACTACGACCACAACAGTGGTGCAGCCACCGGCAACTGGACAGAAAACAGAAACAATTACGACGACCACGATACCGCCTGCAACTGGAGCCTCCGTTCGGGCATCCTCGGGACCAACGGTATCTGCGGTGCCGCAACCGCCGAAGCCGACCACGGTAACCATACCGGCGGGCACAACGCTGACAATCCGCATCGATCAACATCTCAGCGTAAAAAATAACAGCGCCGGAGACAGGTTTACCGGTGAAGTGGTAACTCCAGTTATGGCTGGCGACAACAGTGTGTTGGTGCCAAAGAGATCGCCGGTGGGTGGCGTCGTGGATGTGTCACATCGGCGAGGACACTTCAAAGGCAGATCTTTTCTGGAATTGCGGCTGACTTCACTGACCGTGAATGGCCTGCATTATTCACTGGCGACACGCGATCTGGTCCGCAGCAAAAAAGGCAAGGGAAGACGCTCTGCGGCTTTGATTGGCGGAGGCGCGGGGCTAGGCATGCTTGTTGGTGGCCTTGCCAGTGGTGGCACCGGTTTAGTTGTGGGTGGGCTGGTGGGCGGCGGTGCTGGAACAGCTGTCTCTGGACTGACCGGCAACCGTGACATTGAGATACCGGCAGAGTCGATTGTGCGTTTCAGATTGGCAAATGATCTGATCGTGCAACTTACGCGGTAGCATCCAGAGTCTATTAAAGACCTCCAGAAAAACGTACGCAGAAGGCTGTCTCCCATTGCGGAGTCCCTTCGCGACATAATTCAGATTCATACCCATGACTCAAGCTATTGACAGAGGAGTTTTCATGACCACGACTGCATCTCTTTTAATTCCCGCAAGCGCTTCGCAGACCGAGGGCGCGCCGCTAACTTCCGAAGAACTGCGCAAGATGAACGCATACTGGCGCGCTTGTAATTATCTCTGCGCAGGAATGTTGTATCTGCGGGAGAACCCGTTGCTTCGTGAGCCGCTGAAGGCGGAACACGTCAAGAACCGGCTGCTTGGACATTGGGGATCCGATCCGGGGCAGACGTTTACATGGGTGCATCTGAATCGGTTGATCAAGAAATACGATCTGGACCTGATCTATGTTTCCGGACCTGGGCACGGAGCGCCCGCGACGCTGGCAAATAGCTATCTCGAAGGGGTCTATTCGGAAGTTTATCCGGAGATGAGCGAAGACGCCGAAGGCATGAGAAAGTTTCTCAAGCAGTTTTCCTTCCCTGGCGGAATCGGAAGTCACTGCACGCCGGAGACACCCGGGTCAATTCATGAAGGCGGTGAGCTGGGGTATAGCCTCTCGCATGGATTTGGCGCGGCGTTCGACAATCCTGATCTTATCGTGGCCGTGGTTGTTGGGGATGGCGAGTCAGAGACTGGACCACTGGCAACTTCGTGGCACTCAAACAAATTTCTCAATCCCATTCGAGACGGCGCGGTATTGCCGATCCTGCACCTGAATGGCTACAAGATTGCGAACCCAACGATTCTGGCGAGGATATCATCGGAGGAACTCGATCAACTTTTCCGTGGGTATGGATGGACGCCTTATGTCGTGGAGGGGGACGATCCCGCAGCGATGCACCAGAAGATGGCCAGTGTGCTAGAGAAGTGCGTGCTGGACATTCGCGCGATTCAGGAAAAAGCAAGAAGAGCCGGCCCGTGCGCAAAGCCGGAGCGTCCGCGGTGGCCAATGGTGATCCTGCGTACGCCAAAGGGATGGACCGGGCCAAAAGAAGTGGATGGACACAAGGTCGAGGGATCGTGGCGCGCGCACCAGATGCCCATCCTCGATCCGGTGACTAATCCGGAGCATTTGAAGCAGGTGGAGTCATGGCTTCGCAGTTATAAACCGGAAGAGCTGTTCGACGAGAACGGAACATTGATTGCTGAGTTGAAGGAGATGGCGCCGCGCGGCTCAAGGCGTATCAGCGGTAATCCTCATGCGAATGGCGGAGGCTTGCGGAAACCGCTTGATCTTCCGGACTTCCGTCACTATGAGGTAGGGGTTCCGGAGCCTGGCCATCTTGAGCTCTCCTCAACCGAGACGCTCGCACATTATTTGCGGGACGTAATGCGTCGGAACATGACGAGCTTCCGCGTTTTTGGGCCGGACGAGACCGCGTCCAATAAGCTTCAGGCTATTTATGAGGCAAGTGGAAAAACATGGATGGCGGCGATGAAGCCGGAGGATGCCGACGGGGGCAATCTCTCGACCAATGGGCGCGTGATGGAGATGCTCAGTGAACATACTCTGGAGGGATGGTTTGAAGGGTATGTGCTGACCGGTCGTCACGGATTTTTCTCAACCTATGAAGCATTCGTTCACATCATCGACTCGATGTTCAACCAGCATGCAAAGTGGTTGGAGAAAAGCAAGCTGGAATTACGGTGGAGAGCGCCTATCTCGTCGATCAACCTGCTGATCACGTCTCTGGTATGGCGGCAGGATCATAACGGGTTTACGCATCAGGATCCTGGATTCATCGATCTTGTGACGAACAAGAGTCCGGAGATCACGCGTATCTATCTTCCGCCCGATGCAAATTGCCTATTGTATGTTGCGGACCACTGCCTGCGCAGCACGGACTGTATCAACGTCATTGTTGCCGATAAGGCGCCGCATCTGCAATACCTGAACATGGACGCCGCAGTGAAGCATTGCACGAAGGGTATTGGAATCTGGGATTGGGCCAGCAATGATGCAGGACAGGAGCCCGATGTCGTGATGGCCTGCGCGGGAGATATTCCAACCTCGGAGTCACTGGCTGCCGTGGCGATTCTTCGCGATCGTTGTCCGACTCTGAAGATTCGCTTCGTCAATGTGGTCGATCTGTTCCGCCTGATGCCGGAGCGGGAACATCCGCACGGCCTGACGGACCGCGAGTTCGACAGTCTCTTCACTACCAACAAACCCGTGATCTTCAACTTCCATGCGTATGCTTCTCTGATTCACAAGCTGACCTATCGGCGCACGAATCATGATAACTTCCATGTGCGCGGGTACAAGGAGAAGGGCAATATCAATACGCCGCTGGAGTTGGCAATTCTGAACCAGGTAGACAGATTCAATCTGGCGATCGATGTCATTGATCGAGTTCCCGCGTTGCAAGTGACCGCTGCGCACACCAAGGAATGGCTGAAAGATCAGATCATCGATTGCGTGAACTATGCGCACGAGAATGGAATCGACCGCAAAGAACTGCGCGAATGGAAATGGCTATCGTGAAACCAGAGTCGATGTATCTCGAAAGCACAAAGCTCACGTTGCCGCGACCATTAGAGAGCGGCAACACTGCACAAAACTCAACAGGATGCAGTAACTCTGGTTTCGCTCTAGGCGAGAAGGTATAGCATGGATACTCGCCAAAGTCAGTCCGACTCTACATCGAATGACCTTCTGTTTCGCCTGGCTCCGGGACACTTGCATGCAGCGATGAACTATAAGGTCATTGCGCAAAGTGTCTCGGATATCCGGGACGTTCAGAATGCGCCTGCCGTGAGTATGGGTCCCTACTTGCTGAAGACTGGGCAAATGCGCCTTCTCACTACGCTCAGCATCTACAGCCTTTCAGAGAAAAGTGTTGCGCAAGCGCGCCTGCTTTATATGAATGCAACGGCATTGCGCATTTGGACGGAGATGGGAAAATCTCCCAACGTGATCGGTGCACAGTTTCGACCGGCACATACAGCTCTTCTTGCGCTTGGCGTGCCATTCAGCGAATAGCACGCCGAAGCTCAATCAGTATGCGTTGGTGCGTCGCGTCGTGTGAGTTCCTCTGCGACATTCGACCTATGAAAACTTAGATATTTCCATATTCCTAGACAGACGCCACTTACAATAAGTCCACCAATCGTCCAACGCAGGGGCGTTGACCATTTTTCGAGCGTTCCCGACCACATGCGTATGATTATGCGTCCGTAGGAAACGCCAAACCAAGCAAGGAGAGAGTAACGAAGGCAGCGGGCCGCACCAAAAACAACGAGAAATCGATTACGCGAGACATTCAAAGCACCGGAAGCCAGCACAAACGGCGACAGCGGAATGGGTGGGGGTAGCAGGGCTGGAAGGAAGACGACAAGAACTGGATAATGCTTAACCCATCGGGTGATTCGGCCAAGCATGAGGGCAGGAACATAACGGCGCAGAGCATCTTTGCCGCCTTTCCTGCCGACTTTCCACGTAGTATATCCACCGAGCAGGCTTCCTCCAATGGCGCTTCCAGACAATATCCACGGATCTCCGCCGTGCGCTATAAACCATAACAGAAGCAAATCTGTGGCGCCGGGCAGAAGTAAGGGAAACACTGAGGAATCGACCACGGCAACGGAGAATAGGCCCCACGCTCCCCAGTGCATGAGCCAATGCGGCACGGGAGCATGACGCATGGCTGACGCTGCGATCTGTGTCCGGAGCTTGATGAAGGTCTCCATAGCCGCAGGGGAGCGCGGTGTTCGAACTATCATTGCGGATGAGAGTGCGCAATCGGAACCTGCCAGGACTAGATTCGTCCTGTGAGCAGAAGAATCAATACGATGACAATGATCAGTCCCACTCCACCTGTTGGGTAATAGCCCCAATTCCGGCTGTATGGCCATCTGGGCAAAGCCCCTACAAGAACCAAAACAAAAAATACAATCAATAGAGTTCCAAGCATTTGCGTTCCTCTTCTTCTCGTGGGTGTACCCACCTTGCAGTGCACCCGCTATGTAGAGTTACATTGAAATGCTGATTGCGATTCCTATGCCAGGATGTCTGCGGTTATACAGGTAGTAGCCGTTATCGGCATAGTCGACATAGACATCGTCCGTGTCATACCAATTGCTGCCCCAGTCTCCCGGATATGGATCGACCATGCTGAACCAGTAACCGCCATATTGGAAACGCGGATATCCGCCAACAACGAGGAAGGGAAGACCACCGATCCGGAATCCATGCCCCCATCCAAAGTTGCCACGGAAGCGGTCGTCGGGAATGCGATATCCGTTGTATCCGCCGCGTTGCTTCCAACTATGGTGGTCTGCCTGCCAGTTGCCCGCGCGGTGCTGTTGCCAAGTACTCTGCTGAAAGCGTTGCTGCTCTGGCGAGCGCTGGAATCTGTCGTTGCCGCGTGCCTGCTGAGAGTGCTGTTGTGATCCTTCCTGAAACTGCTTTTGTTGCTGGGTATGATCCTGTTGCGATTTCTGTTGTTGCCTGGTCTGATTCTGTGGTTGCTGTTGAGCGCGCTGAGGGGAGTTATTCTGCCCTCCTTGTTGCGATCTAGCTTGCGGTTGCTGCGCGTTTCGCTGCTGCAGCTGTTGCGCATGTTGTTGCTGTGCGGTGTGGCCCTGTCCTTGCGCACTCTGCTGAGACTGGGCATGGTCCTGGACTTGGACTTCGCTATGCTGCTCCTGCACGGCATAGCCAGAAAAGCTTGCTCCTAGCAGAAGAGAGAGAGCTGCCACGCCAGTGATTGCAATCGCTTTCGTTTGCATACTTCCTCCTTCCATTGTGTTTGTGGGGATTCGGCTATTGGTCTGCTCGGCAAAATTCCGCAACCAACGCACAAGGGTGGCGATTTCTATGAAACTCGCCACCCCGACGGTTTTGTCTTAGCGGAGGCTTCCCGTGGTTACGTTGGCAGGACTACCGATTGCATCGCCGGAAACAACCAACTCGACGCGCCGGTTTTCCTGACGGCCGGAGGCATTCTCGTTCGAGGCTACGGGCAAAGTATTTCCAAAGCCTTTCGCAGTGAGAGATGCTGTGCCAACGCCCTGTTCCACTAGGTAATCGCGAACGGCACTAGCGCGGTTTTCAGAGAGCTTCTGGTTCATTTCGTCGCCACCGACGTTGTCCGTGTAGCCACCCACTTCAATGGCAAGCGTCGGATAAGCGATTAGAATTCCTGCTACCTTTGCCAACTTCTCTCTCGCACCCGTCTTTAAAGAGAATTTGCCGGTGTCAAACAACACATCGGACATGCTGACGATAAGCCCGCGAGCGCTATCGCGTGTTGCAAGCACTTTGTTGAGCTGCTCGGAGAGTTGGGCGCGCATGGCGGCCTTATCGCTTAGGGCATTGTGCTCGCCTTCCTGTGCCTTCTGGGCAGCAAGGCGGGCCTGCTCGGCATCTGACTGCGCCTTGGCCGTATCGGCCTGGGCCTGCTGTTTTCCGCGAGTAGCATCGTCGGCCTGTGCCTGCGATTGCGCTTGCGCGTCACTCGAGGCCTGACGCTCGCTGGCGATACGATCTTCATCAATTTTCTTGACGGCAATCTCACGCGCATCTTCGGCAGTCTGCACCGCCTGCCGGGCGGTTGCGATCAGCGGCTTTTTCTCGACATGCTTGCGGGCAGCATATTCATCGGCACGATTCATCAATTCGACAGCGTGCTGGTAGCTTGCCGTCGCATTGGTGTCGGCTCCTTCTGACTGCGCGATGCGCAATGCGTTACGAGCTTCGTAAAATTCCAATGGCAGACTGGCACTTAGAACAACTGGATCGAACTTGTAGCCGGTGGGGATGTAGCCACCACGCTCCATCAACTCATACTTGACATTCACCGCTTCACTTGTGCCCTTGGTGCCCGTGCTAATTACATTCTCAAGCACCACGACATTGCTGGGTTGACGAACAGCGTAATAGGGCTCTGCGGTCACGATCAGAGCGAATGCCTGGAGGTCAGTGGTTGCGGTCAGTTTGCTACGATCATTGCCGCCGACCAGAACCTCTCCTAGATTGACTGCACGTCCTTCCGGAGAGATCGCCCACAAAACATAGGTGAGATATTCCGTGCCAAAGGAAGTAGGATTCTTGAGGCTTCCGAACTGGGCCTCGACTTCAAGCGTACCTCTCTTGCTTCGTACCTTGGCTTTGCCCTCGGCCGAGGGCAAGAGGGCTGTGCCGGCAAGGTTTACCTCTGTTACCCCATCGTTATGTCGATAGTTGATTGCTTGTACGTTGCGGCTGATGACCGTGACCCGGTATCCATGCACGGAGTTAGAGGATTCCACGGTTGTTATGGATCCAGTGTTCGTCTGCGCAAATGCGCTCAGACCGAGAAGACTTCCGAGGGCTAACAAATATGCGTGCTTCAAGATTCCTCCAATCGGCAACGATATGCCGGCTTGCGTTGACTGTGTTTTGATTCGGTGAATTACACCCTTGCAGGTCTTACTGGCTTGGCCTTCAATGCCCGACACGGAACTGGAGAAGGTATTCGAAGAGCCCAAAGACTTTCAAGAGCCAAAGAATCACTGCGATGACCACGACGCTATTCAGAATTCCCTTGACCTGACCCTGCATCGGGATATAGCGGTTAATCAGCCATAGCAAGACTCCCACCACGATTAAGGCGAGCACGACATTGACGAGAGGCATATGGTACCCTCATTGCTCGAGACTGACAGGAATCCAAATCACTTCCATGCTCGACACGGATGGCTAAGTGGAGGGGATGTCAGTTGGGATGACTTAGCGCAGGCTCAACGACTGATACGAATCGCGGAAATTACATCACAGTAATTTTTCCAAATCTGTCTATTTATAGCTGAGCTATTCTGCTCAGGGGCTTGAAATATTCACATACAGCAGGCTCTGGCACTAGAGGTATCTTCAATAGATCGGCCTCCTATTTCAGCGCAACGCCTGCGAGTGTGGCCTTGCTCGGCGGCACAATACTGCCAGCCGGAAAGATCAGTATCCGGATGCTTCCAGGGGCTGCATGGGAAGATCCAGTTGCATTTTTTCCTAATGCCAAGGTCTTTAGCTGACTGTCATCAAACCCGAAATGTTGCACGAGATACTCGCGAATCATCATTGCTCTGACTTGAGTCAAGACCATGTCCTTCTGGGTATCGCCTTCCATTCCAGAGGAAACAACAATCACGGCAACGCCGAACGAATTCTTTACCAGGAAGTCACCACTCTCATTGAGGGATTGTTGATGATGAAGCTTAACCGAGTCTTTGTCGTCAAAGAGTTGATTGGACGAGTACGTGAATGTTTTCGATGGTGCGCCCGCTGGCAGTTGATCGATCTCGTTTTCTACCAGATCAGACGATTCTTCGTATCCGCGTTTTTTAAAGTATCCCCGCAAAAAGAAATTATGCTTCAGTGCTTCCATATTGTCCCGGAAGTCCGTTACTCCTGCTTGCGCTTGGATGATCGTGGCTTGCAGGCCGCTTGTCGATTGAGTCAGATGATTGTAAAGATCCCTGTCATTGATCAGAGCGCCGACGGAACCCTGGCCTGAGTCGATCTTTGCACTCACCGAATTGAGGTGTGCCGTGGCCTCAGTGGCATCCTGAATGGCCTGTTGACTGCTCGACAAGATACCGTTCGCTTTGACAAGCAGGTCGGCCATTCTGAGCGGCGGTTTGCTCTGGATCAGAGTTCCGTCACGGACCTCAGCCTGTCCTGCTGATCCGAACGAGATTGCGAGATACTGACTTCCTAGCAAGCCTTCTGTTTCAATTGAGGCGATCGAATCCTGCTTGACGATCTCGTGTGTCGATCGATCCATGTCCATCACTACAGTCACTTCTTCGTCCGGCCGGTGCGGCAGGTCAATGCTGTGCACGGTCCCACTATGTACTCCTCCAACTCGCACATCGGCACCCACGGCCAACCCTGCAACGTCGGCGAATTGGGCCTTAAGTTGATATGTGGAGCGAAACAGATAAGTCTTGCTCCCGATCATGAAGACTCCTGCTGCCAGAAGTGCGAGGGTCAAAACGATGAATGCTCCAAGCCGAGCTACTCTTGACATAATGCCTCCCTACGGATGCTGCAGAAAATCTCTTATAAACTGGTCATCGCTCTTCTGAAGCTCTTCAAACGTTCCTTCGATGATGACATTGCCCTGGTTCAGCAGTGCGAGGCGATTGGAAATCGTTTTTGCACTGAACAGATCGTGTGTGACCACAACGGACGCCGTATGGCGTTCACTCTGAAGCTTCAGAATCAGATCGTCGATTTCTCTTGAACTGATCGGATCGAGTCCGGCCGTGGGCTCATCGAGAAGAAGAATTTCTGGAGCCAGCGCAAGCGCGCGAGCCAAGCCAACGCGCTTCTGCATTCCGCCTGAGATATTGGAGGGCATCTTGTTGAGGCTGTCCTCCATGCCGACCTCGGTCAACAAGCGTTGCACGCGATCGTTTCGCTCTGACTTCGGCATCTTTCTCCGATGATGTTTGAGAGGAAATGCCACATTCTCAGCCACGGTAAGTGAGTCGTAGAGGGCGGCATGTTGGAAGAGAAATCCAACCTTTTCCCTGGCTTTGCCAAGTTCATCCACCGATAACTCTGCTATGTTCTTCCCTTGGATATGTATGGAGCCGGAATCTGGAGGAATCAGGCCGATGATCAGTCTTAGCAGCACGCTTTTCCCTGTACCGCTGCGGCCAAGAACAGCCAGAGTGTCTCCCTGATTTACGCGCAGATTGATTCCATTCAGAACCGTGTTCGTGCCGAAGGTCTTGTGCAGGTTTTCGACAGCAACAGCGGGCACACAGCCGCTTCCTTCAGTTTCTTTAGGCTTTGTGGAGATGTCCGCTGCAGTGGCCATTCGGGTGACCTTTCAGTTGCCGGTTAGGGGAAGACGACGAGAATGAACTTGACCAGTACCACATCCGCCAAAATCAGAAATAGGGAAGCCAGCACCACCGAATTCGTTGCCGAGCGCCCAACGCCAGCAGCACCTCCCGTCGTGCGCATTCCCTGAAAGCAGGCGATGAGGCCGATGATCAGTCCATAGACAGCGGTCTTGAATGTTGGCGGCACAAACGCATTGAATGTCGCACCATGGAATCCGCTTTCGACAAACTGATGGAAAGAGAGTGGTTCAATCGCTGCTTGTGCAATCCATCCTGTCAGTAAGGCACACGCATCGGCGGCTACGGTGAGCAAGGGAAGCATCACAATGCAGGCCAGAATCCTTGTGGCTGCCAGTAGCCTGTAGGGGTTGATGGCGGATGCTTCGATTGCGTCGATCTGTTCGGTTACTTTCATTGACGCTAGTTCTGCGCCAATTCCTGCGCCTATGCGCCCGCTGACTACGAGGCCTGTGACAATGGGCCCCATTACTTCAATCACCGAGTAGACAAGTGTTGATGGAAAGAGAGACTTGGCGCCAAAACGGCTGAGAGTGTAACGCGCTTCGAGCGAGACCACGACGCCGATGGCTGCGCCAGCCAAGGCAACCAGGGGGAATGACTTGGCGCCGATCTCGTCAAGCTGTCTTATCAATTCTCGCCACTCATAGGGCGGTGTTACCGCGGCTCGAAGAACCTTCCAAAAAAAGATGCCAAGATTTCCGAACCATTCGAAGAAGCCGCTCATGAGCTGCCAGGCGGAATCTACCATCGAAAAGATCGGTATGTCCCTGGGACGCAAAAATCGCGTCCCGGTGCCTGTGTCTGCGGTAGTAGCTTGGCTACTCAATGGTTTGGACCTGGTTCTGGTGAACCGTGCGCATTATTGAGGTGTACACGCGACAGCAGCGAGTGCGGGCCACTGTATAGAAATTCAAGAGCAACGTTGCCGCCGATAAACGCCAGCAGACTGTAATTACCCATCCGCAGAGCATCTTTGGCGCCGAACCTGTCTGGATACCAGCCATATACAGCAAGGGTTGATCCGGCATAAGGCGCCACCAGCGCGGAGAAGGAAAAGGTGCGATGGCCGTCCTGCCCGTGGCGTGCTGTTACGGTCGAAAGTACCGCATGGCGGAAGCGGTGCGATACACCACTGCATTCGCAGCGATAATAAAGGTTGTCTTCCTTCAAGGCTTGAGATAGTCCATAGCGCGTTGTGGTGGCAGTTGCCGCGATGGTAAAGTCGGATCCGAATCGTTTGGCATAACCCTCCACGCCTTGATGCCATTCCGGCGGCGAGTTGGTGAATTGGCCAATGCTGGCGACGACACCTGCACCAACCAGCGGGTATGGACCGAATGCGTCGAAGACATAGTTTGCGACCATGACTCGGTGCGTTGGGCGCGAATAGAGAGGCTCCAACTGGGGCTGTGCCGTCTCTGCTTCCGCTGAGGAAAGATCCTCGGCAAAAATCAGTGACTGTGAGCGAACTGCCACGGGCATGGCTACGATAGAAGCTGCAATCGAAAAGATGAAAAATGTCCAGCACATCTTCATGGGGAGCCATCCTTGATGGGACGAGAGTCCCATGCAAATGTAGGTGCCGGCCTGAATACGGAAGACAATCAACAGCGAATGTTGGTTGACATTGGCAATGCTATTTTCTTTTTCAGACCAGCATCTCATTTGCACCTACAGCTTGTCAGGGTGGGACGGCGAAGGATGGTCATATTTGCTCTGCGTCGACGTTTGGGCTATTTTGAGCATTTTTAATGGGCATTTCATTGCGGAACGGTCATGCGTGCTGTGTCTTTTGTCGGGGAAGGAACCTGTCGAAGTGAGCAATATAGCACAGCACTGCGTTCCGATCTATGTCATAGTTAATTTGGGATGGTTGTGCTTTCCTTCTAAGCGTGTTTGTCACACGACCGCGTAGGGCTATCCGACTCGATATTGCGTCGACGATGGCCTGTCGTGGAGAACGCTTAAGTTGTATCCTTTGCTTCTGAAACAATCTCTCTTTTCAGCCAACCTGTCTAGGAATCTACATTTCATTGTAGTTGTCCTTCCATGAAGTAGCCTGAATGTTGAATAAGAAGACAGGAATGATGAAGCGTATGGAAACTCTAAAAGACAATGACACATTTACCTCCGCAGATTTTTTGGCGCACGCAGGCCTAGGGCGCAAACTCGTCGAACTGGAACCCAAGGGCACCTTTTTCTCTCAAGGCGACCGAGCCGACTCCATTTTCTATCTACAAAGAGGCAGGGCAAAGCTCACGGTTGTTTCCGAAAAAGGGAAAGAAGCCACGATTTCCATGCTGTCAGCTGGAGACTTTGTCGGCGAAGAATCGCTGGCGGCGATTCCTGGACTGCGCCTTGCCACGGCCTCCGCAGTCAATACCTGTTCGGCGCTCAGAATCACGAGGGAAGAGATGAGCAAGGTGTTGAACGAAGAGCCACTATTTGCAGATTTCTTCCTCAAATTCATGCTGATGCGAAGTATGCGAACCCAAGCCGATCTTGTGGACCAGTTGTTTAATTCCAGCGAAAAGCGCTTAGCTCGGATTCTTTTGCTCATGGCAGAATTTAGTCTGCCGGGAGAACACGATACGTGTATACCTCCCATTTCTCAGGAAACGTTGGCGGGCATGATTGGCACAACGAGGTCACGCGTCAGCTTCTTCATGAATCGTTTTCGCAAGCTTGGTTTTATTGAATACAATGGCAGGATCAAGGTAAACAAGTCTCTGCTCAACGTGGTTCTTCTCGACCAGTTCCCAGGACACAATTCGGAGAAACCTGCTATTCCTTTCGTTGAGGAGATCAAGAGAAGCTTGCAAGCCTGATCTCCATCAGCAAAGTATAACAATAGCGAAGTGCCGTGCCGGTCTCCATCGGAAATCTTTTGGTGCCGCCTGCTGTTACTTATCCACATTCAGGCGGCATGCGCGAATCTCATCGAAGAACGGTGTCTTTTTTTGCTGCACGCATTCGGCAGCGTAGAGGTACATGGCCGCCGACCAGGTTTGCCAGTCGCGGCCGCTGGGCTTGCCGGTTTGCGCGTGAATCCACTCGTTGAATCCCCACTCTGCTTTATCTTCATGCCACGGCTTGACCAGTTCAGTCAGTGCCAACAATTTGCGTTCCGCAAGATCCATCTGCCCTGCTGCCACACATGCCGCGACGTAGAACCCGCAAATAAATGGCCATACCCCTCCGTTGTGATAGTCGCCAGGACGGTTATAGCGCTCGTATCGTGGAAGCCAATCGGCGTGATGGGGAAGGATGTACGGAAATAAACAGGGCGGCAAATCGACAGCAAGTTCTCCGCGGCCACGCATGGCCTCGCATTCAGCTTCGATCCAAGTTAAAAGATTTTTCTCCCACTGTGGCGAAGCAATTCCAGTGAGAATCGCCAGACTATTGCCAAGCAGATCGAAGCGGTCACTGTTCATGACCTTGTACGAATAGAGTGCGTAGAAGGGCGCGGCTGGCTCTACAATAGCTTCCTGCTCATAGCTGTTGCTTTGCTCGGCATTAAACTCAAGACGGCTCATCAACTCGCGTAGTAGTTCTGCGGACTTATGCTCACCATAGAGGCGAAGATAGGCGTAGACGAGCATATTCACATACAATCCATAGCCCATCACATACTGCTCATCGCGCCAGTCGCTTGTTGGCAACTGGCAGACCATCACCCGGTCATCAGGGCTCTGGTACTGCATCCAACGCAGGGCTTTCTCTGCGGCCTCATGGAGAAATTCCGGTTGCTTCGTTGATATTCTGTAGAGCGCCAGGCCGAAAAGAAATAGAGGTGTCGAATCACTGGAGCCACGATTGTCTGGGTCATGTGCGAGAGATGGGATGTGACCATGCAATGTCTGATTGTTTGCCAGCGCTACGAGTGTGCGCTCCAAAGCTTCTGCGAGCTGCTGATTGCCGGTGGCTAAAAAGCCGAGAGACGAAATCATCAGGTCCCGCGTGTATGGTTCCGGGTATCCCCATCCTGCCGTTCGAGGCAGACCTTGATACGGCCCCTGAGCATTATGCAGAAGGATGTGGAGAGCCGCATCTTTAGCTTGCCCGATAGAAATCAGAGACTTTTCATCGAAAGACATAGACTCCTCGATAGCATACCTGGTTATGGGCGATTGCTTACGTCTTGTTGCTCCCTACTGGATGCCTAGTCGTTCGGAGACGATCTGTACGAATTGCCTGGCAACATGGCGATAATCGAATCGCTCTACTACGCGTTTGCGGCCGGCTTCTCCCATGCGCTTTCGCATTGTGCTGCTCCGCATGAGCAGCAGAAGATACTCGGCAATCTCGGGTACGCTGGCTCTGTATTCGGCTGTCCGCGGATTAGGAAACACGATCCGGTGACTTTTTTCATAGCTGTGTCCTTCGCCGTAAAGCGCTTCAGTGATCTGTTTTTCTTCAGCTACTTTCGCCAGAAAGGCCGTTTCTCCGTGGACCATCGTGTCGCGAAAGGCCATGGCGTCGATGGCGATCACGGGTTTTTCGCAGGCGTTGGCCTCAATCTGAATCATGCCGAAACCCTCAAGCCGCGATGGCGCTGCATAGATGTCACAGGCAGACAATAAGTAGGGCATGAAGTTTTGCGAGACAATATTTGTTGAAAAAATAACCTTCTTACCGATGCCTAGATCTTCCGCCAGTTTGCGATCGACACGGTTCTGTTCTTCGGTGCGAGGCTGAGGCCAGACCTTGCAGATATATTTCCAGTCTGGCGCTTCGTCGTCGATCATCGCTAGCGCTTGCATAACCTCTTGGGCGCCCTTCGACGCGCCATCGCCTCCTGCGGTCAGGATCATCAACTGGTCGTCTGATACTCCTAAATCATTGCGGATTGATTGCACCTTCAAGTCACTTTGGTTGCGCGGCGCATAGAGGTCAGTGTCGCAACCGACGGGCAGCACCACGATGTTGTCTCCCTGAATGCCGTCTCTGATATAAACCTCTTTCACCCAGTTGGAGGTGACCAGGATCAGTGGCAGCGCATTCAGCACGTCTCGATGTTCCGCGATATAACCATCCGCAACAAGCCATGGAATGGCCTTCATGCCAAACTTCTGCGGGTGCACAACCAGATCCGGAATGTTGCCCCAGAATCCTACTCCTACAACGATGTCCGGCTGAAACCAGCGATAGTACCATTCCTTTTCCAGAGACGATTCCAAATGTACAGGATGGACGTCAACGCCCATTTCGCTCAGCCCTCTACATAACAATTTTCCCTGCAGTGCCAAACCGGCTGCTGGTGCTGGGTATTCGGTCAATACAAGTACCTTCACGATCAGTTCTCCTTGGGTACTTCGCGCTCGGTTGTAAGTGCGGGATCAAAGCATCTGAATCCTTCTTCTCGCGGCGTGGTTTTTGCTTCCCAACTATCAGGTCCATAGCCATAAACATCCGTAATGAGTCGATATTTTTCGCGCCAGATGTCGTCCGTTAGCATGTTCCTTCGATTTGCACAGTGGCGGACTCGGGGCAAATACGTCTGGTTTCCATCTTCATAGGCAAAGAGCCACAATCGCTCCGTATCAATGCTGCCAAGTCGCCAAAGCTCAACGACGTTTTGACTGCATTCTTCATGCCGGAGATGACGCGTGTATTCGCCCTTTGGACCGTGGGTCAGAATCAAGTCATAGTGGGTTGCCGATAAGAGTTGGAGAATGGTCTCTTGAACCTGTGCCGCAGACAATGGCGTTTGATCGGGACCATCGTCCAGATCTGCCATTTCGCCTTCTGCCCCCAATCGATGCAAGACCTGACGAAACTTTGGTGCACGGTCTGCATCGTGTGCCCGGCATAAGGTCATGATGCGCCAATGAAACTCTGGATGGGCCAGGATGTAGCCACCACACCAGAGTACCTCGTCGTCCGGATGGGCGACGACAACGCCAACCTGCATACGTAATTCGGATTCCACGTGGCTCATTTCTTTTTTAGTAATGCAATTGGTTGTAGGCCTTCAGCGGGTTCAATCGTGTCGCTGAGGCACTCAAGACGCGATGCCGTCCAAGCCTTCCGTATGGCAAGGCGTAAGAGGAAGAGCGGTGATTTTCTGCGTCGGAGAGGTGACGTTCGCGCCTGCCTCTCCTTTGGCGCCTTGTTCCAGTCCCATGGTCAATGCCGTAAGTCCGGCAAGACCGCCTAACTGCATCGACTCGACCGCTGTACTCGGAACAATCACGATGGTGGAATTGTGCTTCAGTCCTTCATACAACATATTCATTGCGCGCAGATGCATGGCGACTGGATTATTTGTGTATGTCTTAGCTGCCTCGCCAAAGCTCTCCGCTACCTGACGTTCGGAATCGCCAAGAATGACGCGGGCCTGGCGCTCTCGATCCGCCTGAGCCTGCATCGACATTGCGTCCTCGAGGGCTGGCGGGATCAACACATCCTTGACCTCTACCGAGATCACGTTGATGCCCCACGGCTCGGTGCGCACATCGATGATCTTCTGTAACTCGGTACTGATTTTGCTTCTGCCTTCAAGCATGTCGGATAGCATGGTCTTGCCGATCACATCGCGCAGAGCGGTTTGTGCGGCCCAGTTGATGGCACTCTGGTAATCTGCTACATCCAAGGCAGCTTTTTTCGGGTCGATAATCTTCCAGAAAAGCACAGCGTCCACATCGACCGGAACGGTATCCTTCGTGAGTGTCTTTTCTGCCTTGAAGGAACTGGTCAGAACGCGCGTATCAAGCCAGTAGGGGATGGATTCGACGATCGGGATGATCAAAAACCACCCCGGTCCCTCAAGGGAACGAAACTTGCCGAGTCGCAGAACCACTGCCTTGCTCCATTGGTCTGCAACTTGAATGGCCGATGCGACGATGTATGCGAGCACGATCGACACGCATACGATGAAAACGGCCGCCGTGTCGGATGACAGCCTGTGTAGAGCAAATGCAACGGCAGCGCCTATGCCCAAAAATAAGAAGAAAATCAATGCCTGGAACGAACTATTCTGCTTCATACGATGACCTCGTAACTACGCGCGATGTGGCTCGTTCGTGCGAGTCATAGATTGCTATCACTGAATTTGTCGTGCGCGTTGTTTTCCTCGCTGTTCGCGTGGCGGACATTCCAGCAGTACAACTTCAAATCGTGTTCCGATACAGGCTTTCACTATGGGCGGAAGCAAGCTGAGCAATTAGGCACATCAAGCACGCGCCAAAACAGCAAACGTCCCTCTGTTCAAAAGAGGACATCCTGTGCTGCTACGGCAAAAGAGAATGGCCTTTAGTCGTTCTGACGACTCACCGAGGCACCCCATGTCTATACCTTCTGTCTTTCCTTCCATCCCCACAAAGATTCTTTTGCCTATCGACTTCAGTCCGTCATCGCAGGCCGCTTTGGAGATGGCATCCGATCTTGCGGATCACTTCCGCGCAGAACTCTATCTCGTGACCGTGATCCCATTTTTTTCAGCCACGACCTTTCCTGATTTTGTGCCCGAAGAATCCTTCTTGCGAGAGGAAAGAGCGCGTGCAGAGCAACGCCTTGAGAAATGCCACAAAACTCTCGCTGTCAGGGGAGTGAAATCAACTGTCGGTGTGGAAGTCGGAAACGATATTTCCGGAAGCATTATGGATGTCGTTGAGCGCGAGCATATTGATATGCTTGTTATCTCCACTCATGGCATCTCCGGATGGCACCCTCTGGTGTTTGGCTCAATCGCCGAAAAGGTCGTGAAACTTGCGCAGTGTCCTCTTCTGTTGCTTCACTCGGCCAAGCCTGAAAGTGGCGTGAAGACCTCTACGGGACGTTCTATGGAATGGTGGTAGCGCGTGAGTAATTCACTCGCGAGTGCAAGATGAATTTCTTTCGGGCCGGATCCGTCGTCAGCGTACAGAAAAAGGTGAGGCGTGGTACGCGTAAGGCCGCACCGGTTATTTCGCCGGACAGTAGTGTTTGAAGCCGTCGGGGTCGTAGTAGACGACCTCGGGATTTTCTGCGCAGAACATGTCACGCATCTGAGGCCAGGCGGCGCGGGCGCTTTCAAGCGCGAGGATGTCGATAGTCCAGGAGCGCTCGGCCGATTGGACGGCGTGGAGGCCCTGGCGTAGCCTTTCCATCAAAAAACGCGCGTGCTGGGTCGGAGTCCAGTCAAGGGTGAGGCGGCCGTCGCGGTGCAGCAGTGTGGGCGGATCGGGGAGCCTGTCCTCGGGCTGCTGCTTGTGCGGGCGGAAGCTTGGCTCACGGAAGGTGTGCTCCTCGATGGCCTTTTGCAAATAGAGGGCGGCGGCTTCGGCCTGAAAGATGACTTCCTCCGGCTTGAGTTGCGGTTCCTCGGTAGGCGTTGGGGACGGCGCTGACGGCTTGGGCAGCAGGGGTTGTCCGAGAGCAATGGCGCTGGTGAGAAGTATGGGCAGAATCGCTTTCATGTGCCTTTCCTGCATCTGGTCTGCAACAAAAGTGCGCGGAGCCTTCGCGTTGCCGCGCACCTTTGTTGTGGGCAGGGGAGCCGTGCTTGAGAAGCCTATCGGCGTAGCAGGTGAGGAAAAAATGGAGTGCGGAAACCTTGGTGATATGGCTGAAGTCAAAATGGGACCGGCGCTCGGTTCTGGTCTCGCCGTGATGTTGACCCGCAGCACGATTTCGCTGTTGCAGTTGCCAGACTCATGGAGCGGTGGGGAGTTTGTGCGGCGTGGCGACGAAGACCTGCCGCATGCGCATTCTCGTCTTCCGGTAGAATAGATATGTGGCAAAAAAGATTATTCCCGCGGCCCCTTCCGTGGGCTTCATTTCCCTGGGCTGTCCGAAGAACCTCGTCGATTCCGAGGTGATGATGGGTATGCTCGATGCGGCCGGGGCGCGTTTGACGACGCGGCCGGAAGAGGCCGAAATTCTGGTCGTCAACACCTGCTCGTTCATCGATACGGCCAAACAGGAGTCAATTGACACGATTCTGGAACTGGCGCGGCACAAGACCGAGGGGCGGGCGAAGAAGCTGGTCGTGACCGGCTGCCTGGTGGAGCGCTACCGGGACGAGATCCGCAAAAGCATTCCCGAGGTCGATGCCGTTGTCGGCACTGGCGAACTGGAGTCGATTCTGGCGGCTTGCGGTGTGGCTCCGCAGCCGGTGTCGCCCTTCAATATATTGAGCGGCGACGCGGCGGTGGTGCAGGCCAGCATCGAATCGCAGTCGGGCACGCACAAGCAGGGCCGGGCCGAGGGCGAGGTTCGCGAGAAGCAGGGAAGATTCAAGCGCGACGACTGGGAGGGCGCGGCGCACGCGCTGCCCACCTATCTGTATAACGAGACGACTCCGCGACTGCTGGCGACGCCGAAGGCCTCGGCCTACATCAAGATTGCCGAGGGCTGCGACCATCCCTGCGCCTTCTGCGTGATTCCGAATCTGCGCGGGCGCTTCCGCTCACGGCGGCCGGAGAGCGTTTTAGCCGAGGCGCGGCAACTGGTGGCGCAGGGCGTGCGCGAGATTACGCTGATCGGCCAGGACACGACCTGCTACGGCGAAGATTTCGGCATGAAGGACGGCCTCGCCACCCTGCTCGACGAACTGGCCCAGATCGAAGATCTGCGCTGGCTGCGCTTTTTGTATGCCTATCCTAATCGGGTGACGACGAAGCTGCTGGAGACGATCGCCAAGCACGAGAAGATTGCCAAATATCTCGACGTGCCTCTTCAGCACGCCTCGCCCGAGGTGCTGAAGCGGATGAAGCGCGGCGGCTCAGCGGATATTTTCCTGAAGATGCTGGCGAAGGCACGGAAGATCATCCCGGACGTGGTGCTGCGGACGAGCTTTATTGTTGGATTCCCGGGTGAGTCGCTCCGCGACCTTGAAATTTTGGAAGAATTCATCCAGGAAGCGAAGTTCGACTGGCTCGGCGTCTTCAATTATTCGGACGAAGAGGGCTCGGGAGCCTTTGCGCTGGATGCGAAGGTTCCGCAGCGATCGATCGAGGCGCGGCGCAAGCGGGTGATGAAGCTGCAGCAGAAGATTTCTCGTAAGGCCAAAGAAGGATGGATCGGCCGTCGCGTGACGCTGCTGGTTGAAGGGCCGAGCGAGGAGACGGAGCTGCTGTGGGAAGGCAGAACGCTGTTTCATGCGCCGGAGATCGACGGCAAGGTCTACATCAACGACTTTGGCGCGCACGAGTCGCTTGAGGTGGGCCGCTTCTATGAGGCCGAGATCACCGAGGCGCATGAGTACGATGTGGTGGCGAAAATCGTGGAGTAGTAAAACAGTAGACAGTGAGTAGTGGACAGTGGTCAGTCAAAACAGTTTTCATTGCGGACAGAAACACTTTTAACTGTTCACTACTCACTGTTCACTCGTTACTGACCACTGTTTCCAGGGACTGAAAAATGGCTACAAAGAAAAAAGCAAAGGTGTTGCATTGTCCAACCTGCGGGATGCTGGTGCAGGCGACGGACGAGGATTTTCCCTTCTGTTCGGACCGCTGCCGGAAGATCGATCTGGGCAAGTGGGCCTCGGGGGTCTACAAAATCAGCTCGCCGGTGCTGGACCCGGAGGTGCTGGAGGATCTGGGCGGCACGACTGCGTACGAGAAGGATTCCGATGAATGATAAGGCGAGTTACAGGCTGGTCAAGACGCGCTGGGCCTTTCTGGTCGCGACCTTCTTCGGGGCGGGCTGCGGCAAGCCGGGGCCGGGCACCTGGGGCTCGGTGGCGGCAGTGCTGCTCTGGGCCGTTTATGGATGGGCTTTTCATCCGTCTCTTGCGGGGATGTTGCTGGCGCTTGCTGCGGGCATTGTGTTGTCGATTGCTCTCGGCGTGCCGGCGGCGACGGTGGCCGCGCGCGAGGCCGGGGTCGAAGACCCGGGTTTTGTGGTGGTCGACGAGGTGGCTGGGCAGTGGATCGCGCTCGTTGGTATGCCCTTCGACTGGAAGCATGGGGTGATCGCCTTGGTTCTATTTCGACTCTTCGACATCACCAAGCCTTTTCCGGTCCATCAGTTAGAGAAACTGCCCCGGGGCTGGGGGATTGTCTTCGACGATGTGGCCGCCGGGCTGTATGCTTGGGGTATCGGAGCGCTGGTGCGGCTCTGGTTCTGAGGAATTATGGTGGAAGGCCAGGAAAATACAGAGGTTGCGGTTGTGCCGCGCATCGACGATCTGCGGCCCGCGGCGGCGATGCCGGGCGGCATCGTGGAGTTGACGGGAGCCGGTCTTGGGCCGGAGTCCGAGGGGCCGCCGAAGATCTTTGTCGACGGTTTGGCGGCCGATGTGCTGATGAGCCGCGAGGGCCGGTTGGTATGCAAGACACCCGACACGGCCTCGACGGGGCTGGTTGCGGTGCACGGCGCGGGTGGGGAATCAAACGCCGTGCCGCTGCGTGTGGCGCATCAACTGGCGGACGAACTGCACCCGGTGACCAATCCTGCGGTCAGCAGCACGGGAACGATTTATGCCACCATCTCCGGTCAGCGCGGCAAGCAGACGCCGACCTCGATTGTGCGCATCCGTCCCGGTGAGCCGAGCACACCCTTCGTGAGTGGGATTCTGAATGCGACGGGGCTGGCTTTTTCGCCCGACGACGAACTCTATGCGACCTCGCGCGCCGACGGAACAGTCTACCGGATCGGCGAGGATGGCAGCCACTCAGCCTACGTGGAAGGCATGGGCGTAGCGACGGGGGCCGTCTTCGATGCCGAGGGCAATCTGTTCGTGGGCGACCGCTCGGGAACGATCTTCAAGATCAACACACAGAAACAGATCTTTGTTCATGCAACACTTGAGGCTTCCCCTGCCGCCTATCACCTGGCGGTGAACGGGGCTGGCACGTTGTTTGTGAGCGCGCCGATGCAGTCGTCGAATGAGACGATATGGGCCGTGGAGCCCAATGGCGACGTACGGGTGTGGTATCGCGGACTGGGTCGCCCGCAGGGCTTGGCGCTGGCGCAGGACGGCAGCGTGTATGTGGCCGCGTGCCTGCACGGGCAGCGCGGACTGGTGCGGGTAAGCCCTAGGAGCGAGGCAGAACTGGTGCTGGCGGGCGCAAGCCTGGTGGGCGTGGCCTTTTCGCCGATGGGCGCGACCATTCTCACGACGCAGGATGCGGTCTACGAAGTAGATCTGGGCGTCGAGGGATTGCACTTGTTTTAAGAAATTTTTGTAAAGAGGCGCGGGAGTGTGCGGGAACGGGTGCGCGCAGCCGGGCGTCAGGGGACAGTCAAGCAGATGAAATCTGAGATTATTGCAATTGGTTCGGAGATGTTGACGCCGTTCCGGCAGGACACGAACTCGCTGTATGTGACCGAGAGACTGAACACGCTGGGCGTGGTGGTGGCCTTCAAGACGATTGTGGGCGACCGGCGGAAGGATCTGGAGGGCGCGATCCGGACGGCTCTGGGACGGGTCGACGTGTTGGTGATCATGGGCGGACTGGGTCCGACCGAGGACGACCTGACGCGTGAGGCGGTGGGCGAGGCTCTGGGGCTGGGGCTGACGAGGGATGAGGCGCTGGTCGAAGCGCTGCAGCAGCGAGCCAAGAGCTGGCAGGTGCCGATGCCCGAGAACAATCTGAAGCAGGCCGATGTGCTGGAAGGCGCGGTGGTGCTGCCCAATCCCAATGGCAGCGCGGTGGGCCAGTGGCTGGATACGATCTTTGAAGGCTACCGGAAGCTGGTGGCGCTTTTGCCCGGGCCGCCGCACGAGTGCAAGCCGCTGTTCGACGCCGAGTGTATGCCTCGGCTCAAGCGCGCGGTGCCGCCCTATACGATGGCGACACGGACGCTGCGGGCGGCGATGCTGCCCGAGTCGCAGGCCGACAAGCTTTTGGCACCGATCTATCAGGAGTACGAGGACGTGGAGACCACGATCCTGGCGCACTCGGGCGACATCCAGTTGACGGTGCAGTGTGTGAAGGCCGATGCGGCCGAGGCCGAGCAGCGGGTCGAGGAGCTGGCGGGCAGGTTGGAGGAGGCGCTGGGGGATTGGCTCTACTCTTCCGACGGCGAATCGCTGGAGCAGATCGTGCTCTATTATCTTGGATTGCGGCAGGCGACGCTGGCCACGGCGGAAAGCTGCACGGGCGGCATGGTGGCGGCGCGGATTACCGACGTGCCGGGTGCATCGCGCTCCTACCTGGGGGGTGCGGTGGTCTATACGGATCTGCTGAAGACGAGCTTTGCCGAAGTGCCGGCCTCGCTGATCGCCCAGTACGGCGCGGTTTCCGCTGAGGTGGCGAAGGCTTTGGCCGAGGGGATTCGCAAGCGGACCGGGGCAACGCTGGGGCTGGGCATTACTGGATACGCAGGGCCTGGCGGCAGCGAAACACAACCCGTGGGACAGGTCTACGTGGCGGTGGCCGATGCGCAGAAGAGCGAAGTGATCGACCGGAACTTCCGCGGCGACCGGCTGCGAGTGCGGGAGTGGGCCTCGCAGATGGGGCTGGATCTGGTCCGCCGGTGGCTGATGTAGGCAGACAGGTATCTTGGAATGAAACCTCCCTGAGAGAAATCTCCGGGAGGTTTTCTCTTTGTGGCGAGGTTTGTCCTATACTGAGTCCTCTCCTCCGGATTTTCGGCCGGTTGGCTGATCCGGCATCCGGGGCGGGATGGGTGGATGCGCGCCGTCGGGCGCATTCGAGGACTGGCGTCGGGCGGGCCGGATTCCGGCAACGGAGGCGGGG
>Ga0255352_1000200_pt1 | contig 33799 bp, 36 predicted proteins | sample HBST0metaG_FD_189939 | JGI IMG/M metagenome (GOLD analysis project Ga0255352, IMG submission 189939) | Peat soil microbial communities from Stordalen Mire, Sweden - H.B.S.T0 | ecosystem: Environmental > Terrestrial > Soil > Wetlands > Peat | place: Sweden: Norrbotten County, Stordalen Mire...
GTCGCCTCCCAGGGTTGCAGACCGATCTTTTCCGGCCGCTTGCCGGCGGCAAAGACCTTGGCCTCGAAGTCCAGCCGCTTATGCGGCAAAGGACCCAGTTCGTCGGCCCATTCCAGGTCAATGAAGTGCTCGGGGGCCTGCACGGCCACCAACTCCGGCTCGGAGGGCGAACGCCAGCGGTCCGGCTCCGGGCCAAGGTATTCCATCTCGTTGACGGCTGCCGCCGTGCGTAAAAAAGCTGGCACATCGGCAGGCAGATTCTTGGCGGCCAACTTGTTGACCATCTGGTGGCCCTCATCGCCCCAAGCATGTGCCCGTGGTGTCTGTGCGGCCAGAATCAACAGCGCCGCAGCCGTGCAAAAAACCGCACGGAAAATTCGTTGCGAAGCAGACGAGAAACGCATGGTGCCAGTATACGATCCTCTTCGACAACGACAAAAAACAACCCGTAACCGGGTAGCCCCCCATCTGTTTCTCTCCCTAATAGGAACAAAAGCAACGGGGGCTTATACTACGTTCTGAGTTGTAGATATAGCCACAGTCACTCTGCTTCAATGCAGCCGGAGAAATACATGGCAAAGGAGACGAGTCCGCACGAAAGCAGCGCGGGAAGAAACATTTCCTCGCCCATCTTCCCCAAAAATTCTTTTGTTCTTGGCACAGTGATCGTGACTTTCATTCTTCTGCTGGCAGCGCTCGCCGTGTTTCTTCGCCGCCCTGTCGCCGCACTCTGGATGCTCCCCGTTCTGGCGCTTGCCGCCGCCTTCTACTGCCGGCGCTGCCGCGCCCAGGTCTATGCCGACATGGCCTTCTATAAGAATGTACTGGACTCCTCCGGTCCCGCACTCCTGGTCATCGAACCCGACGGCCATATCCGCTACCTCAATCCCGCCGCCGAGCGGCTCCTGGGCTACCATGCCTCTGAACTGAAACATCTCGGCCTGCCTCGCGAACTTCTAGCTCCCGGCGAAGCCGAACATCTGCTTGCCGAAATGGAGCGCCGCTGCGGCGTCACGCTCTCCACCTCTTCGTCCAGCACCGACATGCTGGCCGCCTACCAGGAGTGCGTCCACGCGCTTCCCCCCAGTCAGGTTCCCAGTTCTTCCATGCAAGTACAACGCAAGGACGGCTCGAAGGTGCTGGTCACCCTGCATGCCTCCGCCCTTCACGGCCCCAACGGCGAGCAGCGCGGCCTGGTCACCGTTGCCGTCGATCAAAGTTCGACCCTGCAACGCGAACAGGAACTCCGCACATCACAGGAGAATTACCGCGATCTCTTCGAGAACGTTGCGGAGATGATGGCCGTGCTCAGCCCCGCTGGCCGCTTTCTCTACGTCACCCCCGCCTGGCGTTCCTGCTTTGGACTCGACACCGAGGCCATGCTCAATCTCGATTCCTTCGATCATCTCTTTTCACCCGACGCCAGTGCCGAGGCCGCCCAGCTCTTCCTTCGCGCCATTGACGGCAAGTCCGTCGTCCGCGCACCCTTGAGCCATTGCACCCCCCATGGCCGCACGCTCGAGCTGGAACTGAGCCTCAGCCTCCGCCAACAGGCAGGGAAACCGCTCGCCTTGCGCTGCCTGCTCCGCGACGTCACCCAACAGAAACAACGAGAGCATCGTCTCGCGCTCCAGCTTGCCGTCAGCCAGATTCTCGGTGAAAACGATGCGCCGCAATCGGCCATGCACCGCATCCTCGAAGCCCTCTGTCTTTCGCAGCACTGGGATCTGGCCATTCTGTGGAGCGCAGATTCCGACAAAAATCGGATCGAGTTCAACGCAGCCTGGTCAGCTACCGATTCCCAGGCCGAGGCCATGCTCCAACAAAGCATGGGAACCTCCTTCGCTCGCGGCGACCAGATGCCCGGCAAAGTCTGGCAGAATGGCCACGCCATCTGGATCGCCAATCTCAGCGCCGTGCCTGCAACCCCGCGCTTCGTCATGGCCCAGGACCACCAGATGCGCTCCGGGTGGGCCGTCCCCGTCCGCGTCGACAATCGCACCCTCGCCGTCCTCGAGTTCTACAGCCGCTTCGTCCGCTGCGAAGACCGCGAGGCCATGGCCGCCATCGAAACCGCCGCCTTTTCGCTCGGCCAGATGCTGGCCCGTTCCGAGGAACAGGGCCGGGCCGAAGAACTCTCCCGCCGCCAGGAGGTTCTGCTCAACGCCGTCGCCGAAGGCGTCTGCGGCCTCGACCGCCACGGCGTCGTCAGCTTTGCCAACCCTGAGGCCATCCGTCTGCTCGGAGCCACTGCCCCGCAGTTCGTTGGCTGTTCGCTCCATGAACTCTTCCACGCCGCCGCACCCAAGGGGCACGTCTGCGCTGACGACTGCCTGCTGCGGCTCACCGACGTTCCTCAGAAGATTCCCAGCAGCGAAACCACCATCTTCCGCGCCGACGGCACCAGCTTCCCCGCCGAATTCGCCCTCACCCCCATCCTCGATCAGGGCCGCTTCTCCGGCTCCGTGCTGAGCTTTCGCGACGCCAGCCAACGCAATGCCCTCGACCAGCTCAAGGACGAATTCATCTCCACCGTCAGTCACGAACTGCGCACCCCACTCACGTCCATCCGCGGCGCGCTCGGCCTGCTCTCCTCCGGCATGCTCGGCGAACTTGGCGAAAAACCTGCTCACCTGCTGCGCATCGCCCTCAATAATTCCGACCGCCTCATCCTGCTCATCAACGACATTCTCGATCTCGAGCGTATCCAGAGCGGCTGCAAGCCGCTCGCCTTCCGTTCCGTGCAACTCAACGACCTGGTCGGTCAGGCACTCGACAGCATCGCCCTCATAGCCGAAACCACCGGCATCCATCTTCTCCACGACGCCACGCAGGTCGAGATCCACGGCGACCCCGACCGCCTCCTCCAGGTTCTTACCAACCTGCTGTCGAACGCCGTCAAGTTCTCGCCCGCCGGATCGACCATCTCCGTCCTGATCCATCCCGATGAAACCGGCGTTCTGCTCTCGGTGATCGATCACGGCCGTGGCATCCCAACCGACAAACTCGAATCCATCTTCGGCCGTTTCCAACAGGTTGACGCCTCCGACGCCCGCCAAAAAGGCGGCAGCGGTCTCGGCCTCGCCATCTGCCGCACCATCGTTCAGCAACACTGCGGCCGCATCTGGGCCGAACGCAATCCCGTCCGCGGTTCCACCTTCCGCGTCTTCCTGCCCTATCATCCGGAGCCGCACGAAAACCGCGAAGGCCTTGAAGCTGACCACGAAGCCATTCTGCGGACCGGTACCCGTCCGCACGTTACCGCCGACGCCTAAAACGGTTCCAGGCATATATGTAGATGTTTCCTGCGCACTGTGATCCGTTTTCCATCGACAACATTGCCCCCAAATGCGGAGAATGAGAAAAGCAGAAAAGGGGCCCGCATGGCGCGCAAGATTCTCATCATCGACGACGAAGACGACATCCGCGAAGTCGCCGCTATCAGTCTTGAAAGCGTAGCCGGCTGGGAAGTTGTCCGCGCCAGCTCCGGAGCCCAGGGCCTTGCCCGCGCCGCCGCCGAGCAGCCCGACGTCATTCTGCTCGACGTCATGATGCCCGGCATGGACGGACCCACCACCTTCCACAAGCTGCGCCAAAACTCGGCCACCGCCCAGATTCCCGTTCTTCTGCTCACCGCCAAGGTGCAAAGCTCCGACCAACGCCGCTTCACCGACCTCGGCGTCCAGGCTGTTCTGCTCAAGCCCTTCGACCCGCTGATCCTCTCTAGCCAGATCGCCGATGCACTGGGGTGGAGTTAGCTCCGAGCCTTATGTCACCCCTTCCTGAACTCACTGCGGCCCTTGATCGGCTTTGGTTGCGCTTTTTGCCTGAGATGCGCCAGCGCATCGCCCTGCTCGAAGCCGCCGCGCATGCCTGCGCCGTAAGCACCCTCTCCACCGCGCAAACCGCCGAGGCCCACACCGTCGCCCACAAGCTCGCCGGCTCACTTGGCACCTTCAATCTCCCCCGTGGCACCGTTCTTGCCCGCCAGCTCGAAATGCTCTACGTCCCCCAGGACATCCCCGGCCCCGAACGCACCCCCGAGCTTGCCGCCATCGCCGTCGAACTCCGCACACTGATCGAATCCCGCACGCCAGATACAAAAGCTGAAAGCGAATAGCAGAACAACGAGCACGCGCCTGTTCCCTGTTCCCTGCTCCCGCGTTACACTCGAAAAGGAATGCCTCTCTTCGACCCATTCGAGCCACAACTCGATCTCAGCTTCGACGAGCCACGCTCCAGCCGTCATGTATGGCCCATCAGTGATCTGGTCGCCAAGGTCCGCAACCTGATCGAAGCCGAGTTCGCCGACCTCTGGGTCGAGGGCGAAATCTCCAACTATCGCCCCGCGCCCTCCGGCCACCTCTACTTCACGCTGAAGGATGCCGGCGGTCAGCTTCCCATCGTGCTCTTTCGCCGTCAGGCCATGTTGCTGCGCTTCCGCCCCGAAGACGGACTTCATGTGCTCGTCCGCGGCCGCCTCGGCATCTACGAGCAGCGCGGCCAGATGCAACTCATCGCCGAGACTATGGAGCCGGTAGGCGCAGGCTCACTTCAACTTGCCTTCGAACAGTTAAAGAAACGCTTGAAGTCCGAGGGCCTCTTCGACGCCGAGCGCAAGAAGCCACTGCCCGCCTTTCCACGCACGGTCGCCATCGTCACCTCACCCACCGGCGCGGTCATCCGCGACTTCTTGAACGTCGCCGGTCGCCGCAACTCCGGCCTCGGCATTCTGCTCTACCCGGTCTCCGTCCAGGGCGATCAGGCTCCCGACGAAATCGCAACGGCGTTGCGCGACCTGAATGCGGCCACACAGGCGAACCCTGATTTCGCCGACCTCATCGTCATCGCCCGCGGCGGCGGCTCGCTCGAAGACCTCGCCGCCTTCAACTCCGAGACCGTTGCCCGCGCCATTGCATCGAGCAAGCTTCCCGTCGTGAGTGCCGTCGGACATGAAACCGACTTCACCATCGCCGACTTTGTCGCCGACCTTCGCGCCCCCACGCCGTCTGCAGCCGCCGAACTCATCACCGAAGTCCAGCATAAGATCGCCGAGCACCTTGCCACACAGTCGCACCGGCTCGAACGCGCCGCCCGCTATCAGCTTCTGCAGGCCCGCCAGCGTCTCTCGCGCCTTGCCGTCAGCCGCGCCGAAACCCGCGTCTCCGCGCAGATTCATCGCGCGGCGCAACGACTCGACGAGCTGGGATTTCGCCTGGAATCGGCCCTGAACGCAGCCTTGCGGCGACGTCAGACGCAGATCGCCACGCTTTCCGCCGCCGTTTTGCACGCCGATCCACGTCAGGCCATCGCCCGCGCACGTCAACGGCTGACCGCTTTGGAAACGCAGCTCGAACGCACGCTTGAGCGACTGGTACAAGATTCATCCTCGCGGCTCTCTTCGCTCGACGCCCGCCTGCGCGCGCTGTCACCGCTGGCCGTGCTCGATCGCGGCTATGCGCTGGTGCTGGCCGCCGACGGTTCGCTGGTCCGCTCGGTCGCGCAACTTTCTCACGGCGACGCCATCACCACGCGCCTCGCCGACGGCTCGGTGTCGAGTCGCGTCGAATCGACGCAGCTCACCACGCCCCACTCCTCAGAAAAGATCAGGAAGAAAAAATGAGCACGAACTCCTCACGGAAACTCTTCGGCACCGACGGCATTCGCGCCGTAGCGGGCCAATCGCCTCTCGACGCGAAAACCATCTACGCCGTCGGTCTCGCCCTGGCGCACTCGCTCGCTGCCAAAGCAAAAACGCCGCGCGTGCTCATCGGCCGCGATACGCGCGAATCCGGCCCCTGGATCGCCGCGACCCTCGCCGCCGGCCTGCGCGCCGCCGGAGCCACAGTGGAAAGCGCCGGCGTCATCACCACGCCCGCCATCGCCTTCCTCGTCCGCAAGCACGGCTTCACCGCCGGCGTCGTCATCTCCGCCTCGCACAATCCCTGGCAGGACAACGGCATCAAGCTCTTCGGCGCGGACGGCTTCAAGCTTCCCGATGCCGACGAACTCACCATGGAAGAGGAGATTCTGCGCCACGCCGCGCAGATCGACGCGCCCGACCCGGCATCGCTTCCCCCCCTTGCCGACAACGCCGCCTTCACCGACGACTACATCCAGTTCCTCATCGACGCGGTCCCCGATCTTTCGCTTGCAGGCCTGCACATCGTCGCCGACTGCGCCAACGGAGCCTCGGCTGCCATCGCGCCCAGACTGTTTGCTCGTCTTAAGGAGCGCACGCTTTCCAGAGTGCGGTCAGCAAGCAGTTTTCCAGAAACCAAAGAAAAAATCGAACTGCTGCACATCGCCCCCGACGGCCGCAACATCAACGCCGACTGCGGGGCGCTGCACCCAGCCCACGTCGCCGAAGAAGTACAGAAGCGCGGCGCGCAGATCGGCCTCACCTTCGATGGCGACGCTGACCGCTGCATGTTGACGGGTTCGCACGGCAACATCATCAATGGCGACGCGATTCTGCTTGTCGTCGGTCGCGATCTGAAGACGCGCGGCATGCTGACGAACAACCTCGTCGTGGCGACTACGATGTCGAACATGGGCCTCGAAGCCGCGCTCAAGCGCTCCGGCATCGCCATGCTGCGCGCACCTGTCGGCGACCGTTACGTCCTTGAGCAGATGCAGCAGCGCGCAGCAGCGCTCGGCGGCGAGCAGTCCGGCCACATCCTTCTGCCTCATCTGGCCACCACCGGCGACGGCCTGCTGACCGCGCTCGTCGTGCTCGATCTGGTCGCCCGCTCCGGCAAATCACTCGACGAGCTCACCGCCGACCTCAAGGTCTTTCCGCAGGTCATCGTCAACATCAAAGTGCGCGAGAAAAAGCCGATGGCCGACTTCCCCTCGGTGATGGCCGCGATCCACGCCGCCGAGGACGAACTCAAGGACTCGGGCCGCGTTGTCATCCGCTACTCCGGCACCGAGCCGCTGGCCCGCGTCATGATCGAGGCCGAAAGCGAGGAGGCCATGCGCCGCCACGCCGAAGCCATCGCCGCCGAGATCCGCAAGCAACTCGGCGCATAGCAACACTTAAACCATCGCATCAAGAAAATGGCGACAAGTTATTCTTTTGCCGCCATTTTTTGTCTTCCCTTCGCACTGTCATGCTTCAGTCTTCGGGATACAACCATTTGGAGCACAGTCCATCGCATGCCGGCCAAAAGCACAAGCCCTCGGAATAAAATCCCGAGGGCTTATATACGCTTTTCCAAACTGTTTTCTACATCCGGTTAAAGAGGCTATTCGAGGAAGACTCGAGGGAAACGATCACCGACTCCAGCGCGGTAAACTGCGATTCCGCCGTCGAAAGTTTCGTCGAGATGGTAGCAACATCCGCCTGCAACAGATTGGTTTGCACCGTAGTAAGCTGCGTTTGCAAATTCGAGGTTGCATCGGCAGAGGCTGTAACCTGATTGATCGAGTTGTCGATCGTCACCCTCTGTCGCGAAACATAGTTCAACGACGAATTCAGAGTCGCCAAATCCGTCGTTGCCTGCGTCACATTGACCGTACCCGTCGAATAATCTTCCACCAGGGAATTCAGCGCACCGAAAACGCTTGCCCCGCTGGCCGTGAAGACCTGGTCGCCAGGAACATTAAGCTGAATCTTTTCCCCGTTCGGCATCTCCATGTAATTCACGTTTTCGTCCCCATTGTACGTCGTTACGTTCGAGGTCGTCGTAAATGGAATGGTCGAAGATTGCCCGCCGGCAAAAATGTACTGCCCTTGGTAACTGGTATTGGCCAGCGTCTGCACCTCGGTGAGAATGCCTGACATCTGCGTCGAAATCGATTTGACTTCGTCCGAGCTGAGCGAACCGTTATTGGCACTGGTGGCAAGCGAAACCGCGCTCGTCAGCTCCGTGACAACACTGCCCAGCGCCGAATCGGCCACTTGCAACTGCCCCTGCACGGCCGTGGCATTCGAAGTGAAGGTATCGTCCTGCTGAATCTGATTAAGGAGTGAAACATTCTGTGACGCCGCCACAGGGTCATCGCCAATCGAGGTAACGCTAACCCCCGAAGACAATTGCGAGGACAGATTCTGCTCTAACGTCTCCGTATTGTTTAATGAGTCCGCCAAATTGGACACATAATTGGGATCCACCCGCATCTTGTTCCTCCGAATCTGATGGTTTAGAACGTTTTCAGGAATGCGGTGAAGTCACCGGCATCCTGCCATTTCTGAAACCGCGCTATCTTTTTTCACGCCACAACTCGAGCCGTTCTCCCAAGGCTGTCGAGTGAAAGCTGAATGCCGAGGGGCTTTTTCCAGGATCTCAGGCGACAGGTCTTCGTCGTCAGAGTGGCAGCAAGACACCCAGCACACAACACAACACTGCACGTGCATGGAAGAACATCCCTAGGAAACAGTCGTCTCTTCACCAATGTTCAACGCGGAGGCCATGACGGTATTCAAGATCGAAAAAAGCTTGGATGCGGCCTCGTAACTGCGTTCGACGGTGGCTAGACTCGAAGCCTCATCGTTCAGATTCACGCTCGACAAGGAACTGATCTGGCTATTCAACTGCGTCACCGAGGTGCTTTGCGCCGTGTACTCGGTTTCAACCCCCGAAATCGTCGTTCCCAAAGTGCTGACCAGGGACGAATAATAGTCCGAAGGCGTCTGCCCGCTGACAATCGTCGAGCTGGCCAGATCGGCCATCTTTACGGCGTTCGAGTTGTCGCCCGTCCCGCCGGTGCTGGAAGCGGCCGCAATCTTATCCGTATCCGTCATCACCACAGACATGGTGAGAGCGCTTCCCGATATACCGGAAGATGTCGGATCATAAAAGATATTTCCGGCGTTCACGGTATCTCCGGACAAATCCGTTCCGGCATTGTTCAACGTATTCACATTCGTCGAAATCGAATACGCCAGGTTGTCAAGGGAGGTCAGAACCGAGGGGATATCACTGTCGCGCGCCGTCAAATATCCCCCCAGAGAGCCGCCACCATCACTCAGATCCGAGGTAATATCGGTCAGCACCGTGGCGCCGGTCGAGTCCTTGCTCGAAGTGTAGACATCGAGAGAACTCCCGTTATATCCAGTGGCAAGCTGATTGCTGGAGTCGTTATCGACAAGCACATGACCTGAGGTTGTCGTAATCTGCAGGCCGTTATTGTCCGTCGTCACCTGGCTGATTCCGATCAGCTTCGACAGATCGCTGATGTCTTCCTGCCGCTGGTCCTCGAGCGTGCCCGCATCCGACGTAGGATTATTGGCCGTAATCTGCGTGTTCAACTGCGCAATCGAGGCCGTCAACGTATTGACCTGACTCACAACGCTCGAAACATTCTGATTGAGAGCCGTTTGCTGTGATCCAAGACTCTCGGCCGTGCTGGAAATATCGCTGGCCAGCGTCTTCGCCGACGAGAGCACACTTTCACGGTCCGACTCACTCGACGGTGAGGACTCAAGAGTCGAAAACGAATCAAAAAAGCTGGTAATATCCGTGCCGATGTCGCCCGACGAGGTGCTCGAACCGGAGGTAACAGAAAATAAAGCCTGTACGGAATCAAGCGCCGTCAAGCGCGCACTCGAGGAAGCTTCCAGTTGCTGCTGCTGGTCGGCTCTCTGCTGCAAGACAAGATCGCGCTGTGACTCGACACTGCTGATCGAAGCCCCATCTCCCTGCGTCAGTCCGTGGACATTGACCGTCGAGTTCTGCTGCCAGACAGCTTTTTCTTCCGTATAACCGTCGGTGCTGGCATTGGCAACGTTGTTGGAGACCACATTGAGCTCCGCCTGATCTGCGTCAAGGGCCTGTTTGGCGATATTGAATGCGGAACTAATGGTCCCCATGTACGCTCCCCGTCCCCGTTTCTGCCCAGCCAAGGATCTGCGAATCTCCGTATCCCAAGTTCCCCATGCGGATATCTCGGAGTTGTTTGATCACGCGCAAGTTGGCACCGGTTGCATCCAGCACCTTGGCAAAGGTCACCATCGGCAGGACCGCCTCACGCGACTGTCGCGCCCATTCCCTGCGCTCCTCGGCAGACAACGGCACCAGATCGCGATTCAGGGCCTGACAAGATAAGGCCAATTCTTCCAATCGATCTGCGTCAAGCAGCGCCAGCGCCCGCGACGCCTCCGACACAACTTCCTTCAGTTCCGGATGCATGGATTGCACCCCATATCCGCACATTCCTGATTCCTTTCCTTTTATTGCCTCCATACCGACCACGGCCCAGGGCTCCCCATCCATATCCCTTCACCCCGCACGGTACTGTTTGCACTTCAAAAGAGGATCATGCGCTAACCAACATCGCATCAACAACCTTCGAAGCAACTTCCGCTGACGAAACCTTGTAGGTCCCGGCTTCCAGCGCCGACTGGACGGCACTAACCTTTTCTGTCCGCACACTGTCGGTCGCAGCAGCCTGTGAAGCCTCGCTGCCAGCACTGCTCAACGTCGCGCTGTCGCTATCCAGGGCATCCGTGTTCGATGTTGCACCAGAGCGCGAAGTCGAACCAACAGAAGCCGTAGAGCCCGTTCCGAACAATGAACTCAGACTTTCCAGACTATTTCGAATGACCATACAATTCCTCCATGCCTTCCGTATCGGCACCCATCTTAATCACTACAGTCATTTGGAAGTTCTCATCACATTATCCTCGTGTATTTTTCTGGTTACCTTGCTGGTTGTGGAACGGTTACCAGAATGGGAAAGGTCCTTGATAATGCGGTCGGCCAATCCGAATCCTCCATGCTGGCTTAGAGCACCCCCCAGAGCCTCTGCCGCATATTCGCTCAGTGCATTGCCGGAACCGGCAGCAGACTCATTCTCCTCGTCGCCCATCAGGCTGCTCGAGCCCACCATGGGCTTGAGCAGCTCTTTCATCATCTGGGCTTCGAACTCGCGCGCAGCCTTGACAAGTCTGGGCTGCGGCACATCGGCCACCGTCGTGGCATCCATCCTCTGAGTCGCGCCAGCTAGTCCCATCATTAGAGCACCTCCACGTCGGCCTCAAGAGCACCGGCCTCTTTCATTGCCTGCAGAATCGAGACCACATCGCGGGCACCCGCTCCGATTCGTTGCAATTCCTGGACCAGATCCTCCACCGTCGAGCCTTCCTTGAGTTCGATGCGGTTGACGGGCCTATCTTGAGCCTGCACCGTCACCTGCTGCACGACCTGCGTCGTACCGCCGCTCGACATCGCGTTGGGCTGAGAGACCATCGGCTGGCTGATAATGTTGACCGCCAGACCACCGTGCAGAATCGAGACCGGCAGCAGGCGAACCGTTCCACCAATGACGATCGTTCCGGTTCTTTCATTGATCACCACGCGAGCCCGAGGATCGAAGGAGACCTCGACCGACTCGACCTTGTCGAGCAGCACGGCCATATCCTCGCCCGGCAGCACGGTAACTTCAACACGGCGGCTATCGATGGCATGGGCACGCACGTCGCCCAACTTGACATCGATGGCCTTGCTCATCTGCTCGGCCGTGTGGAAGTCGGCCTGATTCAGCAGAATGCTGACCGTGTGCATCTGCTTGAGCTCAAGCGGAACCCCTCGCTCAACCAAACCGCCATCGGGAATCCGGCCCGTGGTCGGATGGTTCATCTGGCGGGTATTCCCGCCTGCGGTCGTCATATAACCACCCAGCACCAACGACCCCTGCGCCTGGGCATAGATCTGTCCATCGGGTCCATAGAGCGGCGTCATCAACAGTACGCCTCCCTCAAGAGAACGCGCATCGCCGGCCGAGGAAACCGTCACGTCCATCTTCGATCCCGGGCGACTGAAGGGTGGCAGCGTTGCCACCACAAAGACGCCGGCCATGTTCTTGATCTGCATGTTTGTGACGCTTTTGGTTCCGGTCTGCGGCACGGTGATTCCCATCCGTTGCAGAGCCGAGACCAGCGTCAGGGTGGGAAAAACAGTCTGCGAACTGTCGCCGGTACCGCGCAATCCCACCACAATGCCATAGCCAACCAGCTGATTGTCCCGGATGCCTTCGATGGTCGCCACATCCTTGACGCGCGATCGTTGCGCGACTGCTTCTCCCCAGACGGGCGACCCACCGGCCACCCCCACGAGTGCCCCGGCCAGAAACACCCACCAGAACAGCGCTCGGAATCTTCGTTGTTCCGTGCTTTTCACCTTATCCCCCTTAAAGCCACTCGGATGGCATGCTTTCTTCCCTGATTTTCCGGAACGATGCCAGAGCAAAACCCCGAAAAAGCCCCCTGCTAAAAAACCAGCATCTTCTGCAAGAACCGCACGACAGGATTCTGACGGTAAGTTGAGTCGTTGACGATCCCCTTGCCGACCACCTCCAGTTCAAGATCCGTCATAGCCGCCGATGCCACCTCATTCTGCATGCTCACGTCCTCGGGCCGGACCAGGCCGCGCAGCTTAATCAGCTGTGTCTGTTGCGAGAAGGTCAACTGGCGCGTGGCCTGCACCACCAACATGCCGTTCGGCAGCACATCCACCACCTCTCCGCCAAAGGTCGTCGTCAAACTGGAATTCGTCGTGCTCTGCCCCTGCGCGGTCAAAGCCGAAGCGCCACTGGTTCCCAGCAGATTCTGCAGATTATTCGAGCTCTTCAACTTCCCGAACAACCCCGTCAAAGCCGAACTGGAACTCGACGAACGCGAGTTCTTCACCTGCCCGTCGGTAGAAGCCACCAAACTCTCAGAAACCACGATCGAAACCACATCGTGCAGATGGCAGGCCTTCACGTCAGAACCGAGGCGCGTCATCATGCCGTCCGGGTCCCAGATCGAGCCTGGCGCACGCACCGCACTCTCATGCTGCGTGCGAACCCGCTTGATATACGCCTGTAAAGCAATCTCGGGCGGCGTCTCCTTCGGCGTACTGCTCTTGAACTTTTTCTGAAACGGCAGCGCCAGCCCCAGTTGCAGGCACAAGAGCCATAGGCAAAACAGCGCCGCGCATTCTCTCCTGATTTTCATCAACGACCTCCGGGCTTTGAGTCCAGTGCCGCTCGGCCTGGTCCAAGCACCACCGCACGCACGACTCTTCCATTCACCTTCAAACGCACGTTTATCGACTTACCCTTCTCGGCAGGACCCAGTGCAACCCCCTCATACCGAGCATCTAAAACAGGGGTAGTTTCCTCCACCACCACCTGATCGCCACCATGAATCACGGAGCGAGGCACGACCGGGTTCAAGCGTCGAACCCTTCTCGGTCCGGTACCGGCCTCCGCCGCCGCATTGGCCAGCACCAGCCGCCCCGGTCCTCCCGGATGCTCAGGATCCCGCAGCAGCAACCAGCGGTTTCCCGTCGACGGATCGTCGATCTCCCGCAAAACCTCGGTGGAAGGAGAGACGACAGGGGCCGGGTCCAGATTCGACGCCTCGATGACCGAGGGCTTTGCCGAGGTCACTCCGGTCGCCGTCTGCGCATCGGCCCCAGAAACCAGAGCCAGCATCAGCAGCCAGAGGCCCACTCTCACCATGCCATTGCATCCCGGCAGTCCGCACCTTACCCCGTCTCCTTTCCACATGCCGAACCTCCATGTTTCACTTCAGTTCCCTAGCTTGGCTAGGAGGCCTTCGGCAGGTTGTTGGCCGTCGAGTACATATCGTCCGCGGCCTTGATCACCTTCGAGTTCGCCTCGTAAGCGCGCTGCGCCAGGACCATCTGCACGAACTCGGTCACCACCTCGACATTGGAATTTTCCAGGTAATCCTGCTGCAAGGTACCGAGGCCTTCCGTGCCGCCCGGCGTACCCACGATCGGATCGCCCGAGTTCGAGGTCTGCTCCAGCAAATTTCCGCCGAGGCTTTCGAGACCGCCAGGATTGGGAAAGTTTGCCAACTGGATCTGCCCGAGTTTGGTCGCAGCCGTCTGTCCGGTGATCGTGGCGTTGACTGTACCATCTGAAGTAATCGTCACCGAGGTGGCATTCGAGGGCACGGTAATCGAGGGAATCAGAGTTTCGCCATCGGAGGTGACAATGGTTCCCTCACTATCCAACTGGAACTGGCCGGCGCGGGTATACACCGTCGTTCCATCGGCGCGCTGCACCTGAAAGAAGCCGGCGCCCGAGATGGCAAGGTCATACTGATTATCGGTTTCCGTCAGCGAGCCCTGCGTGTTGATCACCTCGGTCGCAGCCGACTTCGTGCCAAGACCAATCTGCAAACCCGCCGAGGAGGTGCTCTGGCTCTGTGCCGCGCCTGGTGTCACAAGATTTTGATAGACCATATCCTGAAACTGCAGACGAAGCTGGCGGAAGCCGGTCGTCGAGGAGTTCGCCAGGTTGTTGGCAATCGTATCCAGGTTCAACTGCTGGGCGTTCATGCCGCTGGCCGCCGTGTACAACGCTCTGATCATGTTTTTCCCCGCTCTTCGATTTTTTTCTGGTGATAGCGAAACCAGAGTCGATGGATTCCGAAAGCACAGAGCCAACAGAACACAGTTACTCCGGTTTCGCTCTAGACCTTGGGTAAATCTTCGGTCGCAAATTTGTTGAAGTCCGTATGGAAGACGCTGAGTGCCTTCTGCATCATCTCGGCCTGCCGCTGCATGACGATGAGATCGAGTGAGCCGCGGACCACATCCTGGTTGGCGCTCTCAAGCCCCCCCTGATGCACCGAAGCCTTTGGGGAAACAACAGCCTTCGCGCCCTGAGGAGCGATATAACGATTGGTTCCCTCGGCGGTCATCTGCGTACCGGCCGGAAAGGTCATCACCGCCACCCTCGCCACCACTCCACCCGCCACCGAGACACTGCCGTCGACACCGACCGAAACCTCGCCGGGAGGCAGTTGAATCGGTTTGCCGGTCACCGACAGAACCGGCTCGCCAGCTTCGGTCAACATCTGGCCGCTCGGCGAACGGCGGAAGGCGCCATCGCGCGTATAGCGAATGCCATTCGCCGCGCTGATTTGAAAGAAACCTTCGCCCTCGATCGCAAGATCAAGAGGATTGCCCGTCTGCTGGATCGACCCCTGGGCCATGTTGAGCACATCGCCCCCGAGCAGACCATAGTTATTCACGGTGTGACCCAATTGAGAGTTCAAGGCATCGGGTCCCAACAGTGTGGAGCGGAAGAACTCCCGTTCGGCACGATAGCCCGGCGTCTGCACATTGGCCAGATTGGCCGCAGCCATATCAAGCGCCTGGGTGCGCGCCACCAACCCCGTCATCGCCGCATAATATCCACTATCCATAACATCATCTCCGTTACTGTTCAGAGATGATGCAGATCAAGGGCCGGAAGTTAAGCTCCGGGATTAGAGCGAATTAGGAATTCAAGGTTTTTTAGTTAGGATTCTTCTTAAATAATGTATTGCTCCACCGAGCTGCTTGTGACGCAAGCTCGATGGAGTCTGCGCGTTCAGAGACAAACCACGCAGTGGACTACAGAAACTGATCTGGGGATGAATCGATGCAGCCGGTCGGACCGAGCTGTACATGGAGCAGGGGCTATCGGTCCGGTACAACAAACTCCATGTACGGCTAGAGCGGTTTCAGGAACACTATGGAATCACCAGCGTCATACAAGGTCGTCGCTCCTTGGCGGTCACGACGATGGGGCAGGTGTGCTCCACGCAATGCCCCGCTCTACTGCAATCCATCGCAAACGATCGTCACTTCAAAGTAGTAATTGTCGAATTTGTAGATGTGATGCACCTGAAACTCCGGTGCCTGCACATGCAGGTTATAATCACGTCCGGTAATCACGGTGGGGACAGAAAGGCCGCAATTCGCACTCAGATCGGGGACCTTGCCCTTCCAGGCTCCCGCCAACATATTGCAGATTTCTCCGATCCCGTCCTTGACGGTATCGTCGACCTCAACAAACTCCATCCCCGTCATGCTTGCGGCAATCTTCAACGCCGCATTACTACCCGACCGAAAGACGCAAGCCCCGCTCAGCATGCCGCCAAAACCAACCACGGCCGTTACCGACTCTGCTTCGCTTTCAGACGGTTCCTGAGCGAGTGCGCAATTGACACCCAGCATCATGTGGAAGACCTCTTCCACACTCGCATCCAGGTGCTTCGGGTCGGAAACCTGCTGCAAGGATTCACGCAATGAAACCGTCATCTTCCGCTCCATTCCGTTCCCGGCAATCGCCCGGTTATTCCGGGCGATTGCCGCTGATCGTACACCATTAAGCAATGTCACAGGATGCCTCCTGTTTAGGCCGCATGAACCAGCGGCAAAACACGTTCCTTGACCTGTTCTGCCGTAAACGGCTTGCGGATATACCCCTGCGCGCCAGCTTGGATTGCCTGTTTCACATGATCTTCACTCGATTCCGTGGTAATCATCACGACAGGAACACCCGGGGCCAGATTCTGTCCGCGAATCTGACGCAAAAACTCCAACCCATCCATCGATGGCATATTGATATCGGACATGATCAGATCCACCTGTTTGGTCCTCAGCACTTCGAGTCCCTCAGTGCCGCTGCCCGCCTCATGAACCACCAAGGGGTCCAATCCAGCCTGCCGCAGCGCGCGCTCGACGATCTTGCGCATCACCGAGGAATCGTCAACAATTAATGCACGAATTTCGCTCATGCCTTGCTCCTCTGCTGTTTTTTCTATCGGCGCAAGTGAAGAATCCATGAGCCGGGGGAGCAAAAACATCCCAGATTGCAGAAAGTCTTTGACTTACTTGCAACTTTCGGCGCAAAAACAAAGCCCTTCCGGCGCTCTCTTTCGCAGAGAAGAAACACCGGAAGGGTGTACAGAATCAGAGCATTTTCTACCGTTTGCGGACCGAACAGATCAGATCCTGGATCGCGTCGACCCGGGGAATCGCTCCATTCTGCGGCCTCAGCCACAGGCGCACCCACAGACAATCGTGAACACGCACCACGCGACACTCGACCGGCTTGACGCGCTCCAGACGCCGGGCAAGAGTCTCGACCAGAATCGGCTCGGAGGCCGATTCAATCAACTCCGTGTTGGGAAACCGGGCTCCCAGCAGACGCGTATGCGCCGGCCGGAACTGCGACTCCTGCACGATGCCGCTCTCGACCCGAAGTCCGATCATCCGTTCGAGCGACAACGCCAGCACCGGATCAAGCTTGCCCTCGAAGCCGAGATAGAGAATCTTGCCCGCGGCCACGCGCAGCGGCAGCGCGCCAAAGGCGTCGACGAACAGGCGCGGCACCAGCGGCGTCAGCCCCTCGCCATCATAGAACTCCATGCCCAACACCGGGCAGCTCCACTGCAGGCCAAGCGCGCGCGCCACCAACTGTTCGCTGACATTCTGCTGACGCATGAGCCAGTAACCAAGCCGGCCACCGGACTTCTTCTGCGCCTCGACAGCTCCACGCAACTGCGCGTTGTTGATCCACCCCTGCTGCAACATCAACAATCCCAAGGGAATACGATGGCGATGGATCTCCGAAGCGCCGCTATTGCCGCTCATCTCGCGACGCAACGCCGACCTCAGCAACGTCGCCGTGCACTCCGCCGAACAGCTCCAACCGCCCTCGACAACCGGGGCCGAGCGGCTCCGCCACAGATGCAGCCACCCGGTCCGGCAACCGGGATTGGCGCAGGACTCGAAGAGCTTGCCGCGCGTGCCGCCTTCGGCCGGCATCGAGCGCTGACGCCCGGACTCGAGTCCGAAGACGACCTCCTGCACGGAGAGTCCCTGTCCAGGCTCTTCCTGCGGACGACGATTCCAACTTAAAAGAGGCATCGGATGCTCTCCAGGCGCTTGCGTGGCGCCGCGACCTCGGTAATGCGCAGGCCGAAGTTGCCGTTGACCAGAACCACATCCCCACGCGCCACGATCTTGTCGCCGACGATCAGATCGACGGGATCGGAGACGTGGCGATCCAGTTGCACGACATCGCCCGGCCCCAGCTCAAGAATCTCGCCCAACGGCATCTCGCGGCAGCCGAAACGCAGCGCGGCCTCCAACTCGACATCGAGCAGCAGTTCAATGCCGGGGGTGATATTCGGCAGCGGAGCGGGAGAAGGATGAGGGGGCGGCGGCGCGGGCGCAGCGGCGGCAGGCTTCTCCGGCACCGCTGCAGGCTTGGCAATATGCACATCGTCGCGCATCATCACCGGCCAGAAGCGATCCCCGGCCTTGATCAGGAAAGAGCGCGAGGCCTTGCTCTCCCCCGCAATCTCCTCGAACTTGTCGACATGGGTCTTCTTGCCGTGTTTGGCCAACAGCTCGCCGGCGGCAGCCTCGAAGGTCTCCCGCATCAGTTCGCCCCAGCCAGCCTTCTGGTCGGCACCTTCCCCCAGGAAGGGCGTATCGAGAACCGTGCCGTCCAGCACGACGGCAAAACGCCCTTCTTCCTCTCCTGACAAGATGATGGCGAAGCCAAAGGAACTCGGAGACATCGGTTTCGGCAGCGACTCCTCAAGAGTCGGCTCTCCCACAAGGGCTTGCGAGAACAGATCGGTTGCAACTTTTACCCAGCAGTCCTGATAATTTGTCATAGTCCCGCCTCTCGAATCGGGCGCTCTAGGCTAGCGGCGCGGTGCGGCCCCTGGCGTACGGCCCGCGCTTCGGTCAAGGTTTGTCCGCCCACGCGCCAGATGGGCAGTTCGTTGGCCGGCAGATCGAGTTTGAGCACCTGTCCGGGTTTGAGATTTTCAAGCGTGCTGGCCGGCAACCGCACCGAGGGCGACTGCAGCGAACAACCAAAGTGAATCTTCTTGGTCGCATTCTCCATCCTCTGGCGCGCGTCGCCGGCATGACGTCGGCGGCGGGCCCAATCGGAGGTCAGGCGACGCAGAATCGTATTGGCGACCACGGCCGGGAAGGCCAGGTTCAACAGGCCCGAGCTGTGCGGCATGCGGATCTCGAAGCTCAGACACAGCGTCTTTTCGGCCACCGAGATAATGCGCGCCACCTGCGTCTGCATCTGACGGCGCTCAAAGTTGAAGCTCAGGCCCACCGGCTGCCAGGCCGCCGTCAGCTCGCGGCAGATAATCTCCACCACCGAACCGAGAATCGACTCTTCTATATCGGTCAGCTCACGCAGCGGGCCTTCCTTGCCCTCGCCGCCCAGCAGAAGATCGATGATGGGCGGCGCCAGCGCCAGATCCATCTGCATCACGGAAAGAGCGCCAAGCGGTTCCAGCCGCACCGAGGCCACGTAGCTGATCTCGGGGATGCGCAGCAGAAACTCATTGAATTGAATCTGTTCGGCCGAAACCAGGTTGACCTGGAAACGGGTCCGCAGCCAGGCCGCCAGGTTATGTGTCAGGTTGCGGGCGAACAGGTCGTTCAGCATACTGATGGCGCGCAACTGATCGGTCGAGATCTGTCCCGCGGAAGAAAAGTTGTACGGCACGACCCGAGCCCGGACCTCGGCATGCGCCGCCTCATCATCGGTGGCAGTACTGCGCGCCGCCTCAAAGAGGGCATCGATCTCATCTTGTTTGAGCGTCTTCTCGATCAACGATTGGTTCCTCCTGCTTCTCTGCTCACTCTCACTCCAGATTGCCTAGAGCATTTCTCCAATACATGTGCAGTGTTGAGTTGCGTGCAAGGTGGCTTTTTCTTGAGAAAAAAGCCACTCTGCGTCCAGTCTTCGCTCTACAGCAATTGGAGAAATGCTCTATTGCGCTGGACTGGCCCGTCCATGTCCATTCCCCCGCACTCCCTCACCCCGTGTCGCCCGCGTTGGAGCTGCTGCCTCCTTGGTCTTGCCCTCCTTGGCCCGACTCGCGGCACTGCTGCGACGGTCTCCAGGACGGTCAAAGACACCGCGCGCGGCCAGATCCCTCAACGCGCCGCGCAGATGCGCCACCGCCGAGGCATGGACTTGCGAAACCCGCGACTCCACCACCCCCAGCGCCAGACCGATCTCGCGCATGGTCATCTCCTCGTAGTAATAGAGGGTCATGACCAGCCGCTCCCGGTCGGGCAGGTGAGCGATGGCATCGGCCAGCCGGTCTTCCAGTTCCCCGCGCAAACAGCGAAACAGGGGATCCTCCTCGGGCCGGCCCGGTACATAGGCCAGTTCTTCCTCGCCCGAGTCCTCATTGCGCTCGATATGCAAGGTGCCAATCTCGAGGCCCTTCAGATCGCCCAGCAGTTGCTGGTACTCCTCAAGCCCGATGCCCATCTCGGCGGCAACCTCGGGCTCGCCCGGAGCAGAACCATTGCGCGCCGTCAGTGCCCGGATGGCCTCTTCGACGGCACGGCCCTTGCGCCTGAGCTCGCGCGGACTCCAGTCAAGGGTGCGCAGGCTGTCGAGGATCGCGCCTCGGATACGGAACTGCGCATAGCTGCGAAACTGCACCTTCTTGGCTGGATCGAATTTGGCGAAGGCATCCATCAGCCCTACGACCCCAGCCGAAACCAGATCCTCGATGTCGACATGCTGCGGAAGCCGCTCGTGGATGCGCCGAGCTAAAAAGCGCACGATCGGCAAGTGCTCAAGCAGAATCCTCTCCTGTTCACTGCTTAGCACCGGCGCGGCGTTCGGGGGCGGGTAAGCGCCCTCCGTTCCGCTTTGCCGCACGGCCCTCTGATTGCTTGTGGATGTAGCCGCGTTCTCCAATGCCATTGCTCCCTCGTTCCCTCTCTTGCGGACCATTGCTCGGCTCAAACCGCGCCTTTCCTCGCTGGTTCTTCTGCGACCGGGTTCCTCTTCCTGCCGCCCCGGTTCTACCTTGCGCGGGCGCCCTTCCCGGCCGTTCGCGCGCCCTGCTCTAGCGCACCGTCCCCACCGGACGGATCCGGATATCCGGAGGAATCTCCCCTGCCGCCACCACGCTCAGCCGCGGGGCCATCGGCTCCAGCCAGCGCTTAACGTGGTAGCGTGCCGGACTCGGACATAGGAGCACGGGGAGGGCCGTTGCTGAGGCGGCGCCAATAAGTTGTCTCACAGAATCCATCAGCCGCCGAACCACCGGCGTCGTATAGGTTCCAGCCGAAGCCGTCAGCCGGTTGCCCGCCTCCGGCGTCAACGTGGCCATGATCTCCTCTTCGAGGTTGCCGTCGAGCAGCAAGACCGACAACTGGCCTTCGCTGTCAAGCAGAGGACGAATCAGACGGCGTCCGAGCGCCTGACGGCAGGCCTCGACCAGCGTCACGATGTTCTTGCTCACCGGCGCGGTTTCAAGCAGCGTGTCGAGAATCGTGCCCAGATCCCGAATCGAAACCCGCTCGCGCAAAAGCTGTTCCAGCACCCGCCCGACCTCGCCCAGAGTCATTAACTTGGGCACCAGCTCTTCAATAAGTTTTGGATGACTCTCATTAAGAGAATCCAAAAGTCGCTTGGTCTCCGCCCGGCCCAGCAGTTCCCAGGCGTGCGTGCGGATCAGCTCGCCCAGATGCGTGGTCAGCACCGTCGCCGCATCGACGACCGAGTAACCGGCAGCGATGGCCTGATCCTCGAGCCCTGGAGCGATCCAGATGGCCGGCACGCCGAAGGCAGGCTCGCGCGCCTCCTTGCCCGCCAGAGGACGCCGATTCGGATCGCCCGAGACGGCCAGCAGATGCGTGCCTTCGGTCTGCCAGCGGCCAATCTCCATGCCGCGCAGCGAGAACAGGTATTCTCTTGGCTTCAGGCGCAGGTTATCCGAGATATGAACGGGCGGCACCAAAAAGCCCAGCTCGGCCGACAGATGCCGGCGCAGCGTGCGCACCTTGTTCAACAACTGCCCGCCCTGCTTTTCGTCGACCAGAGGTATCAGTTGAAAGCCGATCTCAAGCGTCAGATCCTCAAGCTTGAGCAGGTTGACCAGATCGGCCGACGGACTCATATCGGACTTCTTCTTCTCTGCCGCCGTCGCGGCCTCGTCAAGAGCCGGAGCCATCGCCGCCGTCTTCGAGATATGTCGCCCAAGGAAAAACAGCCCCGCGGAGACGAGCAGAAAGGCGAACTTCGGCAGCCCCGGAATCAGGCACATCACGGCCGAAACCAGACTGGCCAGATAGATCGTCGTCGGCCGACTCAACAACTGTTGGCGAATTTCGCCGCTCAACTGTCCAGCCGAGTTGGCACGCGTTAGCGTGATGCCGCCGGCGACGGAGACCAGCAGCGAAGGCATCAACGTCACCAAACCGTCGCCAACGGTCAGCACCGTATAGGTGCGTGCCGCCTCGCCCAGCGCCACACCCTGCTGCAGGGTTCCAATCAACAGGCCGGCGACGATGTTGATGGCCGTAATCAACATCGTCGCCATCGAATCGCGCTGATTGAAACGTGCCGCGCCGTCCATCGCACCGTAGAACTCGGCCTCGCGGGCAATCGCCTGACGACGACGGCGCGCCTCGGCCTCGTCGATCAGGCCGGCATTCATGTCGGCATCGATCGCCATCTGCTTGCCAGGCAGGGCATCGAGGGTAAAGCGGGCCGTGACCTCGGCCGTTCGGACTGCGCCGTGCGAGATCACCAGGAACTGAATGGCGACCAATGCCAGAAAAAGCACGAAGCCGACCACGTAGTTGCCACCGACGACAAACTGTCCGAAGGACTCGATGACCTTGCCCGCCGCCGCCGTTCCCTCCGAGCCGTGCAGCAGAATGCGCCGGCTGGAGGCGATATTCAGAGACAGCCGGAACAGGGTCAATAACAGAAGCAACGTCGGGAAGACGCTGAGTTCGACCGCGCGCCGGATCTGCATCGCGGAGAGGAAGACGATGCAAGAGGCGGCAATCGAAATCGCGAGAAGCAGATCGAGGCAGGCTGCCGGCAGCGGCACAATCATCACAAAGATCATGCTGATGGCAGCCAGCGGCAGGATGTATTCCCGCAATCGCATGAGAATGGAGCCCGCAGACTTAGGGGCCACGGCCGTTGCGTTGGTACTCATTGCTTTCCTCCCTCAAATCCATTTCCGTTGGGCCGCGGAGTGCGCGGCGAATCTTCCGTCCGTGGGGGGCGCGCTGCGCCTCCCGGCGGAGTTCCCGGACGCGGCCTCCCCGCTCCACCCGGACGGGGCGGTGGGGCCGCGGCGCGGCGCGCATCGTTCTCTCGCACCCTGCGCTCGCGCATCTCGTCTTCGACGCGCTGACGGTAGAGGTAGGCCAGAATGGAAGCCACGGCGGCATACAGATCGACCGAAATCGGCTGCCCCACCTCGACGGTGCGGTACAGAGACCGCGCCAGAGGCGGATTCTCGACGATGGGAACCCCGGCCCAGCGAGCTTCGGCCTTGATCTCCTCGGCCAGCAGATTCCTGCCCTTGGCCAGAACCCGAGGAGCTTCCATGGTTCCGAAATCGAAGCCGAGCGCCACCGCATAATGGGTGGGGTTGGTCAGCACAACGGCGGCCTTGGCCACGTCGGCCTTCACCTTTTGGCGACGCATCTGCCGTTGCAGGCCACGGATACGGCTGCGCGTCTGGGGACTGCCTTCGGTCTCCTTGTATTCATCGCGCAGATCGTCGCGACTCATCTTCAGGCGCGATTCGCGACTCTGCCACTCGAGCAGGTAATCGATCAACGACCAGCCAAAGAGCAGCCAGGCGGTCGCCAGCAACAGCCCATAGATGTCGGCACCGAGCTGCTCGAGCCGGTTGGTCGAAAAGGGAGGAAGCTGCAACTGGCGCGCGATACGCTGCACGGCAAAGACCGCCAGAAAGATCGCCGGAATCAGAGACTTGCCCATACGGGCCACGGCACGCAGCGAAAACAATCCCTGCAGGTTGTTCACCGGGTTCAACCGCTCCAACTTGAAACCGATCGCGCCGGCATAGATGTTGATGCCTCCGGTCTGTAGCGTGGCCACGATCAGCGCCGTAATCGCCACGGCCGCCATGATGATCGCCGGCACCTGGAGCAGTTGGACAGACTGGCTACGCAAGGCCAACATCGTCGGGCCGACCGTCGACGGTTCCCATCGCTGGGGCGCGCCTAGCGTCAGAAAATTCATATAGGCACCGCGCCAGGCCTCGATAATCTGGCTTCCCATCGCCCCCAGTGTGATCACGCCGGCCAGCATGGCAGCCGCCGAGGTCAACTCCCGGCTATGCAGAATATCGCCTTGTTTCTTGGCTTTATCCCGACGATGTTGGGTAGCTTGTTCTGTGCGCTCTCCGGGCATGGCCTATCCTTTTCCTACGGAAGCAGAGAGCAGACGCTCGGCCATATCCAGAAGCGAGTCAAAACGCGCTTCGATAAAACGCGGCCAGACGGCCAGCGAACCAATCAGAACCACGAAACCGACGACGGTCTTCATCGGCACCGTCAGACTCATGACCGGCAGTTGCGGACTGAGCTTGCTCATCAGCGCCACGGCCACCTCGATCAGCATGGTCGTCGCCAGCACCGGCGCGGCCAGTTCGAGCGCGGCCAGGAAGATGCCGCCGGCCGCATGCACAATACCGAGCGCAGTCACCGGCGCCAGAGAAAAGCTGCCGACCGGAATCACGTGGAAGCTGCGCATCACCGAGGCTAAGAGGATCCGGTCGAGTCCGGCGGCGATCATCACCAGTATGCCCATGATCTGAAAAAGCTCTCCCATCAGCGGCGTCTGAATCGTCGAGGTTGGATCCATCAAATTCACCAGCGAAAAGCTGAACTGCAGGCCGACAATCTGGCCAGCAAAGAGCAACATTTCGTTCAACAGCGACAGGGTCAACCCGTAGACCAGCCCGATACCCAACTCACCCAGAATCGCGGCAAGGCTGATCGAGGCGTGCGCACCCGGGGCGCTGGCCACCAGAGGCGCCAGCAGCCAGACCATCGCACCCACCAAGACCGCCTTGGCGCGGATGGGAAACGCGGACGTGGACAACAGCGGCGCAAAGACAAAAATGCCGCTCATCCGAACCACGGCCAGAGCCATGGCGCTTAAGAATGTGGGCCAATCCTGCATGTTTTCGGTTCCCTACCCCAAATAGCGGTGCAAATCGCGCAACAACGAGCATGTGTAATCGGCCATCCGCCCGAGAAACCACGGCATGCCCACCATGAGCATCAGCACCACCGCCCCCAGGCGCGGCACCGTCGTCAGCGACTGCTCCTGCAAGCTGGTCAATGTCTGCACCAGACTCAGGACAAAGCTCAGAAGCGCCGAGGCAATCAGTACGGGGGCGGCGACAATCAGGGCTTCCTTCATCAACTGGCGCATCAGCTCTGCAACCATATCGGGCGTCATCGTTCTCCTTTCAAAAGCTCTTCAACAACGAACCGGCCAACAGGTTCCAGCCATCGACCATGACAAACAGCAGGATCTTCAGCGGCGTCGAAACCACGACCGGTGGCAACTGGAACATACCGATCGAGGTGGTAATGGCGGCCGTCACCATATCCACGAGAAGAAAGGGAAGGTAAAGCACGGCACCAATCGCAAAACCAGCCTTCAACTCCGAAAGAATGTAGGCCGGCACAACCACCCGCATGGGCAGATCATCCGGTCGATTCGGACGCGGCACCTGACCGGCAGAGGTAAACAGAGCCAGATCCTTCTCTCGTGCATAGCGCAGCAGAAAGTGCTTGACCGGCTGGGCGCCGCGATCGATCGCATCCATGCCCGCAATCTGTCCGGCGCGATAGGGCTCGACGGCCACCTGATCCACCTGCTGCAGCACCGGCGTCATCAGGAACCAGGTCATCATCAGGCCCAGGCCCATCAGCGTCGTATTCGAGGGCGCCGTCTGCGTGCCGAGCGCCTGACGCAGAAAGTGGAAGACCACCATCAGCCGAACCAGCGGCGTCATCGCCATCAGAATCGCCGGCATCATCGTAATCAGCGTCAGGACGAAGAGAATCGTCCACGGCGTCGAGTTCGAGCTTTGCAGGTGCGCGTTCAGGTCAGGCAGCATACTCACCGGGGCTGCCACCCAGACGCCTACCATGAAACCCTCGACGGACTCTGCATGCGCGTGACCGCGCCGCGCGCTCCAAGCGGATAAAAAGCCGGCGTGCCCTCGGCCGAAGTGGCCACCAGAAAACGCCGTCCTTCGGCCTCAACCAAAGCCAGCGACTGCTTGGGCGCGAGCGTGATCTTCTCAAGTAGCTCAAGCCGGGGCCGAGGCCGGCGCTCCCGGTGCAACCAGTCGACCAGCCGCCCGGTCCAGCCGTCCGGCAAGCCTGCCCGCCGCACTTTTCCTTTGCCCTCTGCCTGCATTTCAATGAGCCTTTCCAAAAACTTGATTCCCCTCATGAGCGTTTCCGAACCTTAAGCAAGCCGCGTAATCCGCACGGCCAGATCGTTTTCCAGCACTTCGAATTCGCTCCAGGCAAGTTGCACCTCGCCGCTGGCGATCGGCAGATCGTCGCCGTTATTCCACTGCGACTCGATCACCTGGCCCGGCTCCAGCGAGAGCAGATTACGCACCCGAAAATCCCGCACCGCGACCGCGACATCCAACTCCACCGGCAGCATGGCCAGCGGACCCTGCAGAGGTCCGTCCTCGACCTCTTCTTCGTAGTTCGGCTCAGAGGTCGAGGCCGTTGCTACCAGCGACTGTTCATTAGCCTGCTGTTCGCCACCCTCGGTCGCTGAGGCAATGGGTGGTTGCTCGGACGGTGAAACGGGCAATTGCTGTGTGGTTCCCATGCTTCTGAGACTTTGCAAAAGAATGGCCAAAATCAGGACAAACACATTAGAAAACGCTAAGAAATGCCTTTTCTTCCCTCCTCGCGCAACATCTCTAATGCCTATCTGAATCCGCAATTCGATCGCTGCTACACTAATAGGAGGTTCCAGGGCGGCTCATAACCCGCCACGGAAGCCGGAAGCTTAGGAGACGAGGGATAGAGTATGCCGGAAGATACTGAAAAAAAGCTGCTTGCGTCGACCAGCCTGCGTTTGAAGATCGGCCTTGCCGAAATGCTCAAAGGCGGCGTCATCATGGATGTGATGAATGTCGAACAGGCTCGCATTGCCGAGGAGGCCGGCGCCACGTCGGTGATGGCGCTGGAACGCGTTCCGGCCATGATTCGCGCCGAGGGCGGTGTGGCCCGTATGGCCAGCCCCAAGTTGATCAAGGAGATCATGGGCGCTGTCTCCATCCCCGTCATGGCCAAGGCCCGCATCGGCCACTTCGCCGAAGCCCAGATTCTGCAGGAGATCGGCGTCGACTACATCGACGAGAGCGAGGTTCTCACCCCCGCCGACGAGGCTCACCACATCGACAAGCACGCCTTCAAGACTCCCTTCGTCTGCGGCGCGCGCAACCTGGGCGAGGCCCTGCGGCGCATCGCCGAAGGCGCGGCCATGATCCGCACCAAGGGCGAGGCCGGCACCGGCGACGTGGTCCACGCAGTGCGGCACATGCGCCAGATTACAAAGGAAATGCGCCAACTCACGGTGCTCTCCGAGCAGGAGCTCTACGCCGCAGCCAAGGATCACCAGGCTCCTTATGAACTGGTCCGCATGGTCGCCCAGACCGGCAAACTGCCGGTGCCGAATTTCTCGGCGGGCGGCATCGCCACCCCGGCCGACGCGGCCCTGATGATGCAGCTCGGCGCCGAGGCCGTCTTCGTCGGCTCAGGCATCTTCATGAAGGAACGCGCTACCCCGCTCGACGTCGAAAATGACCCGAAGGAACGCGCCGAAGCCGTCTCCCGCGCCAAGGCCATCGTTCAGGCCACCACGCACTTCAACGACCCGAAGATTCTGGCCGAGGTCAGTGAGCAGGTCACCGGCACCATGAAGGGATTGGCGGCGGCAGGGCTAGAAGAATCTCAGCTTCTCCAAACCCGCGGCTGGTAATCATTAGAAAAAATTAATTAGACAAGGAGAAAGATTGGCTGTTTCTAATGAAAGGCCGCGCATCGGTGTCCTGGCCCTCCAGGGCGACTACGCGGCCCACGCTCTCGCTCTTGAACACTGTGGCGCTGCCACCTGCGAGATCCGCAACCGGGAAGAACTGACCCTGATCGACGGGTTGGTTCTTCCCGGCGGCGAATCGACGACCATGCTCAAATTTCTGGAACTGAACGGCTTTTTCGATGCACTCGAAGATTTTTGTCGAAAGAAGCCGGTCTTCGGAACCTGTGCCGGTGCCATTCTGCTGGCCCGCGAGGTGCGCCAGCCGGCGCAGCGCTCGCTGGGCGCTCTCGACGCCGTGGTCGAACGCAATGCCTACGGTCGCCAGATCGACTCCGCGATTCTGAAGTCGGAGACAAAACTCGAGGGCGGTCCGCTTGAAATGGTCTTCATCCGCGCCCCGCGCATTCTTTCGATCGGTCCCTCGGTCGAGGTACTGGCCGAGCGCGACGGCCTTCCCGTACTGGTCCGCCAGAAGAATTTGTTGGCGGCCACCTTCCATCCGGAGCTGTCCGCCGACACTCGGGTCCATCGTTTGTTTTTTGAAATTGTGCAGCAATCGCGCGACTGACCGGGCAGCGCCGGATTCTAATTCGGTGCTGCCGGCACGCCGGTTCCGAAAGCTTTCTCTCCGGCAAAAAACTCCACAAGTAAGCACTCCTGGCTCATCGAGCATGTGTAACCTCATACGCACAGAGGCTCGCCATGCCCTTTCCTTCCACCTCGATTCCGCATCCTGCGATCCCGACCGAACCGGGCATCGGAGGCAAACCACCGGACCATCGTCCTCCCACAGGCGGAGGAGGAGGCGGTGGGGGCGATGACGGCAACTCGCGCCGCGAGCCTCGCAACGCCATTCTGCGCGCCCGCACCTGCCTGTTTTCCGTTCTGGCCGGAGAGCTGCTGCTCTTTGTCGTGGCCGTGCTGCTCTTCTATGCCCGACAACATGGCGCGCACGCGAGCTTCGAAGAAAGCCCCTTCCTGCTCCCCAAGCTTCTTCTGCTCAACACCGCAGCGCTTTTGCTGAGCAACCTGACAATGGAATGCGCCCGGCAGCATATTTTTGACGAGATCGATGCGCTCGAAGAGTGGTTTGGACTGGGCCGGCCAGCCCTGGCCCGCAGTCTGCCCTGGATCGCGGCCACCTGCGTTCTTGGCCTGCTGTTTCTCGCCGGACAGATCTTTGTCTTGCGACGGTTGGTCGCGCAAGGCGCGCTCGGCAGCAACGTTGCCTCGCCGTCCTACGGCTTTGCGGCTCTGCTCACCGGCCTTCATGCGGCACACATTGCGCTGGGCCTGTTGGCGCTACTGTTCTGCCTGACGACGCTGCAATGGCTCGGCAGGCTGGAAAGCCGTCAGATCGCCATCGATACCGCAGCATGGTTCTGGCACGCCATGGGGCTGGTCTGGTGCGTGCTGCTTCTGGTTCTGGTCATCAGCTAACAGAAGAGTCACGGTGCAGAGGCTGCACCGGCCAAGCAAAACCCGATGTCCCAAGACAAAAACTCTAGAAGATGCTCTTCCGTATCCGCGAAAAGATTCGCTCGCGAAGAGAAGCCTGAACCGGACACGCAAAGTAGATCTGGCGATTGGCAGCCATCAGAATCTGCACCGCATCGAGCGGACCGTGGCCTTCAGCCCCCAGACCGCCTTCCCTGGTCAACTCGTCGGTGAGATATTCGATGGCATGACCGAGAATCTCCAGTGCACGCCCCGAGCACGGATCGATGTGCCGTCGGCTGTTGGCCAACCTGCTGCGAGACTGCTCCTCCTGCGACAAAGACGACGCGGAAGCTCTGGCCGACATGGAAGAGATGGGCATCCTTCTTATCCTCGCAGAATACCTTGAGAGACGCACTCCGAGATTCCGAAGGTTCCATGGAAAAATTCCCATTTTGAAGCCTCTCGCGGCGCTCTCCTGAAAATGAAAAATTAGACTATCCTAATTATCGGTTCAATCAAAAGAAACTTTACCGGGCGCCCAGGCACTGTTCGGATTTGCGGAAAGCCAGCCCCAAGCCCGTTCGCGACGGCTCTCATGGACAGTACGAAACCCATTGGAAACAGATGCTTCTTGACGGAATCGCACCAAAAACCTAAGCTCAATCCAGCAGCTTCACAATCCGGGACGTTCTCTGCTCGTCATGGAAGTGGCGTGCAACCCTCTCGGAGTGTTCAGGAAAGGCGGCAATGAGCCTCACCCCCTATCTCTGGCAGTATTTATCGCTGTTGTTTCAGGTCCTCGCGGCATTTTTACTCGGGCTGGGAATGGTTCTGGCCTCCTGGTTCGTGGGCCGGCACCGCAATACGCGCGTCAAGCTCGACACCTATGAGTGCGGCATTGAGCCGGTCGGCGATGCCCGTGGCCGCTTTAGCGTACGCTTCTATCTGGTCGCTGTTCTTTTTATTCTCTTCGACGTAGAAACCGTCTTCATGATGCCCTGGGCGCTGGTCTATCGCCGCCTGCCCCAACTGGCCGGCGTCTCCCGCTGGTTCGGCTTCTGGGAGATGATCGTCTACCTCGGCTTCGTCGCCGTGGGCCTTTATTACATTGTGCGCAAGGGCATCCTGAACTGGAGCCAGGACAAGGCAGACCTTTAATGGCAGAAAACGCATTCACCACGCTCATCGGCAAACAGGCCGTCGTCGAATCGCTCGGCAAGCACCCGGCCATCCAGGCGATTCTCGGCGGGGACGAGGCCGCGCTCTCCAACGCGTTCACTGACGCGCTCTTCGACCGCGGCGAGCTTTCGCTGACCATCGACCGCGGCCAGATTGTAGCCGCCACCCGCGCCGTGCAGAAGGCCGGCTACAATTTCTTCGAGGACATGACGGCCATCGACTGGTATCCGCGCGCGCCGCGTTTTCAGTTGAGCTACCACATCCTCTCGCATTCGTTCAAAGAACGCATCCGGCTGCGCGCCTTCGTCGACGAGGCCGATCCCTGCATCGATTCGATCACCGCCGTCTGGCCCTCGGCCAATTACTACGAGCGCGAGGTCTTCGATCTCTTCGGCATCCAATTCCACAACCACCCGAACCTGCGCCGCATCCTGATGCCCGACGATTGGCAGGGCTATCCCCTGCGCAAGGACTATCCCGTGGAGGGCTACCGCTAGTGATCGACACCATCGGCACTCCGATTCTTGCCGCACCGCCCGCCGAGGGCGCACACGACCAGCACATGATCGTCAACATGGGTCCGCAACATCCAGCCACGCACGGCGTTCTTCGCCTGGTGCTCGAACTGGATGGCGAGATCATCGTCCGTTTGTACCCTGAAATTGGCTATTTGCATACAGGGATCGAAAAAACCTGCGAGGCAAAGTTCTATCAGCAGGTGGTGCCGCTGACCGACCGGGTGAACTATCTGGATCCGCTGGCCAACAACCTCGGCTACGCGCTTGCCGTTGAAAAGCTGCTCTCTCTTGAGATTCCGCCCAAGGCGCAGTGGCTGCGGGTGCTGCTGGTCGAACTGAGCCGGCTGAACTCGCATCTGATCTGGCTCGGCACGCACGCCATGGACATCGGCGCGCTGACCATCTTTCTCTACACCTTCCGCGAACGCGAAGAGATTCTGCGCCTGTTCGAGGCCCTGGCCGGACAGCGCATGATGACCAGCTACATCCGCATCGGCGGCCTGACCATGGAGCCGCCGCCCGGCTTCCTGCATCGCGTGCAGGAGTTCATCCACATGCTGCCGGAAAAGATCGACGAGTACGAGAATCTGCTGACCGGCAATCCGATCTTTCGCAATCGTCTGGTGGGCGTCGGACATCTTACGGGCGAGGAAGCCATCGCCCTCGGCGTCACCGGGCCGCCCCTGCGCGCCTCCGGCGTCGACTTCGATCTGCGCCGCGACATGCCGTACTCGAGCTACGAGAAGTTTCAGTTCCACGTCCCCACGGCCACCGAGGGCGACTGTTGGGCGCGCTATCTGGTCCGCATGATCGAGATGCGCGAGAGCATCAAGATCATTCAGCAGGTACTCGACGGGCTGCCCGAAGGCTCCGTCAAGGCCGACGCGCCGAAGATCGTGCTGCCCGACCGCGAGGCCATGAAGACCCAGATGGAATCCCTGATCCATCACTTCAAGATTGTGACCGAGGGCTTCAACGTTCCGGCCGGCGAGGTCTACCAGGGCATCGAGTGCGGCCACGGGCAGATGGGCTTCCACGTCGTGTCGGACGGCACGGCCAAGCCCTGGCGCGTCCACATGCGCTACCCGTCCTTCGCCACGCTGCAGGCGCTTGAGACGATGTGCAAGGGCCAGATGATCGCCGACGTCGTGGCGGTGATCGGCTCCATCGACATCGTGCTGGGAGAGATCGACCGATGAGTGCAGAAACCATGAGCGTCTTTTCGCCTAAGCTGGCCGCGCGACTCGATGCGCTGGTCACCCGCTACCCCGTCAAGCGTTCGGCCCTGGTGCCCATGCTGCTCTACGCGCAGGACGAGGTCGGCTATCTGTCGGACGCCGTCATCGGCGAGGTCGCGGCGCGGATCGGCATCACCGAACTCGACGTGCGTGGCGTGGCCACGTATTACTCGATGCTGCGCTTCAAGCCCGTGGGCCGCTATAACATTCAAGTCTGCACCAACATCAGTTGCATGTTGCGCGGCGGCTACGAGATTCTCGACCGCTTCAAAAAAGAGCTGGGCATCGACGTGAAGCAGACCACCGCCGATGGCCTGTTCTCGCTCGAAGAGGTCGAGTGCATCGGTGCCTGCTGCTGGGCTCCGGCCGCGCAGGTCAACTACGCTTTTCACGACGACCTCACGCCCGATGCGGTGCCCGCGCTGCTCGACGACTACCGCAAGAAAGATGCCGCGAAGGGAGAAATAAAAAATGCCTAAGCTCGTCTCCCATCCCGACGAGGTCAAGATCGTCTCCCGGCGTTTCGGCCAGGGCGCGGCCGAGATCGACCAATACATCAAGCTCGACGGCTACAAGGCCGCGCGCAAGTGCATCGAACAGGGCCCCGAGTGGATCATCCGCGAGATGAAGGCCTCGAACCTGCGCGGCCGCGGCGGCGCGGGCTTCCCCACCGGCCTCAAGTGGTCGTTTGTCCCCAAGCAGTCGGCCAAGCCCAAATACGTCATCGTCAACGGCGACGAGAGCGAGCCGGGCACCTGCAAGGACCATCTGATCTTCCTCCACGATCCGCATGCGATCATCGAGGGCGCCATGATCGCCGGTCTCGCCATCGGCGCGAAGATAGGCTTTATCTATCTGCGCGGCGAGTATCGCTACCTGCAAATCATTCTGCAGAAGTCCGTCGACGACGCCTATGCACGCGGCTTCCTCGGCAAAAATATCTTCGGCGCCGAGCATGACTTCGATGTGGTCGTACAGACCGGCGCGGGCGCTTACGAGGTCGGCGAAGAATCGGCTCTGATGGAGTCGCTCGAAGGCAAGCGCGGCGTGCCGCGCATCAAGCCGCCCTTCCCTGCCGTCGTCGGACTCTACGGTGGACCAACCGTCATCAACAATGCCGAGACCATCGCCACCGTTCCGCACGTCATCGCCATGGGCGGCGCGGCCTTTGCCGCCGTCGGCTCCGAGCGCAACGGCGGCACGCGCCTGTTCGGCGTCTCGGGCCATGTCGAACGGCCCGGCGTCTACGAGTTGCCCATGGGCTACAACCTCAAGAAGCTCATCTATGAGGTCGCCGGAGGCATACGCGGCGGTCGCGCTCTCAAGGCCGTCGTCCCCGGCGGCTCATCAACGCCGGTGCTGCTGCCCGAGGAGATCGACATCGGCCTCGACTTCGATCAGGTGGGCAAAGCCGGTTCCATGATGGGCTCGGCCGGGGTCGTTGTGCTTGACGAGACCACCTGCATGGTCGAGTTCGCTCTGCGCACCATCCAGTTCTACCAGCACGAAAGCTGCGGCTGGTGCATTCCCTGCCGCGAAGGCACCGACTGGCTCAAGAAGTCGCTCACGCGCTTCCACGCCGGTTTCGGCGAGGCCAAGGACATCGACAACATCCGCTACCTTGCCGAGAACATGCTGGGCCGCACCTTCTGCCCGCTTGGCGACGCGGCGGCGATGCCCATCATTGCTTTCGTCAAAAAATTCCGCAAGGAATTCGAGGATCACCTGAACGGCAGACCCTGCCCGTTCGCACAA
>Ga0255352_1000204_pt1 | contig 33665 bp, 18 predicted proteins | sample HBST0metaG_FD_189939 | JGI IMG/M metagenome (GOLD analysis project Ga0255352, IMG submission 189939) | Peat soil microbial communities from Stordalen Mire, Sweden - H.B.S.T0 | ecosystem: Environmental > Terrestrial > Soil > Wetlands > Peat | place: Sweden: Norrbotten County, Stordalen Mire...
TCGCGGCCCATCACCGAACGGCTGGCAATGGAATGCGCCGCCGTCTACGTACTGGAACCGGCGCAGGGACTGGCCTATAAAACAGCCCGCAAAGGTACCGGCAATTGGCGGATCGACGTGACCGGAGTGGCCGCGCACGCGGGCGTGGACTTTGAAAAAGGCGTCAGCGCCATCCGCGAACTGGCCCGCGTTGTGGAGAGTGTAAGCGGCTGGACCGACCTCAAGCGGGGCCTGACTGTGAATGTGGGCATTGTCGGCGGCGGCTCCAAGACCAACGTAATTCCCGCCGAGGCGTGGGCGGAGGTCGATGTGCGTATCGCCCGCAAAGCGGATGGACCGCGCATCGAGCGGCGGTTTGCGGCTCTCAAGCCGGGCGACAGAGGGTGTACTCTGACCGTCGCCGGCGGCATCAACCGTCCGCCCATGGAGCGCACCCGCGGAACGGTCAAGCTTTACCGCCAGGCCAGGGCGCTGGCTGCGGAGCTGGGCTTCCCATTGGAGGAAGCCGCGACCGGCGGCGCTTCCGATGGCAACTTGACCTCCGCGCTCGGTATTTCCACCCTGGACGGCATGGGCGCGGTGGGTGAAGGCGCGCATGCACGCCACGAATCGATTGTCGTCGAGCAGTTGGCGCCACGAACCGCGCTGCTGGCCGGGCTGCTAGCGGGGTGCGACGCAGCGGTAGCGCCTGATACACTCCCCAAAAGAACCATCCGGAGTTAGATCACACCATGAAGAACACAGCTCTGATTCTCATGCTGGCGGCCAGCGTCGCGGCAGCCGCCGCCCAGACGCCCGCCAAGCCGGCTACTCCCGGCGCGAAATCCGCGACAACTACCGCCAAACCGGCCACTCCCGGCGCAAAGTCCGCCGCCACCGGCATCAAGCTGCCTCCGGGCGTTCCCGTAGCCAAGGGCATTTTGAAGACGGCCTTTTCCCTGCGCTACCAGGACACCAAGATCGGTACCGGCGCCGTGGCCGAGCCCAACAAGCTCTATAAAGTCCACTACACCGGCTGGCTGGCCGCCGACGGTCGCAAGTTCGATTCCTCCTACGACCATCCACGGCAGCCGGTGCTCGACAAGGACGGCAAGCCGGTGCTGGGCGAGGACGGCAAGCCCAAGCAGGGCGATGCTCAGCCCATCAGCTTTCCGCAGGGATTTGGCCGCGTCATTCCCGGCTGGGACCAGGGTTTTGAAGGCATGAAGATTGGTGGCAAGCGCCGCATCTTCATCCCCTGGCAACTGGCGTACGGCGCCAAGGGACGTCCGACCAACGATCCCAAGAATCCCGGGATTCCGCCCAAGGCTGACCTAATTTTTGACGTGGAATTGGTGGACGTAACCGACATGCAGTTGCCGCCCAACCATCCCGGCATGGGTGGAATGGGGCACCCGATGACAGGCTTGGTGCCTAGGTCCGGAACTCCGGCGGCACCAGGAACTCCAGCCCAGCCCGGCGCGCCCAAGCCTGCGGTGGTTCCGCCAGCACCGGGCGCAACGGCCCCTGCGCCTGCTCCGGCGGTCCCTGCGACTCCCAATGCTGCTCCCGCTCCGGCGACAGCACCGGCGCCAGCAGCGCCCGCCACACCGCCCACGCCCGCGCCGCAGCCACAGTCCAAATAGCGCTGATGGCGGAAAAGTCCTGCCTACCCAGAGGCCCCATCCTTTCCGCAGTTTCATCGCGGGAAGGGTGGGGAGGACCAGCCTGGCACCGGCCGCCGTTGAGAAAAGTCGCCAGGGGACAGCTTTCTGCGCTAATTGAGCCCTGGTGGCAGGAAGCCAGGCTGCTAGCTGAACAAGAGGCAAGACCCGTTGCGCGACGAACAAAAGGCCTCGCCTTCGCAAAAGGCGCAGGATGGGGCGGGGACTTCGCGCGCACAGCACTTTGGTATCAAAAGGCAGCGAACTAAGGTCTCGCAACCGCGATTCCGCAGGTTGGCGCTTTGTCCGTGTTGATGGCCTCCGGTTTATCCCAATCCTTCAATCCGTTCAGTGTCTTGCCGAGAAAGCGCTTCGCTGCTTTGCCGTTTCGTGTCGGCAAGAGATAGATACCGATCGTGTTTCCACACCTGTCAAGCGCCCGGCACAGATAAGCCCATTCGCCGCGAACCTTCACGTAAGTCTCATTGACGCGCCAGTTCGTCGATCGCGGGCGACGCGTCTGCCGGCGCAGCCGATTTTCGATCTCCGGCGAGTTGCACCTCAGAACCCTACGGTAGGCCGTGGAATGACTAATGAGCACGCCGCGCTCGTCCAACATCAAGATCGCGATAGCCGATGCCATAATGGCAGTACCGACGCACAGCCCAAAGGATGATCTCCCTTCGAAATGACGCCCCTTGCGGGATGCCGCCCTGATGGTGGCCTGACTCGACATCTCCGATTACCGGGTTCGTTGCAACGGAATAACTTGCTACAACAGTGTTGACCGCATCGGTTTTCTGAGTAGAATTCGCCTATCTCGTCTCGTTCGCGCGAGAGTGGAGGCATTCCCCATGCTTGATCCCACGCGTGCGCCTTTCCTGGCGTGTTGTATCTTGGGACTGACTTTTGCCGGTCCCGCGGTTGGTCAGAGAATTACGAGCATAACCCCTTCCAGCGTCCAGGCCGGAAGCGCCGGTTTCGTCATATCGGTAGCTGGCTCCAGTTTCGATTCCGAGTCGAAAGTGCGTCTACACACGGCGTATGGTATTGAACCTCTGGACACGTACTTCATCAACACCGGTCTGCTGATGGCCGGAGTTTATTCAGATGACGTGGTGAGTGCCGGGACGCTCCAGGTGGACGTTGCCAACTACGATACGCAGTCCTCTTCCGCTCCAGTGAACCTTTATGTAGTGGATTCGACCTCCGGTGGTGGCAGTGGCTCTGGCTCTGGCGGCGGGTCCGGCAGTGGCTCCGGTGGCGGATCAGGTGGTAGCTCGGGCAGCGGTTCTAGCGGTGGTAGTTCCGGCAGCGGCTCAAGCGGCGGTTCCGGCTGTTACATGTGCTACCCCGGCGGTTCCGGCTCCGGTGGTTCAGGTTCCGGAGGTTCTGGCTCGGGATCGGGAAGTGGATCTGGAAGCGGCTCGGGGTCGGGAGGTTCGTCCACCAGCCCATCCGGCTCGGACATGCTGGTGACGGTGACATCGCCCACGCAGAAGGAGGCAGTTGACGGCTCGGTGACGATTACGGCCACGGCGGCGCAAACCAGTCTTACCGACGGCACCGTTGCATTCTGGGGTATTTTCGACTCGGGCAAATTGCTGTGGACGGATATCAACCCGGATACTGCAATCAATGTGAATCTGGCGTTGGGTGCCGGCTCGCACACACTCCAGGTCTCGGCCTATGACGATTCCTACCAAGCTTCAACGGCCACCGTTCCCGTGGTGTCGTCCGCATCCGGTAACGTCGTGACCTGGAACGCCTGCATGTACACCACCCAGGGCCAGCAATACCAGGCGATGAAGATTTCAGCCAGCCAGTTGGTGACGGGAGTGCTTCAGTCGGAAATGTTCTGGAACTCGAACTGCGATCCTGTCCAATGGACCGACCAGCTCAATGACACCGGAGCATCCATTACAGTGGGCGGCGATTTCAGTTACGTCTACTACTTCATTCACCGTGCGAATAACCCCAATGTGTCTGCTGTGTGGACGATTGGCAACCAAACTTCGGGCTGCGTGAATTACAGCTCGGCTCCGGCCTGTTGATCATCGCTCGGCCAGAGACCCAGGAAAGCGACAAACGGCCCCTATGCCTGTCCTGACTCGGACCGAGTTGGATCATTGTTTGCTTTTGTCGAGGTTTCTGTCGCTGTTCAATCTAAGCCGGTTTCGAGATCTGAGCGGCGTAATCCGGTAGTGCAGGGAACGACCGGGAAGGTTCGTTAGGGATGGGACGTGGCAAGGGTGATCGGGTGCAGGTGGCTGATCCGGTCTCCGAACTGCGGCTGTATGAGAATCGAAGCCCAGTGCATATCCTCGCAGGGCGGAGCATCACCGAGGCTGACGCACGCCCAGAGGGGCCGGGAACCCGCTTCTCCGCAAGAGACAGTTGATGGAGATTCGGGCGCTGGCGGTACAGGGCCGCAAAGCGGACCTAATCAGAATAGTCCGTGACAGAGCGTGCTATCCATTTGGACTAATCTACAAGCTTTACCCCGTTATCTCTAATCCTATTGGCCTAATGCTATTAATCTAGTCGCTCCTGATAATTGCCGATCGACCTGGCTCCCCATAGAGTGATCCGGAGCGAAGGTCTAGTCCATACGGACTAACCTGGCGGCCGGGAGTAGATTGATGACGCGTTCCTCTGTGCGACGTGCGAGATTTGCGTCTCCAAGCGGGGCTACACCATATTTGTCGACACTTATACTTCTAGCAGGATGCGGAGGATCGGCCAGATTGTCCTACAGTCCACCGGTTCTTACCAGCCTGGGAATTACCCCGCAAGCGTCCACGATTGCGCTTGGGCAATCGGTTCAATACCGGGCGACAGGCGTGTTCAGCGATGGTACCTCACGCGACGAAACTCAAACGGTGAACTGGAAAAGTGGCGACGCTTCAGTTGTATCGCTTGACACGTCGGGGATGGCGACCTCCCACTCCGTTGGCACAGCAGCCGTAACTGCGCAGTCTTCGGATTTATCCGCGAGCGCCACGTTAACGGTGTCAAAGGCGGCAATTGTCTCCATCGCGATCGACCCTTCTGCCCTCATCCTGAACCAGGGGGCATCGGCGCAACTGAAGGCGATGGCCGTTGAGACGGATGGCAGCAAACTGGATGTCACAAATTCCGTCACATGGACGATCGACCAGCGGCAGGTTGCAGCAGTGACTGGCACCGGTATGGTAAGCGGCACGACCGCCGGGACTGCGAATGTGACCGCGTCGACGGGGAGCGTCGTCGCAACCTGTTCCGTCACGGTGACGGCACCGGCCCTGCTTGCAATCTCAATTCAGGCGGGCGAGTCTGCGATACCATTGGGTTCCGAGACGCAACTCAAAGCGAGCGGCACGTACTCAGATGGAAGCATTCGTGATCTAACCAGTTCGGTGAAATGGTCCAGTACGCCGACCGGAGTCGTGGTGATTAACAACCACGGACTGGCTACAGGCAAAGCGAAGGGGAAAGCATCGATCCAGGCACAGAGCGGGGACGTCAGCGGTTCTGTGTCGGTCACAGTGATTGCTGCAGCACTGGTTTCGATTGAGATCCGATCAGGGAACGCAACCATACCGCTCGGGGCAAAGCGCCAGCTGACTGCCTTGGGCACGTACACGGACGGCACGACCGCAGATCTCACAAAGATCAGCAAATGGTCAAGCGATCCCACGTCCGTAATCCAGGTCAGCACCGCAGGCGACGCGCACGCGATGGCCTTGGGCACTGCGACGATTTCAGCGAACACTTCGAGTATCGTCGGGAAAGCGGTTCTGACAGTGGGCCCCCCTACATTGACCTCCATCGTAATCACGCCTGTCTCGCCTACCGTTTCCCTGGAATCGAGCCTGCAACTGACCAGCCTGGGTGTTTTAACGGACGGAACAACCAAGAACTTAACGTCTCAATCAAGTTGGACGGTTGCGGATCAGAGTGTCGTGAGAATTACCGGTACGGGCAATGCGACGGGGCAAAAAGTAGGGTCGACACTTGTCACTGCAACTTCGGGAGGTATTGCGGAATCCACGACAATCGTTGTGCAACCGGTCGCTTTGGTGGCCTATTTCTCACCACGCTCAAGCGCCGCTGACGAGACCATTCGAGCTACAAATCCCGGGGGCACCGGCTCTGACTTGTGCGCGATGATTTATGTCTTTGATCAGGATCAGCAGATGTCGGAATGTTGCGGCTGCACTCTCACCCTGAATGGTCTCCGCACCTTGTCCTTGACCAACGATCTCCTCGGCAATCCACTGACCGGAGTTCCTCCAACTTCAGGCACGGTCATGTTGGTGACGTCGGATGCTGCGAACAACTCGTCGTGTACACCGTCCTCTCTTTCTCCAGACGGACTCAGCGTAGCGTGGGCAACACATCTTTCCTACGGATCGAACAATGTTGCAGTGATCTCCGAAACAGAGTTCAGCCGAACGCCGTTACCGGCCACATTGGCGTCGGCGCTCAAAGCTCAATGCATGTTTATCGAACAGTTGGGCAGTGGGCAAGGCGGATGTACTTGCGGCGGCGGCGACTGACTGACAGCACGGCTGGCGCGGTCCTTGTTGCTTTGATCGGCGCGGCGCTAACTGTTCATCTCTCGCACATTGAGGGTGACGTATTGCATGGGGGATGCCTCTCCAGCGTCACACCCGGGATCATGATCAGCCCCAGAAGATTCCCCTGAATAATGCGTACCCCATGGGAGCCGGGGAGGAGACTTCCTTGCCCAGCTCAATCCGAGTAAACCTCCTGACTAAGCCATTTGTATAGTTGCACGCACCTGGTTGAGGTTGTTCAATTGGAAGGCCGGGAGGACTCTATGGCGCTCTCAGATGAAGTGTGCTCCCCTAGAGGGGAATTGAAATCCAGCTTGGCAGGAAATGGCCTTTTGCGAATTACTTACACTCTCGCTGCGGTCATGGCGGCAGGCGGAGCCCTTCTGGCTTCGAGTGTTTCTGCGGCTGGGCAGACTCAAAGGCAAATTGGAGAGATTCCTCCGGCGGATTCACAAGGCGAAATCTGTGATACCTCGACCCAGGACGGTCCGGAAAAGCTGTCGCTCGCGAGACCGTCGGCGACAACCGTTGAAGATCACACGAATGTTGTAGCGGAGCCAGTTGTTACTTCAACGCCTTCAGAGGAACTGAAGGAGCGGCTGATACTTCGATCGTTAGTTCCGCTTGAGGCATCGGCTGAGCCTCAGGACCCTCAGTGCAAGCCCCCACAAAAGAAGAATGATCCGACGAGTTTCGTAGCATCGTCAACATCTGCGGATTCAGGGGCCCAGGGGCAGTTGCCGAAGGGCCCCATTGTGTCAACGCTCAACGGCGAAATTACCGTCGATCCGGGCGAGGCGTCGCTGAGAGAGGTCCTCCAGGCCATTCAGCTCCGCACAGGAATTCAGGTTGACTATCCGTCTGGTGGAATGGATGAGCGCGTCTTCGGGCCGATTGGTCCAGCTCCTCTGCGTGAAGTGCTGACCGCGCTACTTTATGGCTCCGGGCTCAATTACATAATCCAGACCTCGGAAAAGGATAGTAACGAAATTCATAAGCTTTTTCTTAGCTCCCAAACAGGTACCGGTTCGGCGGCTCCGCTTCAGGCCGCAACTCAGACTCCCGGAGCGCGGAATGAAGTGGGTTCGCTGTATGGGGCTTCAGGATTTAGTGAAGAGGCTGATGCCGGAGGAAATTATGCAGAACCCGTGGTTCCCACCCCTCCTTCTGCAGCCGACATTCCTGGGGTTCCACGAGGATTCAATTTGAAGCAGGCTGCTGCAGCTTCGAACAAGACACCTGCCCAGATACTTGACGAAATGCAGAAGCGTCAACTGGAGATTCTGGACGCGCAAGCTCCGCCACAGCCGCAGTAGAGCACCTCTTCTGTTTCAAGGAGTGCGCTCGCCCACTCGGTAAGGCCTCCACGCAGACCTAGCAGGAGTTCTCCGTCCACGACCCTTTTTGGCTTCAGACCAATCGTGCCAGTCATCTAGAGACAAAGTGACCTTTGGCTTCAGCGGGGCTTACGCCATTGGGACTAAAGTTTGTGTCGTATTGCGGATTAATGCGTTTGTCGTAGCTTAAACGACATAACTTTCGGGATTAGGTCTTGTGGGTAGTTGACTGTCGGTGAATCGTCTATAAAGTTTCGAAGTGAGCGCTGCCAGCTGTTGCTATCCAAGGCTGAGGTTGCGCTAAGGAGGACACGGAATGAAACTCACTGCATGTAAGATGTTGCCCGTTGCCTTGGCAATTGCCGGCCTGTTCGCAATCGGCGCCAGCGTTGCTTCTGCACAGGACGTTTACAAAATCAACTACTTCTCGAACAACGTCGCCGCCGCACCCGATGCGACAGTCCGGATTGACAACCCCGGCCTGACGTACGGCAATCTCTGCGCCATGGTGTACGTCTTTGACGCGGATCAGCAGCTCACAGAGTGCTGCGGGTGCGTGGAAACCCACAACGGACTCAGAACCCTCTCGGTCCGCCGCGACCTTACATCCAACCCGCTCACCGGCGTCGTCTCAACCAACGGCATGATCAAGATCGTCGCCGCGGCCGTGAACAACTCGCCGTGCGATCCGACGACCAACGTCAAGCCAACTGCGAATCTTCGCGCCTGGGTCACACACATTCAGAATCCAGTCGGCGCTGCATATCCGATCACCGAAACCGAGTCCAGCGACTCCACGCTAGGTGCCACCGAACTCGCAAATCTGCAAGCTCAGTGCGCCTTCATCGGAATCCTGGGAAGCGGCCATGGATACTGCAGCTGCGGGACCGGAGACTGATCGTAGCTTCTTCGAGCCTATCAGTTATGCGTTGATGCATGCCTAGTTCTCTGAAAGTCCTCGTGCTAGGGGGACACAGCTTCTCCCTAGCACACCTTTACCCAATACGATCCAAACACCTAGACGACAAGGATCTGGCAATCACGATGACACGCCAATTGCATATTTTGGTTCTCGGACTTTTCGTGTTCACTGCATCCACCTTGGCCGGGCAGTCAGCTGGGACCCCTCATCAAGTTGTTGCCAGGGTGAGCGGAAGCGAGCTGACATTGGGAGACCTGCAGCATAACGAGGGCGGAAAACTTTTGCAGGCTCAGTATCAGTTCTACCTCAGCGAGCGCAAGGCGCTCGAAGAACTGATAGATAACAAGCTGCTCGCGGACGAGGCGAGCCGCAAAGCGATTCCGCTGGAGCAATTGCTGGAAACCGAAGTGTACAAGGACGTGAAGGATCCTACCGAAGATCAGCTTGAAGTTTATTACGAAGGGCTTGACACCCAGGAGCCATTTCAATCGGTTCGCGGGGATGTTCTGCAGCATATTCGAGACTTGCGGCGGGCCAAGGCGCGCGCGGCTTATGTTGAAAATCTCCGCAAGCAGGCGAAGATCAATATTGTCTTGATGCCCCCCGAAGCGCAGGTCGATACCGCGAAAGCGTTCACGAACGGTTCGTCCGATGCGCCAGTGGTTCTGGTTGAGTTCGCAGATTACCAATGCCCTTATTGCCAGAAAGTGAATCCAGTGATTCAGCAACTCAAAAAGGAATATGGCGACAAGTTGAGTGTAGTATTCAAGGATTTTCCGCTTCCCGGCCATCACAGTTCAGAGAAGGCAGCTGAAGCGACTCGGTGCGCCGGTGAACAAGGTAAATTCTGGGAATACCACGACGTCCTTTTCTACAGCAAGTTACTGGAAGTGGACGCTCTCAAAGAGCATGCACGGGTATTAAAACTGGACGGTGACCGATTCGACACCTGCCTCGACTCCGGGTCGGAAGCGAGCGCGGTGAAAAAAGATCTGGACGAAGCCAAGAGTCTCGGTCTGACTGGGACGCCCAGCTTCTTTGTCAATGGTCATTTCTTCAGCGGCGTGGTGGACTATGGCGCACTCAAAGACATGGTCAATCAGCAGTTAAATCATGTCGCAAGTGGCCAGCAACTGGTCTCCAAAAAGTAGAAGCCCGTGACCGCCCTTCCCCAGCGATCACCGTGAGCCCGGCCGCCGCGATGGGAGACCGGAAGACGCCCGAAGGTGGCATATGAAATGGGTACGGAATTTCGTATGGATGTGGCTTGTATTTAGCAGCTGTGCCTGCATGGCATCAACGGTGGTTGTCACACCCTCTTCTGCTCAGATCAAGCCTGGGGCTCAATTGCAATTTGTGGCGACGGGATCAGGCAGTGAAGTTGTGCTGTGGAGCGTGTCGGGCGGCGGGTGCAGTGGCATCGCTTGTGGCTCCATCACGTCCAGCGGCCTTTACACTGCTCCTGCGGTTGCGCCCAATCCAGCCACAGTCACGGTGACGGCAACGTCCCTGGCTGATCTCAACCAGTTCGGCACCGCGACGGTTACGATTGGCACTCCAGCCAATATCACTATTGCGATAAGTCCAACGAAAGCAACCATCGGCCAGAGCGGGCAGCAACAGTTTTCTGCTGTTGTGACGGGGGCAAGTTCGACTGCTGTGAACTGGACCGTGTCCGGCACAGGATGCGCGTCCGGATCGTGCGGAACCATCAGTTCGGGGGGGCTGTACACGGCACCCGCGGTGCTTCCTGCCTCGACGACGGTTACGGTCACTGCCACGTCCGCGGCGGCGCCTACAAAGTCGGCTTCGGCCAGTGTCGCGCTCGAGTCGGCAACGGCCGTTTCAGTCCTGGTGTCGCCTTCGAGCAGCCAGGTGACGGTGGGTCAGCAACAGCAGTTTACCGCGACGGTGACGGGAACAACAAACACGAGCGTGCGTTGGTCGGTCGCTGGTTCAGGATGTGCGGGGTCCGCGTGTGGAACCATATCTTCGTCGGGACTTTATGCCGCACCAGCAGTGGTCCCCAGTTCAGCCAAGGTCACGATCACTGCGGTCGCAGTTGCCGCCCCTGCGCGTTCTTCGAGCGCTGTCGTAACCATTCTGGCTGCGGCTTCAAATCTCACCGTGAGCCCTGCCTCGCCCCAGGTTAAGCCTGGCGCCCAGATCCAATTCTCAGCAAGCGGCCCCGGAAGCGGCGTCGTGATATGGAGCGTTTCCGGAAGTGGGTGTGTTGGAATCTCATGTGGTTCGATAACGTCTGGGGGACTTTATACAGCACCAAGCGTAGCGCCAAATCCTCCGAGCGTGGCGATTACTGCAACATCGCTCTCCAACGCATCCATCTCCGGCTCCACGACCGTCTCTATTGCCAGTTCCGTGGTCTCCATCGCCATATCTCCAGCGTCGGTGCAACTGAAGACTGGGACACAACAACAATTTGCAGCAAAGGTGGCCGGGAGCACGAACACGACGGTTCAGTGGAGCCTTTCCGGGTACGGCTGTGCTGGTGCGCAGTGTGGCGCAATTACATCCGGAGGGCTCTACACAGCCCCCGCCACTTTGCCGAGTCCCGCGATCGTTTTCGTCACGGCGACCTCTAACGCTGATCCGACCAAGTCAAGCATGGCGACGGTAACGCTGGTTGCTCCAATCGTGGTCAGCGTATCGCCGACCTCTGCGCAAGTTCCTATTGGTGGCACTGCACAATTCACCGCAACAGTGACAGGCACTTCAATCACCGGCGTTACCTGGAGTGTCGCGGGGCCGGGTTGTTCAGGGGCGAGTTGCGGCACGGTGTCAGCGACGGGTTTGTATACTGCTCCAGCAAGTGCCCCCAGTCCGCCCACGGTCACAGTGAGTGCTGTTTCGGTGGCTGACGGTCAAACCAAAGCTTCAGCAACCGTCACCGTCGTCATCCCCGTTGTCGTGACTGTGCAGCCAACCAGCGCAAACGTGACCGTAACTGGCCAATTGCAATTCCGCGCGCAAGTGTCTGGAACAACCAACACCGCCACTGTTTGGAGCGTGAGTGGTGCTGGCTGCACGGGGACAGCGTGCGGGTCGATCTCTTCGTCCGGCCTGTATACAGCGCCGGCCGCCGTCCCGGCTCAAGGCACGGTGATCGTCAAGGTCTCCTCTCAAGCAAGTCCCTCTGCTTCTGCTTCGTCCATTGTTACCATTCTCCCCTCGAACAACGCGAAGTTCGTCGGTCAATATGCCTTCCGCTTTTCCGGTTTTGACAGTCAGGGAGTCTACCAGGAAGCGGGATATCTGATTGCGGACGGCAAAGGGAAGATTGTTTCAGGCACCGAGGATGTGAACGATACGGTGAATCCGGCAACAGCGCTATCGATCTCCGGAACCTACCAGGTCGGGGCCGATGGTCGCGGCCTGATGACCATCCTCAGCCCGCTCGGATCGCATGTGTTTCGATTTGCGCTGAATTTGAAGGGCACCAAGGGCGATCTGATCTCCTTTGACACTACCGGTGTTCGCGGCTCGGGAGAAATTGAGATTCAGGATCCTACATCCTTCAATACCGCAGTGTTTACCGGAGGATATGTTCTTAACCTGGCAGGCATGAATGTGTATGGGGAGCGGGTTGGTGCGGTCGGGGTTATCTTCCCTGACGGCAACGGGTTTATCTCCGGCAGCAGTCTTGATGTGAACGAAGGCGGCGTCATGCCTCCGACGTTCCCCTCTTTTTCGGGGGCCTACGATGTGGATGCCAAGGGCCGCGGGACGATGGCGCTCAGCATTCTCGGATTCGATGGCGGGACCTTCAACTTCTCTATCTATCCGGTATCGCCGAACAAGCTTTTCCTGATCTCCACCGACCCGCTCAACTACAACAATCCTGTTTTCAGTGGAAGCCTTGAAGCGCAAACAGGAGCTCCGTTCACGAGCGCGTCGTTTAGCGGTGGCTCTGTATTTGAGATGAGTGGCTTGGCCGGGGTAGCTCCTCAAGATACTGTTGGTCGATTGCAGTTCAACGCAGGTGGCGAGCTTGAAGTGAACTTCGATCAAAACAGCGGAGGGAATCTCACGGTTGGCGGCACGATGTCGGGTGCTTACGACATTCAATTGAACGGACGCGGCACTCTCAACCTGGATAATCCTGCCGACGGCAGCCAGAAGGTCTGGATACTCTATGCGATTTCCCCTGATACTGCGTTCCTGATGGATGGATCCACGGGTGCCGTAGCCGTCGGTGAAATGAGGGCGCAGACCGCAGTGGTTCCTTTCTCGAATGTCAACCTGCTCGGCTCGTACGTCTTTGGCTCGCAGGACCCGATGGTGGCCGCGGAGCCACTTTACTCGGGCATTTTGAGCTTCGATGGTGGGGCGAATACGTCCGGGCTGGGCTCTGTCTCGGGCAGTGAGGATATAAGCCAGACTTCGACCCTGTCCTATAACCAGGTTGTGGCTGGCGGATACTCGATTTCAGGTGTATCCAACAACGGCCGGGGAACACTTCTTCTCTCTTCGCCGGTGAACAGAACCATTGCGGTGTGGGTTACCAGCGCTTCTGAGGCATTCGGTATGGATATCGATGCGAGTTCCACCCAACCCACCATTTTGCATCTCGACCAGTAAGTTCAGAGTTGTCGATAGGTTGTTGCAATAGCCGTGAAGATGAAATGAGAGATGCGAGTCTCTCCAAGAGGAAGGCCATGAAACGGTGCTCTTTCCTATTCTTGCTGGTCATGTCGTCGGCAGCGTTCTCTCTTTGTCTCGGTCAGGATGCGACAGGGTCTCTTCAGGACAAGGCGGCCGCCGGGGACCCAGCTGCCCAGGTGCAGCTTGGAATGAAGTATGCCCTGGCCTATCCGCGTAACGTCAAGGAAGCAATCAAGTGGTTCAGTCTTGCAGCCAACGCCGGCTATGCAGATGGACAGTTCCATTTGGCAGGCATGTATGACGTCGCCATCTCTCCGCAGAATCCTGCCGAGGCAATCAAGTGGTACACGCTCGCCGCAAAGCAGGGGCACAAAGATGCCCAGTACCGGCTAGGGGTAATGTACGACCAGGGTCGAGGAACCAACAAAGACTATGCTGAGGCGGCGCGTTGGTATGCCAAAGCAGCAGAACAAGGACGTCCCGAAGCCCAATATCGCCTGGGACAAATGTATGAGCAGGGAACAGGGGTCTCGCAGGACTATGGCCGGGCTTTGAAGTGGTATCTCTCCGCAGCCAATTTGGGTCGGCCTGAGGCCCAGTACAAGGTGGGTTATTTCTATGAGAAGGGCTTTGGCGTCGCCGTCAACAAAGCTGAAGCCCTGGCGTGGTACCAGAAGTCGGGCGCTCTTGGATACCCCGATGCAAAGGACGCCATGAAGTCACTGATGGATGAGTGACTCTGACTGTTGTGCTGTTGCTTTCTGCATCTTGACCGACGGAGACATCTCACTTTGGTGGATTGGTGCGTTCGGTGATTCAAATGCGAGTTGTCAGAAGTTCAACCGTTGCCCGGCGCGGTTGCTTGCTAACGGTGGGGCGACTAGCTTGGGAAGATTGGGATGCCCCATAGGACACGTGCGTCGATCGAAAGGGAGAAGACATGAAACGCGCTATCAGCCTTGCATGGCTCTTGCTTGCTGTTGTTATGTATGCGCCGTTTGCCAATGCGTCCGTTTCTGTTTCTCTTACTCCGACCACGGTAAATGTTCAGCCGAATGGGCAAGTGCAATTCAACGCAGTGGTAAGTGGAACTTCCGATAATGTCGTTGTCTGGGGACTAAGCGGGACGACCTGCACCGGAGCCGCTTGCGGGCAGATTACAAGCACGGGCCTCTACACTGCTCCCGCTACCACGCCGGCGTCGAATGTCATCACGGTCACCGCAACATCCTTGGCTGATTTGTCAGCTTCCGCCAGTGCCGCGGTGATCCTTGGAAGCTCATCGGACGTGAAGGTGTCGCTTTCCCCTCTTCAGCCGACCGTCATTGAAGGGCAGCAGCAATACTTTCTGGCATATGTTACAGGCACTACCCTCACAACGGTAAAGTGGCAGTTGACGGGCTCGGCCTGTGGTACATCCGATTGTGGCAATCTCACCCAGAGTGGCGTGTACACCGCACCCCCGGCAGTACCCTCGGGTCAAGTCATAGTCATGGCGACTTCTGTTGCGGACCCGACTTCGTCTGCATCAACGTCCGTGAATGTCGTACCGCCAGTCACAGTAAAGCTGTCTCCATCGGCCTCTCAAGTGAACGCCGGACTGCGCGCGCAGTTCGCAGCGACTGTGACGGGGACCACGAATACGGCTGTCACGTGGAGTATTGCGGGCGCGGGCTGCACGGGTGCGACGTGTGGAAGCATCTCAACATCCGGTCTCTACACCGCTCCCGCAGCGGTTCCTTCGCCCGCACAAGTATCGGTGACAGCGACATCGGTAGCCGACCCGACCAAATCCAGCACCGCCACGGTCACCGTGATTCCTCCGATTGCCGTATCGATTTCACCCACGACCGCACAGGTGCTGATCGGCGGCCATCAGCAGTTCACGGCTACCGTACAGAATACGACGAACACCGCTGTCACCTGGAGCGTGGCCGGGACAGGCTGCACAGGGTCGGCGTGCGGGACCATTTCAACCTCTGGCCTTTACACTGCGCCGGCTTCCGCGCCTTCGCCCGCACAAGTAGCGGTAACAGCGACATCAGTAGCCGATCCGACCAAATCAAGTACTGCCAGCGTCACCGTGATTCTCCCGGTTTCCGTATCGATTTCACCAACGACCGCAGAGGTATTGACAGGTGGCCAACAGCAGTTCACAGCGACCGTGCTGAATGCGACGAACACGGCTGTCACGTGGAAAGTAGCGGGCGCAGGCTGCACCGGAGCAGCCTGCGGGACGATTTCAACCTCTGGCCTTTACACCGCGCCGGCGTCCGCGCCTTCGCCCGCGCAAGTATCGGTGACAGCCACTTCGGTAGCCGACCCGACTAAATCAAGCACGGCCACGGTCACGGTGATCGCTCCGGTTTCCGTATCGATTTCGCCCTCGACGGCACAGGTGCCGACTGGCGGCCAACAGCAGTTCACGGCCACCGTGCAGAATGCGACGAACACCTCCGTCACCTGGAGTGTTGCCGGGAAAGGTTGCACAGGGGCTGCGTGCGGAACCATTTCAACCTCTGGCCTCTACGCCGCGCCGGCTACTCCGCCCTCGCCTGCGCAAGTATTGGTGACAGCCACATCGGTGGCCGACCCGACTAAATCAAGCACCGCCAGCGTCACGGTGATACCGGTGGTCTCGGTGACGATTTCGCCAAAAAGTGCACAAGTGCTGATTGGCGGCCATCAGCAGTTCACAGCCACCGTGCTGAACGCAACAAACACCTCCGTCACCTGGAAAGTCGCGGGCACAGGCTGCACGGGAGCAGCGTGCGGGACGATTTCAACCTCTGGCCTTTACACCGCGCCGGCGGCTGTTCCTTCGCCTGCACAAGTATCGGTGACGGCCACATCGGTAGCCGACCCGACCAAGTCAAGCACCGCGACGGTCACCGTGATCCTTCCCGTTTCCGTATCGATTTCACCCACAACGGCACGGGTGCCGAGCGGCGGCCATCAGCAGTTCACGGCTACCGTGTTGAACACAACGAACACCTCTGTCACCTGGAGTCTTGCCGGAGCAGGTTGCACAGGAGCAGCCTGCGGGACTGTTTCCACGTCGGGCCTTTACACCGCGCCGGCCGCAGTTCCTTCACCTGCACAAGTGTCAGTAACAGCTACATCGGTGGCTGACCCGACCAAGTCAAGCACCGCGAGCGTCACCGTTACGCCGGCTGTGGTAGTGACTATCTCACCCAAGACCGCCCAGGTGGTAACTGGCGCCCATCAGCAATTCACGGCCACCGTTCTGAACACAACGAACACCTCTGTCACCTGGAGTCTTGCCGGAACAGGTTGCACAGGTGCAGCGTGCGGGACCGTTTCCACGTCTGGCCTCTACACCGCGCCGGGGACTGTTCCTTCGCCTGCACAAGTATCGGTGACGGCTACATCGGTGGCTGACCCGACCAAATCGAGCACCGCCAGCGTGACCGTGATTCTTCCGGTTTCCGTGTCGATTTCGCCCACGACCGCCCAAGTGCTCACCGGCGGTCATCAGCAGTTCACAGCCACCGTTCTGAACACAACGAACACCGCCGTTACCTGGAAGGTTACGGGCACGGGCTGCACGGCAGCGGCATGCGGAACCATTTCAACGTCTGGCCTCTACACCGCGCCAGCGACTGCTCCTTCGCCTGCACAGGTATCGGTGACAGCCACATCGGTAGCCGACCCGACCAAATCAAGCACCGCCATCGTTACGATTACAGGACCGGTTGTCATCAGCATCGCTCCGGTCTCAGCTCAAGTTGTAGCTAGTTTCAGCCAGCAATTCACAGCCAAGGTCAGCGGCACATCCAACACTGGCGTCTCCTGGAGCGTCGCTGGCAGTGGTTGCTCTGCGAGTTCATGCGGCACCATCTCTGCGACAGGTCTCTACACTGCACCGGGTACCGTCCCAAGTCCGGCCCAGGTCTATGTTACGGTTACTTCCAATGCGGATTCGACCAAGTCGAGTACGGCCACGGTGACAATCGTTCCGCCAATCACAGTAAGCATCTCGCCGACGACAGCAACAGTGACAGAGGGCGCGACGCAGCAATTCACCGCCACAGTGAGTGGGACAAGCAACACATCGGTCCTTTGGAAAGTGAGCGGGAGCGGTTGCGTCGGTTCAGCGTGCGGCAGTGTATCGTCCACCGGCTTGTATACCGCGCCCAACTCATTGCCGAGCCCGGCGCAGGTCTCAGTCACGGCCACTTCAGTCGCCGACCCAACCAAGTCACAGTCTGCTGCAGTGACGATTGTCCCGCCAGTGGTTGTTACCGTTACGCCGTCCACTGCGGACGTTGTCACCGGGGCATACAAGCAGTTCACTGCGAGCGTCACAGGCACCAGCAACCAGAGCGTAACCTGGAGTATTAAGGGGAGCGGTTGTTCCGGTTTGACTTGCGGCACCATCACCAACTCCGGATTGTACGGCGCTCCCGGTGTTGTTCCGGCTCCGCCCGAAGTAACTGTCACCGCGACGTCGGTTGCCGATAGCAGCAAATCGGGCAGTGCGGTCGTCACCGTACTTCCGCCGGTTGCGGTCACATTATCTCCGACCAGCGCTCAAGTCGTAACTGGCGAAAGCCAGCAATTCACGGCAGATGTTACAGGCAGTTCAAACACGGCGGTGAGTTGGAGTGTGAGCGGCCGCAGCTGCAGCGGAAGCGCCTGTGGCGTCGTGTCGTCAAGTGGGCTTTATACCGCACCTGCCGTGATACCGAATCCGGCGCAAGTCGCCGTGAAGGCAACTTCGCTGGCGGACCGTACCAAAAGCGCAACCGCGGCGGTCACGATTATCCCACCAGTCCAAGTGACCATAACTCCCACCACCGCTGTGGTGGTTATCGGAGGACAGCAGCAGTTTCGCGCCGCTGTCGTGGGAAGCACCAACACGTCTGTTGTCTGGAGCCTGAGCGGAGCCGCCTGCTCCGGCGCGGCGTGCGGCACGGTTACATCGGCGGGCCTCTATACAGCTCCTTCTGCGCTGCCCTCCATTGCCACGGTTGTCATCACGGCCACACCTCTGGTCGATGTTTCTCGTTCCGCGTCCGCGGTCGTTACCCTGGTTGGCACCGCTAACGCGAAGCTCAACGGCCAGTTCGCATTCCAGTTCACAGGCCTGGATTCCAGTGGAACGTATCAGGCAGCGGGATTCTTTACCGCCGATGGGAATGGAAGCATCACGGCGGGAATCGAAGACATCAACCGCAAAGCGGGAGCTCTCACAGGCGTTGCGCTCACTGGAAGTTACGAGATGAGCGACGACAGCCGTGGCAGCATCACTTTCAACAGTTCACTGGGCGGGCAGGTATACCGATTCGCATTGAATTCCGGAGGCACAGGCGGACGATTCATAGAATTCGATAGCTCCGGCGTCCTGGGATCCGGCGTCTTCGAAGCACAAGACGCGACCGCGTTTACCTCATCGGCACTCAACGGGCCCTACGTTCTTTCTCTCTCCGGAAAGGACAGCGCGGGGAATCGCATTGGCGCTCTTGGGGTTTGCTATTTCGACGGAGCGGGCTCAATCGTCGCTGGCAGCGTGGACGTGAATGACGGTGGCAAAATCATGCCGACCTTCAGCACAATCCAGGGCATATATCGCATCGAGGCGGACGGCCGTGGCTTGGTGGATCTGAACATCCTCGGTTTCGGGAGCGGCACCTTCGAGTTCTCCCTGGAGGTCGTGTCTGCCGATAAGCTCATCCTCGTCTCGATGGATCCACTGAGCTCCGGTAACCCATTCTTTGGCGGCATAGCCGAGTTGCAAACTGGGGCGCCGTTCCTGAGTTCTTCCTTCGAAGGTCCAACCGTTTTCACTCTAGGTGGAGAAAGCGGGAACGTGCCTCAGGTCATCGTCGGGCAGATCACCTTTGACGGCGTAGATCAGCCGCTGGTCGAGTTTGATGAAAACACGGGCGGCAACCTGACAACCGGGAACGTATTGACCGGAGCCTACAGCGTTGGGCTCAATGGAGCGGGCACTCTGAACCTTGACAATTCAAACGGATCAAACAGAACCTGGGTTATGTACGCCATCAGTCCAAATCATGCGTTCCTCCTGGATGATTCGACATCGATGGCGTCTACAGGTGAAATCAAGCCGCAGTCTGCGACGACTCCCTTCACCGCGCTGGATATTCTTGGCGGCTACGGGATTGGTTCGGGAGAGCCGCTGGTTTATGGGGCGCCGCTTTACTCGGGCGTGAGCAACTTCGACGGACAGAGCGCAGTAAGCGGCACGGAGGACTTCAGCGTGGGCCCGGTGTTGAGTGCAGACCAGAGCCTTAACGGTACTTACACCGTATCGGGCAATTCGAACAATGGTAGAGGAACACTGAACTTGACCTCCCCCTTCCCTTCGACCATAGCTCTTTGGGTTGTCAGCGATTCTGAGGTTGTAGGAGTTGAACTCGATGCGGGCAACACTCGACCCATCGTGCTGTATTTTGAACAATAGCCACAACCCACCGGCGGCCTGTCCTATGGTCTTGTTGTCAAGACGAGAAGATACGAGGGCGCCGGTGGAGAAAGTCCCGAAGGAGGCATTTTCAAGTCTGTCGAGCAGCAGGTTTCTCTTGGGTATTTCTGTATCGAACAGGCGTTAATGAACGGTTAGCTCAGCGGAGTGTCCGGACCGGGCTTTTCTGATTTATCAATAAGCAGGCAAGAATCTAAAGAAGAGCCTTAAGTCCAAACAAAAAACTATCTGGGGAAGAACTCTGCTGCTGCACCCAACGAACTTGCATCAAAGTCGCGACGGGTTGGTCGGTATCAGCAACGGGCACCTCACAGCGCAAGACGCAAAGCTTCTGAACCGCTCCTTCGGTCATGAGACACATTCCCGTAGCACTAATATTCTGTATTCGCGCTGAAAAAGTATTAGCCTGGGCGGCTTCGATCGCGCCAAGATGCGGAAGAACTCTTAAGTTAACCCCAAAGCTTTGTGGAAAGCGGGCTTCGCGACGTCGCTCGTTTTGGCGCACATGTTTCATTTAATGCCATCATCGTTCTAATCGAAAATCCTGTAAATTCCTCAGATGGGCTAGTTCGCGGTCATTCTGGGTTCTTTTCTTCTTCATGAATGAGGTCCTACGACTTTACCAACAACTCCGGAGCGAGTCGACACGCCCATCTTCACCATCACGATCCGAAGGAACGCCTTGACCGTGTTCGGGCTTATGTTCATCCTTTCTGCGATTTCCTTGCTGGTGAGTCCCTCGACCAGAAATCTGACCGTTTCCAGTTCTCGCGGAGTGAGATTGAACTGCTCCAGCATTTCTTCCAAGGCGTTAACCGTTGAACAGTTTCGCTCCAGAAGAATCGCACTCCGAATTAATTGATGATCAGGGTCGTGGTCGTCGACCTGGAAAATACGACAGAGATATTGACGCCCCCCCGACCGGTATTCCTTCACAAAGAGGGACGAATCCGTACCGCTTTCTGAGAGCGAACTGCCCGCGTTTTGCCGAAGGAGCCTTGAACGAATCCGATCGGAAAGGAAGACCGAGGGAAGCTGAATCTTCTCAGGCGCGGTGGGAAATGCCAGAATTTGAATCGATTCATGGTTAAATGCGATGGCTTTGAATTCCTCATCAAGAAGAATGAAACCAGGCGAAGAAAAGGCTGTTGGCACGGTTAACCTCAGCTTCTAATACCGATGGGCAAGATTCTCTCCATGAGCCGGGGGAAGCAACTGGACAAATCGAATAAGGCCTACGAGCTCAATGGGCCGGGGCTGGGTGGAATGTATTTCGTGCACATTAAGCTACGAACGAATTCTCTTATGAGGCCCTTCTAATGTCAACGGAAATCGATTGCGCAGTCTGCGCTAATTAGTGTTGACTAAGACACCTGGGCCAAGTTCAGGTTCCGGCGGTTGGTACTCGCGCGGAAGCCGTGATGCGATGCCGAAGCCACCAAGCCGGACTCAGCCAGCTTCGGAATCGACCAGCAAATTGGTTGGTTTAATGTCCTTGTGAATCAATTGGTGGCGCTCCCTCGATAACCATAGACCCCAGCGTCGGCTCCCCGCACTTCCCGTTCAGCAGCACCGCTACCTTATTGTGAATCGCAGCGACTCTCGTGGCAATTCCATAAATGTCGCCATTGGCCGCATTCTTTTGCGCGAAATACTGACTTACGTGGGAACGTTCATGCGAATAGCGTTTCCAACCGCCAAGGCGGACAGACGGAGACGATCGTGTCCAATCTCCGTGACGATTCTCACCTTCGCATTGAAGATATTCATGCCGGTATAGTTGAACATCGGGCTATAAGTGGGATCGCCCCATCGGTGTCGCTGTCGCGACGATTTCCGAATTCCAACCAATCAACCCACCGCCGAATCCTTATCCGACAGAGACATTGAAATGGTTTCCTGCGACGGGTCCTGCGTCGACCATGTGACAGCTGAGCGCGGGGTGATTCCACTGTTGTGGGACTACCTTGGTGTGGATGCGAACCAGGCAACTGCCCCACGATTCAGGTCAGGAAGAACGAATCGCAGTTCTCCAGCCGAAGCTTTGCCTTCCACTGTGGTTTCTGTTCCCATGAACGGCAGCCAGTGCAACCTGTTACCAAACTGCAAGGGCACGCGAATCTCAATGCCCTGCTGCACCACGGGTGTCGCTTTCACCCCAGCCTGCAGCCCATCAAAGTTTGCGAAGAACAGGTACACGCGATTCCCGATCCGCGCTTCATGCACAACGACATTCTTTGACGCCCTGACTTCGAGCCCTGTGCTCGTACCGATCGCCTTGAGTAACTCAGGTTCGCTTGTCGGGTCCGAAGCGGTGAAGTCGTGCTCCGCGCGATTCAGGTACTTCACCTCATCACCGTCGTGCAATACTGCCGAGCCACGGAGAGAGCCGAGCCGCTGATCGGCAGTTCCGGTCACGACGACTCTTCCACCGTGCGCTGCATAGCGCCTCAGGGCTTCGACTTCCGGGTCGCTCACCACGCGCACGTCGGGAAGAACCAACACTTTGCCGTGAAACTGGCTCAGCGTCCGCGGAGTCACGATGGTGAACTGCACGTGATTTTGCAGCAAGAGCAGCAGCACCCCACGATAGGAGTTCACGAACTCAGTGGCATAGAGGTTCCGCGTCGAATCGGAGAAATACACGCCCGTTTCGCCGATGGGTGTACGCAGCGCGCCGAAGATATCTTCGTGTTTCGCAATCCAGCCGTAGATCTCCGTTCGTGTGGGCATGTCATTCGACCCGGACATCACATGTCCCTGCGCGTCCCACACATTCGCGCCCGCGGTCAGCTCCGACATGGCCAGGTTCAGCATCGCGTCGCGAGGCGCCACATTCTTTGCGCCATCCCACGAGTAGTTGAGTATCCAGGTTGGCTTATCCCCGGCAAATGCGCGAAAACTGCGCATGCCAATCTGATACATGAACCAGTCGAATGGCGAGCGCGACGCGGCAGTATGATCTTCACCCTCGCCGAATTCATACTCATGAGCGATGGCATCCACTAGCGGATAAATCTGGTACACATCGGCGCCCACCCGCGGTGCGGCTTCTTCAATGCCGGGATAGATCTCCGGGATAATCGAAATGTGCGGGTTCCCGGCAATCGCATTCTTGCGGATATCCGACAGAAAATCGTCGATCGTCTGGATACGGAAGGCGACCCACTTTCTGAATCCAGGATCGTCCGGATCGCCCAACTTGACATCCTTGCGTGCATCCAGGCCGGTCTGTTTACGGAAAGCTTCCACGGTCGAGTCATCGAAGCTCGCCCAAGAGTCTTCCCAGCCCGTGAAGTGGGTCATCCAGTATGGTATGTCGACGTAAATGCCATCGATGCCGGTTGCAGCAATCTGCCGCACGCGCTGCATGTACAGCTTGCGCCAGTCCGCAGCAAAGGGAGACACCCATGCGTCCTCCTCGCCCTTTGCGATCCAGAACGCCGCGGCTGAATTGAAGGTTGCCGGCTGCCCGTCAATCTTTCTTTGTAGCCAATCGGGATGATCTTTGGCCAGCGTATGTGGCCCGTCCGCATCTTTTGAAATGCACTCCGTGCCGGCGATGTATACGAATGCCTTGTTGCCCGCGCGGTGAGCCTCTACGGCTGCATTACGAATGGCTTTCAGCTTCTCTGAAGGATCCAGCAGACTCTCATATCTTCCGGGGATATCATTGTCCACCTCAATTCCGTAAACGCCACTCGCCTGAGCCTGCTCGACAATCTGCTTCGCATTCTCGGGACCAAGCGAATAGGCCGCGATGCGAACGCGTCGCATCCACGCTCGCTGGGGGTCGATTGATTGTTGCGGGCCGCTTGGCTGTTGAGAGGCGAGGCTGCTCGCGAGCAACAACAGAAGCGCGACAGCCATGACGGACCTGCGAAGAGAAATAGAAAAAGATGCGTACATCGAGCCCCCAGGGTGCAGTTACGCAACTTGCCATTGAGAATCGGACAGCACCATTTACAAGCGGCCCGGCCTGGCATCGCCACACCGCATAGAGTGTCGCTTCCTTGGCGACCCCTCAGAATTGATAGCGGACGCCCAACTGCATGTTGCGCGGCAGCGCGCCGCCGGCGGTGGATGAAATGACTCCAAACGTCGGGCTTTCATAACCGCTGTCCGGCAAACCAAAGCGCTCGGTATTTGTGCAGTTGAAGCAATCAAAGTGGAATTCCAGCTTTCCCTTCTCTCCGCCAAAATCATGCGCCTTCTCCAGGGACACGTCAGCCTGATGAATACCATCGGAGCGCAGTTGAGAAATGTAGCGCGGCGCGTTGCCGGGTTGCTGGTCGCCAGGGTCCGCAAAGCAGTTGGAGTTGAGATAAGGCAGTCCGGTCTCGCCCGCCTTGTGGATGCTGATTCCAGTCGTCAATCCGTATGTGCTGCACAGGACGTTCGGCCGCTGGTTTCCGTCCGCAATCCTCCCGCTGTTCATATGAACATCGATTGGTTGTCCGGTCTGGAACGTCACCAGCGTCGTCAGTTGCCACCCACCCACGACCGCGTCGAGCGCCTGATTCATATTTCCCCCGATCAGGGTTTCCCGACCGACCGGCAATTGAAACATCCCGGCCAACACGAACCGGTTGGTCGCGTCACTCGCGCTTGCGGACCACTCGGCCTTCAAGTGATCGAGTTCCTGCGGAAGGCCATTCCCGTAGCTACCAACCCAGTCGTTGTTTCCCGCCGAAGAATCGTCGGTGTTCTTCGACCACGTATAGTTCCCCTCGAAGTTCACATACTTCCCTTCGCGCTTCTGAAACACGACCTGCAGTGCGTTGTACCAGGACGAAGCTCCGATGACTTTATATTCTTCGAAGACGCCGTCAAACTGCGGATAGGGACGGAGCAGATTGATTTGCGGCAGCGTCGGATTTGAGTATTGCGATGCCGGCACATTGAAGATCGCTCCCGGCCCTGTGAACAATGATTGAAATGGATTCCGGACCGGGTTATTCAAGTAGGCGCTGCCATATTGTCTTCTCACCGATGAGGCAATGAAGTTGCGATTATCCGTTCCTGCCCAGGGCAGAAATGTGCTGCGGTTCGCGGAGTAGTTGAGGCTGACCACGATCTTTGCGGGAAGCGCTTGTTGAATGCCGAGATTCCACTGGTAGATGTTGGCGTCCTTGGCTGACTGGGTCCCCAGGTTGTTCTGGTTCGAAAGTCCCCAAAGCGCGAGTTTGCCGTATTCCTTTCCCTGCGCCGCGGGAACGCCGCCATTGAACGGGTCCTCGAGAGTCGCATCGCGCGTCACTTCACCGTCTTGCGTGAAGAATACCTCCGGGCTGGAAGTGTACGCAGACCCGGGATACTGGAAGTTCGTCGCGACCCCATATCCGAAGTAGAGCCCAGCGCCGCCGCGCAGCACTGTGGTTGGATGGACGAGATACTCAAAACCGAGTCGAGGTCCGACATCAGTTCGGTTGGCCGGAATGCTTCGCCTTCCCGACGAAGCAAAGATCGTCGTCCCCTTCAACGTTCCCGACTGCCCGGGCAGGTCCGGCACCGTGATGCCGCTGTCTCCGGTCATGTCGCTAAACTGGCTGTTATTGTTGCGTTCCGTGTAAGGGCTATCCCATTGGTAGCGCACGCCCAGGTTGACCGTAAGCTTGGGGCTGACTCGCCAATCGTCCTGTACATAGAACCCTGTTTGAAGCGATTTGTCGGCCACTGATTGCGTTACGTTGATGGCGCTCCCGCTCGGGTCTCCCCAGCCAATGAGCAGACTCGCAAAGTCATTGCCTTGAATGTCATAGGGATTGGTCGCGTTGTAAGGCTGTTGGGCCGTCACATCCTGGGAAAAGCTGAAGTAGCCATCGGGATAATTCGGTTGGAAAAAGTTGTTGTAAAAAATCTGCTGTTGGCCGCCGAACTTCAGCGTGTGCTGGCCATGGGTCCATGATAACGAGGAGGCGTAGTTCAGCAGGGTGTGCGCAAAGTGCGTGTCGACGCAGCACTGATCAAAGAGCGAGGACCAAGGTGAGTTTTCCATGATGATCGACGGCATTCTCGAGATGCCATCCTGCTCAAGATAGGGCGGAAACCCAACAGTTGTAGGAGCGGGGTATTTGTTGTTCTGTGTCGGCTGGGCGACGCGATCCAGTCCGAACGTTGAAATCCACAGCGTATTGGTTGTCGGCGCGTAGGTGTAGTTGATGCCGTCGTTGAAAGCCTTTGACGTATATCTCGTTCCGTCATTGAATTCGCCGTCGCCCATCACCGTGGGTGTCGAGCCACTTGCGAAGATACTGCTGTAGCGGACCGATACGGATGATTTGGGATTGAACTGCTGGTCGACCTTGGCGTCAATCTGCAGGCTATTCGAAGTGCTCAAAACCACGTCACGGTAATTGTTGGCCCCGGTCACGGCATCCCCAGCGGTGTTGGGCTTGGGATACAGATTCAGAATGGCCTGTCCAACCGAATCGATCTCCCCTTTGGGAATCGTGTTCTGGTCGTAAGCCGGGCGGTTCTGCGTTGCGGGATCGATCAGAAAGGGATCAAAGATCTGATTGAGAGTCGGGTCGCCATTCTCATCGTAGGTCATTGCCTGAGAAAAATTTCCCTGGATTTCGTCGGCCGTGGGAACCGTGGCCACGATGTTGACGGGATTGTTCGCTCTCACCGATTCCAGGTCGGCAAAGAAGAAGGTCTTACTTTTCTTGATCGGACCTCCCACTGAGAACCCAGCCTGATTTTGCAGGTGTCCCGGCTTCGGTCCGCTGTTGTAGAAATCTCTTGCATCGTACACGGAATCCTGGTTGAACCAGTAGGCACTGCCATGCACATGATTGGTTCCGGATTTCATCACCTCATCGACAACCGTTCCCCCGCCATATTCCGCGGAGAAGCTGTTGTTTTGGACCTTGACTTCCTGAAGGCCTTCAACGGTCGCCTGATAATAAAGGTTTGAATTGCCGCCTTCTCCCTGCTCGGGCGCGGTAATCAGCACGCCGTCCAGCAAAATGTTCGCGGTGGCGTTCCGCTGCCCGTTCGATACATAGTTGGTTCCTGCCGGATAGGAATTCTGGACGCCTGATCCGGCAGCTTCCGTCACGCCCGCGGCCAGGAATGCAATCCCGAAAGGGTCGCGGTTTTCAAGCGGCATCTGCGTCAGATACTGGCTCGGTATATCGGTTCCGAGTGTGGGCGAATCGGAATCGAGCAGTGGCGGAATCGATTCAACAGTCACACTGGTCGTCTGACTCGCCGGAGCCAGCATCACGTCGAGCGTGGTCTCCTGATTCACCGTCAGGGTGATGCCGTTCTTTTCGACCGTACCAAACGTCGCCGCCTTCACCAGCAGCTTGTAATTCGACGGCCTGAGCGCAGTGAAGGCATAACCGCCGCGGCTGTTCGAAACCGTGGATTGGGCGATGTTCGTCCCGATATCGATGATGGCGACATTCGCCCCTGCAATGACTGCCCCGCTGGAGTCCGTGATCGTGCCACGCAACTGCGACTGATTGATGGATTGCGCCCATGCGGGGATTGCGGCAAACAAAACCCCCAACAATGCTCCGTGAATCATCGCTCCGCGACACGTTTTCATCTGGAAGCCTCCGATAAAACGAAACTAGATGAAATCTGCTTGTACTTGCGATCTCTAACTTTTAATAGCCATTAATCCCGTTGTCAAGTTCAATTCGTAAACCGAGGTGTTTTTGTTCAGTTGATTAGACGGCTGCTTCGCTCCGGAATTTCGGCATCGTCCGTTCTGCTTACGCTTGTTCGCGAAGATTCGAGCGCAGGGTAAGCGATCCGTCGTCGTTCAGCTTCTGGCGGCAGCCCCAGCGCACTGGATAGCGCATCCCTTTCACCTCGATCTCCGCTCTGAGTTTGAGCCCCTGCAACCTAGTTCCTCGCGGAAGGACAAACTGCGCCTGCCTGATTTTTCCGGGAAGCGGATATCCCGCATCCAGGCATCCGCTTTGGAGCGGCTTGCCGTCCTCGCTTTCCACGCTGACACGCAGCACACCAGGCACGCCGGCGATTCCGTCATTGGCAAATCCGACAATCAGTCCGAGATATCCCGTGTCCTCATAGCTCCAAAGAAATGAGGGCCTCACGCTGTAACCGATGCGGCGGTTGATTCGATCAAACCACGGCTTGTACGCCTGATAATAGAGGCCAAGGTTTCGGGCGCTGATCTGGTGAAAATTCCACAGCGACCAGTAGTTCGCCCCGATGTCCATGACGTGAGCGATCATGTTCTCGGTCGGCGAAACGCCCTCGGGGTCTTTGCTGACTTCCGGCGCCTCGCCGGGAAGCCCCTGTTCGAGAAGCGCGGCAATCCAGGGCGGCCGATTGCTGAGTGCTTCTATCTGTTCGTTCTCGATGAAGATCGTGTCGCTGCGAATCCAGTTGTTGCTGCGAACTGCGCGGTCCAGGAGTTCGGAGTTTCCAACCCGGCTGAAGTCGGGTTGCGTGTTCGTCAATAGGGGCGTTCGCTTGAAATGCTCCAGTTGCACCTCGAGCATTCTGATCCAGGTGCGCTCCGCGGTTGCATAGTCGGGGAACGGATTGTTGCTGAAGGGCCAAGTGTGGCCCTCGCCCCAAAAGCCGTACATGAACGTATCGATGAATTCGATGTTGGGGCTTCCGTCAAATTCCGCAGCCAGAAGACCCACCAACTCATTGAATGCATCCTGGAAGAATGGATCGTCAAAGCGCGGTTGGTAACGTGCGTGTGGGTTTCGGAGATATTTTTCGGCCGACGCCTGGTCCTCTTTACCGCTCAAAATCAGATCGACTTTCGGAACCTTTTGCAGAACGAAGTCGGGCAGCGCTGGTGCATGCGTATAGTCCGGTGCGCTCATTTGTACGCGCAAGCCGACGCGCTTGCCGCTCTTTCGCGACAGATCGAGCACCTGCTTCACGTAATCGGGCAGGTCAAGCCGCCCTCGTCGGGACTGCACCTCCCGCCATGTCGGGCGAATATAGAGCTGCTGTCCCAACGGGAATCGAGCCAGTTCTTCGATCTCCCGAAAGACGTTGTCGGATTTGATCTCCTCTGTCCCCATATCGGCAGTGATGTAGGTGATGAGCCCCCTGCCAAAGTTCGGCACCGCGTCTTCCGACGGCATTGTGGTCATCACGACTTCGTCGCCGGGGATCGCGGCATCCGGCGGATATTGGGGAAATGGTCCTTGATTGAGACGATCCCTGACCTCAGGCCCAGAGCCGAAATTGTAGTGATCCCAATTGTGTGCGCGTACCATGGCGTTTGCTGTGCCGGACCCAACCTGCAGAGCTCCTGCAACGGCAACACCGCTCTTGAGAAAGTCTCTACGCCGCATCAAAGTCACTTCCTTTCTCTTGGCCGTACGTTGACCGATCTTGCCGCGTCCTAGGCCTAGCGTGGTTCAGACTCATGAGCCAACTCAACCTGCACTTCCCGCCAGCCGCAGCAGACCGAATCGTTCGGGAACATGGAAGGTTTGAGACATCGTGGGTTGCCACGCTACCTTTGCGCCCATCCGCTGACTCCAGAACAAGTTGATGCGATAGGTTGCGCCTGCTGCGGGTATGCGTGAATCGAGGGCCGCAAAAGGGATGCGCATGGCTCCGTACCAGACTTTAACCGCCGATTCGATGCGCGCATCGACGCTGAAGCCTGAGTTCCATATCCATCCCCTCTCGTGGTGCGGATTGGCTAGATCGATATCCAAATCGACCCACTCGCCCTGCGGCGAGACCTCAAATTCCTTGTACCTCTGGATATTCTGGAAGTCAGAACCAATGAACACCTCGGCAACGTCCCACTCCCAGAGCCGAAATGTCTCGGAGGATGTATTGGGAGACGGGTTGAGACTTAACTGATCAAAGGGACAGATGAACAAGAAATATAGACTCCGCTTAGTCCAGCGAGAGCGGATCTCTGCGCGATAGAGCGGCATCGCGGCGCCCTCGGAATCTCTCTCGGCGTGAACAGCAGGGGTCGATCGCCAGAATGCATTGCCCGGATCTGTGCTGAGCGCAATGTCTTCGATAGCACCTGTACTCTCGAACACGTCCATTTCTGCTCCTCGCCGCTCGTGAAAGCGTGGGCTTGTGCGGCCGCGACGCCAGCCATCGCCCCGACTCCGCATATCCACCGCCGCCGGACAGTCACATTTATTCCCGTGATCACCATAGCCGGCATTCTTGACTGAATGGGTATCGCTTCCGGGAACGGCCGATGCGGCGCGTTCCCGTGTTTCGAAAGATTATCATATACTTACATTTTGTTCTGTAATCGTTCCGTTGCCTTATTCTCTTGACATGAGCGGTTCGTTGTTCTAGCCTCTCGCTCATAACTGTAACAAAACGAAACATTGGTGTAGATGATCGAGAGGAACCGTGAGCGACCATTTTGGGAAGACGAATAAAGCCATTCTTTGCGCCATGTTTGCCGGCTTGGCGGGATGCGCAATAAGCATGTCCGCGCAGCAAAAGGGATTGGCAGTATCGGTGGATGCCCGCGGGCACTACTCCGTTGCAGCGACCGCTGACGGAAGGCCGGTTTTGGCTTCGGGTGTTGCGGCGGAGATCGACAACAAGTGGGTGCGTTCAGACGAGTACCCGCATCATGCGGTCGAGAAATCGAACGCCGATGGCTACCTGGGGGCGGCCGAACAATGGACGGTCCAGTTCTCGGGTCTTGCAGGCAAGCCCGATCTCCAGTACCAACTCCGCTCCTATAAGGCCGAGCCGTTCGCCGATCTGCAGGTAACGGTGCAAAACCATACCGACAATCCCGTCAACGTCCAGAACATTCGTGCTGTCGACGCTTCTGGCGACGGAATCGCAGCCCTGGGCGGGCCGGAAGCGGCCGATCGCGTGCTCTCCGACAGCTTCAGCGAAGATCGCCCGGCCATGCAGATTCACGATTTGGCGGACGCGAATCACCAGATGCATCGAGCTGTCGGTAGCCAACTGATTTACAACCTCGACAGCCGACAAAGTCTCTTCCTGGGAACCTTGACGTCAGAGCGGTTTCTTACCATACTGCGCTTGCATGTGGGCGGCGCCGGAGCCGCCAGTCATATCGCGCGATACGAAGTTGACTCGACCGGCACAACAGAAATGGAATTGGAGAACTCCCTGGAGAAGTCTTCACCTGTTGACCAGGTGGAGCTGAGCCTGCCGGTCGCGCCTGGCGGCGAGCTGACGTCGGAGACTCTGGCCATGAGCGTTGGCGCGGATTATCACCGGCAGTTGGAGACCTATGGCTCGCTGGTTGGCAAGATCCACCACGCCAGAGTCTCCGCTCCGCCGTTGATGGGATGGTGGAGTTGGACATCGTTCTACTTTGGCCTCAACGAAGGGGCCGCGCTTACCAATGCTCAGTGGGAAGCGGAACATCTCAAGCGTTTCGGTTATGACATGTTTCATATCGACGAAGGCTATCAATTCGCGCGCGGGGACTACACGACACCGGATGCCCATGTGTTTCCCAATGGCATGACCGGCCTGGAATCGAAGATTCGCGGACTCGGTTTGACGCCCGGCATCTGGACGGCTCCCTTCGAAGTCTCCGAGCGCTCGTCGATATTCCTCCAACATCCCGACTGGCTGGTGAAGAATGCGCAGGGCCAGCCGATTCATGCTCGCTTCGTGGAAGACGGGACGGACCCGTTGTACATACTCGATGTGACCCATCCCGCCGCACAGCAATATCTGCGCGAGACATACAGAAAGCTTGTCCACGAGTGGGGAATCCGCTACATCAAGATGGACTTCATGGACGATAGCGCCATCGAGGGCTATTACTACAAGCCGCATACCACAGCAATGGAAGCGCAGCGCATCGGACTGGACACGATTCGCAAGGCAGTGGGCGACGATGTTCTGCTCGACAAGGATGGCAGCGTGATGCTGAATCCCGTTGGCTACGTCGACTATGGACGCATTTCCCAGGATACCGGTCACAGCTTTGAGTCGAGCCACGACGCGGTTACTGGAATCGCCGCGCGTTACTTCATGAACCGTAACTACTTTGTGGCCGACCCGGACGCGTTCACCGTGTCGACGCAGCGTGCCACGGATCAGTCGTGGCATGAAGGAACTGCGCCGCTGACCCTCAACGAAGCCAAGGTTTCCATTGCATTGGCGGCCGTTTCAGGCGGAATGCTTGAGATAGGCGACGATCTGCCTTCGCTCCAGAACTCCCCGGATCGCGTGGTCTTGATTGAGAACCCGGATCTGATCAACATGGTGCGGCTCGGCAAGGCTTCTGTGCCGGTGGACCTGATGAGCTATTCAGCGGCCGATCAATTGCCGAGCATCTTCTATCTGAAGGAGTCCCAGCGTCAGAGCATTGTGACCATCTTCAACTGGACGGAGAAATCTCACTCGAAAACGATTCGCCTTGCAGACCTGGGGCTCGCGGAGACAGGCCAGTTTGCCATCACAGAAGTCCTGGAACACTCGGTCTTGGATTCAACTTCCGGGTCGGTGACCATCGATCAACCGGCTCACTCGGTCACAGTATTGAAGGTGCTTGATCGGCAGGCCAGCAGCGATGCACCTGCAGTTGTAGCGGACTGCGCGCAAGGCGGAGCAACCGGAGCGAACCTTGCTTTCTCGGCGCGAACCGAAGAGACGCGCCCGGCTCTTGACTTCCATTGGAGCTTCGGAGACGGCACACATATTGATGGGGCCCAAGTCATTCATGCTTGGACTGAGCCGGGCGATTACGAGATCCACGTAACCGCTGCCGGACTGGACAATTCTCACAGCGAGAAATCGTGCATCGTGCGTGTGACTGGCCATCTGCCAACCCTGTTCGATCCTGCCAAGAATGTGAGATATCAGTCGAATTAATCTTGTGGCTAAGTTTCATCTGCGGCTTCGATGTGAAGATGCCGCGGATGAAAATCTGCGCTAACAACAGCATCAGCAAATCCAAGCGTGAGAAACAAATGAAGAAACGTTTCGATATTACGATTGCCGGCGAGATCAATCTCGATCTGATTCTTTATGGCCTGCCAGAGGAAATGCCGCTGGAGCGTGAGCTGCTGGGCAATGATTTCCGGCTGACTTTGGGTAGCTCCTCCGCTATCCTTGCGCACAATCTCGCTGCGCTCGGTATCTCGGTGGGCTTCATCACCCTCCTGGGAGAGGATCCCCTGGGCAGCATCGCTCTAGCCCGGCTCGCGGAAAGGAATGTCGATCTCAGCAAGGTCAGGCGCGTTGCGAGCGCAACATCCACCGGGGTAACAATTCTGTTGCACCATGGGGCGAAGCGTCACATTCTCACCTATCCGGGAACGATGTTCGAGATGTCGGCTTCCGATCTTGACATGGACTATCTGGCTTCCGGACGCCACTTCCATCTCTCGTCTCTGTTTCTCCACCAGGCGCTTCAGCCTGATTTGCCGCGCATCTTCAAGCAATTTAAGGCGGCGGGCATGACGATCTCTCTGGACACTAACGACGACCCTGAAGATCGCTGGGAGAGCGGTCTCGACGAGTTACTTGGCCTTGTCGACATCTTCCTGCCCAACGATGACGAGGCTTGCCGGATTACCGGCAAACCCGACGCCGAAAGCGCTTTGGCCTCGCTCGCACAACGAATCCCTATCGTCGCGATCAAGTGCGGCAAGCGCGGTGCCCTGGTGCAGATGGGAGATAAGAAGTGGGAGGTGCCGGGCCAGTCCGTCGCGCCCATCGATACGATCGGCGCCGGCGATAGTTTCGATGCCGGGTTCCTCGCGGCATATGTGCGGGGCGAAACTCCCGATGCCTGCGCTGCCTTTGGCAATCGCACCGCGGCTCTCTCAACACTGAGACCCGGAGGCACGGAGTCCTTCCGCGATCCGCAGCTTGTGAGAGATCTGCTCGCTGAGAAAGGATGAGAGCGCCAGCGGGCTTTGATTGTGAGGAGGCACCCTTCAAGAAACAGCGCCTTCAGCGTTCTAGAGGCTGTCTGGCTCTGGAAGTCAGTCAGGCGGTTTTGCCCGCGCAACGCACGAAGTTCAGCAAGCGGCAGTTCACGCAGCCGCAGTTGCTGGCCGTGCTTTGTCTGATGCGGTATGAGGACTGGACTTTTCGCGAGGCCGAGGTCCGTTTGAGCGAACACTCCGAGTTGCGTTCCGCCCTCGGACTGAACTCTGT
>Ga0255352_1000205_pt1 | contig 33634 bp, 24 predicted proteins | sample HBST0metaG_FD_189939 | JGI IMG/M metagenome (GOLD analysis project Ga0255352, IMG submission 189939) | Peat soil microbial communities from Stordalen Mire, Sweden - H.B.S.T0 | ecosystem: Environmental > Terrestrial > Soil > Wetlands > Peat | place: Sweden: Norrbotten County, Stordalen Mire...
GGTCTGCTATGAGCGGGCGATTGGGATCGACCCGATGCTGGCCGAGGTCCATCTGAATCTGGGCCTGTTGCAGCAGACCTGCGGGCAGCCGGAGGCGGCGCGCCGCTCCTATGAGCAGGCCACGGAACTGAAGCCGGAGCTGGCCGAGGCCTGGAGCAACCTGGGCAATCTGTTGCAGCAGCAGGGCCATCTGGCCGAGGCCGAAGCCGACTTCCGGCGGGCGCTGGCTTTCAAGCCGGAACTGGCTGAGGCGCACTACAACCTGGGCAATGTCTTCGAGGCCGAGGGTCGCGCCTCCGAGGCCGAACAGGCCTATCGGCAGGCGATTGGGTTGAAGCCGGAACTGGCCGCGACCTGGGGGAATCTGGGCAATCTTCTGGAACGGCAGGACCGGATCGAGGAGGCGATGACCTGTCGGCGAGCGGTGCTCCAGATGCAGCCGCACTCCGCCGACGCGCATTACAACATGGGAGGCACGCTGGCTGCGCAGAAGCGGCTGGAGGAGGCTGTCAAGGAATACCGCACGGCGCTCAGCCTTGACCCGAAGCTGAGCAAGGCGCGCAACAACCTGGGCAGCCTTTATCGTTCGCTCGACCGGCCGGCCGAGGCGGTGGCCGAGTTCGAGCAGATTCCCAAAGACGACCCGGAGTTCGTCGGGGCTTACAACAATCTTGGATTGGCCTATCTGTCGCTCGGCCGTCACAGCGATGCGGAGAGGGCGATCCGCGAAACGCTCGTGCTGGAGCCGGATCTAGCCGAGGCATGGTGCAACCTGGGCGTGGTCTATCACGCGCGGAATGAACTGGATGAGGCCGAAAACTGCTATCGCCGCGCGCAGGAGCTGAAGCCGGACATCTCCAAGGTGCGGATGAATCAGGGGATGATCGCGCTGACGCGGGGCGATTTCCGCTCCGGCTGGAAGGACTACGAGTGGCGCTGGGAGCGGGCTCCGTTGCTCAAGCGCGATTTTGCCCAGCCGCAGTGGCGGGGTGAGCCGCTGCACGGGGCGCGGATTCTGTTGCACGCCGAACAGGGCTATGGCGACACCCTGCAGTTTCTGCGCTATCTGCCTCTGGTGCAGCAGGCAGGCGGCACGGTGGTGCTGGAGGTGCAGGAGCGCATGGCGCGGATGGCCCGTGCCTTGCCCGGTATCTCCGAGGTCGTGCGCCAGGGAGAGCCGTTGCCAGCCTTTGACTGGCATGCGCCGTTGATGAGCCTGCCGGCGTCCTTTGGCACAACGCTGGAGACGGTTCCGGCTCAAATTCCCTATCTGCGGGTGCCCGAGGAGGCGCGGCAGAAAGCGGCCGGGATCGATTGGGCGCGGGAGGGGAGGAAGGTCGGGCTGGTCTGGACCGGCAATCCCACCTTCCTCCACGATGCCTATCGCTTCCGCTCGGTGTCGCTCGACGAACTGGCGCCGCTGTTCGAGGTTGAGGGGGTGCACTTTTATTCGCTACAGTTCGGCCCGGAGGCGGCAGCCGAGGCGTGGGCCTGGGGCCGGATCGTGGATCTGTCGGATGCGACGGAGGATATGGCCGATACGGCGGCGCAGATTGAGCATCTGGATCTGGTGATCTCGGTCGATACCTCGGTGCTGCATCTGGCCGGAGCGATGGGCAAGCCGACCTGGGCGTTTTTGCCCTACACAGCTGACTGGCGGTGGATGCTGGATCGCGAGGATACGCCCTGGTATCCGGCCATGCGGCTCTTCCGGCAGTCGCGGCCGGGGGAGTGGGCTCCGGTGGTCGCTTCGCTCCGGGAGCGTCTCGAAGAGCTTTGCAGACAGGCAGGACCCCCCCGCGACTGATACACTGACCGGGCAAGGAGCTTGGTGCAAACGCCCATGGTAGAACTGCTTCCCTCGATTCTTTCGTCAGATTTCGCGCATTTGGCCGATGAGGTCGCCGCTGCCGAGCGCGGTGGCGGCACGGTGATTCATGTCGATGTGATGGACGGACACTTTGTGCCCAACATTACGCTGGGTCCGCCGGTGGTGAAGAGCCTGCGCAAGGTGACGAAGCTGCCGCTCGACTGCCACCTGATGATCGAGAATCCCAATGATTATGTGGCGGCCTTTGCCGATGCCGGGGCCGACTGGCTGAGCGTGCATGTGGAGGCCTGTCCGCATCTGCACCGCTCATTGCAATTGATTGCACAGCACGGCATGAAGCCGGGCGTGGTGCTGAACCCGGCAACGCCGCTGGAGATGGTCCGCGAGGTGCTGCCCATGGTGCATCATGTGCTGATCATGAGCGTGAATCCGGGTTTCGGCGGTCAGAAGTTCATTCCCTTTTCGCTCGACCGGCTCCGGCGGCTCAAAGAACTGCGCGCGGAACTGGGACTCAACTATAAAATCGAGGTGGACGGCGGAGTGGCTCACGATACGGTAGCCTCTATCGTCCAATCAGGTGCGGAGCTGCTGGTGGCCGGCAGTGCGGTCTTTGGTTCCGGAGGCGCGGAAGAGAACGCCCGGTCGCTTTTGGCGGCAGCGCGCGCGGCCGTGAGCGCATAACTGCGCCGGCAGGATAGAATTTCACAAAAGAGATGGAACGGGCGGAATTGGTGCCGGGAGGCCTCCGCTCGAACGAGGTGGTATGAACCGGTTGTCGAAGAAGATCGCGGTGGCAGCGGTGGCGTTTCTGGTCCTGGGTTCGGTCATGGTATCGGCCCGGGAACGGGTCAAGCAGCATAAGCACAAGAAGAACGAGGATCTGAGCGCCAACCCGCTGAGCAATGTGCAGTCCAAGCAGCCGGATAAGGAGCTGTACGACAAGGCGATGCAGGCCCTCAAGAAGGGCCGTTTCGACGTGGCCCGGCTCGACTTGCAGACCCTGCTGAACACCTACCCGGATTCCGAGTACCGGATGCGCGCCAAGCTGTCGGTGGGCGACACCTGGTTCAAGGAAGGCGGCACGGCGGCTCTGACCCAGGCCGAGGCCGAGTATTCGGACTTCATCACCTTCTTCCCCGACGCCCCCGAGGCGGCCGAGGCCAAGATGAAGGTGGCCGACATCTACTACCAGCAGATGGAAAAGCCGGACCGCGACTTCAACAACGCGCAGGCGGCCGAGAAGCACTATCGGGAGATGATCAACATGTTCCCGGATTCGGCGCTGGTGCCGCGCGCCAAGCAGCGGTTGCGCGACGTGCAGGAGGTCCTGGCCGAGCGCGAGGCGCAGATCGGCCTCTACTACGGCACCCGCAGCAACTACAACGCCTCCATCGCCCGCCTGGAGACGGTGGCCGAGACCTATCCGCTCTATTCGAAGAGCGATCAAGTATTGCTGGGCATCGGCGACGCCTATGCCGGTCAGGCGCACATGGTTTCCATCGCGCCGAATCTTCCGGCGGCGATCCGGGAACGGCTGAACGCGATGTATATGGACCGCGCCGCGGCAGCCTACAGCAAGGTGATTACCCGCTACCCGATGGCCCCGCACGTGGAAGACGCGCGCGACCGGCTGGTGGCGATGAACCGCCCCATCCCCGAGCCGAACCAGTCGGCGATTGCCGAAAGCGACGCCGAGGAGCGCAGCCGTCAGGCGCTGCACTTTACCGACAAGACGCTGGGTCTGATCAAGCGCGGACCGACGGTGGTCGAGGCCGTGCACGTGGGCGAGCCGACGTTGACCGACCCCAAGCGCATGCTGGCCCCCGACGTGACCAAAGAGAACCTGAAGCTCTTCCAGGAGGCGATCAACGCCGGCAAGCCAGCAGCGGCCGCGCCCGAGGCCACGGCGACTGGTGTGAACGAGCCGCCGCGCAGCGACCAGCCTTCGGCTGCTCCCGAGATGGGCGCGCCGACCGGTGGCTCTGGCGTGGGCGTGACGGTGGTCAGTGCGCCGAATGCCGATCCGAATGCGGTGGTGAAGCCGGTGGGCGCGTCGAACGCCGCGGCTCTGCCCTCGATCGAAAAGCCGGAAGAGGCTCCGAATCAGGTGAACGAAGTGAAGCCGGGCTCGGTGCAGTCGGGTACGGTGGTCGACGACGGCAAGAAAAAGAAGAAGAAAGCTCCGAAGGTCGATCAGAGCGAGGAGTCGTCGAGCAAGACCAAGAAGAAGAAGGGGCTGAGCAAGCTCAACCCGTTCTAAGCTTCACACACGTCTTGTGAAGGACGAGGGTCGCATTCCCGACAGGGCGTGCGGCCTTTTCGCGTTGCTGGGCTTGGCTGCGGCAGGGAAATCGCATTTGAGATTTTTCCGGCTGGCTTCTTGGCAAAATAAATTTTTGGCAGATTTTGGGAGGGAGCAGGAGCATTTATGCTCCTGAAACCATGCTGGAAGTGACAAGGCTTTAAAGCATTTTTCCAATTGGTGTAGAGCGAAAGCAGAATGCAGAGTTGCTTTTTCCTTAAGAAAAAGCAACATTGCACGCCACTCAACACAGCACGCGTATTGGAAAAATGCTCTAGCCTCGGGTCTTTGGCTCCCCCCCCCAAAAAAAACAAACTGCCCGTGCCTGAAGGCAAGAGTCTCTGCTGCCGTCTTCAGGGACATAAATGTCCCTGTTTCCTCCCGATGAAAAACGAAAATCGAGGAGCAGCCTCGGTAAAATCCCAATGCAATTTCCCTGCAGTTGCGGCCTGTTCTTCAGGCCAGGGGTCGCCCATCTGCTAAAGTGAAGGGTGGTCCCCTTGCTGGAAAACCCCGTGATTCTCGCGGTTTTCCGGCCACATTCCAGGGGCTTTACCCAAGAAGAACTATGTCACACGATCTGCCGAAAGCTTACGATCCCACCGCCATTGAAGACCATTGGGCCGAGTACTGGGTGCGCGAAAATCTTTTCGCCGTCAAGGCCCCTGTTGCTGGCGATACGCCCGCGAGCGAAGCGAGCAGTCGCCCGTGCGGCCAGCACCCCTTTACGATACTGCTGCCGCCGCCGAACGTCACCGGCCGTCTGCATATGGGCCACATGCTCAACCAGACGGAGATGGATATTCTCACCCGCTGGCGCAGAATGAGCGGCCGCAAGGCGCTGTGGGTGCCGGGCACCGATCATGCCGGCATCGCCACCCAGATGATGGTCGAGCGCCGTCTCGCTGCCGAGGGGAAAACGCGGCAGGATCTGGGCCGCGAAAAATTCGTCGAGCGTGTCTGGGAATGGCGCAAGGAGTTCGGCGGCGCGATCCTCGGCCAGATGAAGCGTCTCGGCGCCTCGGTCGACTGGGACCGCGAGTACTTCACCATGGACGAGCGTCTGTCGGTGGCCGTGCGCGAGGCCTTCGTGCGCCTCTACGAGCAGGGACTGATCTATCGCGGCGCTTACATCGTCAACTGGTGCCCGCGCTGCCAGACGGCCATCAGCGACCTCGAAGTTGTCCACGTGGAGCAGAAGGGCCACCTCTGGGAGATCAAGTACCCGGTCGTGGGCGATGACGGCAAGGACTCCGGCGAGTTCCTGACGATTGCGACAACGCGCCCCGAGACGCTGCTCGGCGACGTCGCCGTGGCCATCCATCCCGAGGACGAGCGCTACACGCATCTGCACGGCAAGAAGCTGCGCCTGCCTTTGGTGGGCCGCGAGATTCCCATTGTCTGCGACGAGTGGGTGACGCGCGAGTTCGGCACCGGCGCGGTGAAGGTGACCCCGGCGCACGACCCTAACGATTTCGCGCTCGGCGAGCGGCATCATCTGCCGTCCATCAACATCATGGACGACAGCGGTCACATCAATGTCGAAGGGGCGTACGCGGGACTCGACCGCTATGTCGCCCGCAAAAAAATTGTCGCCGATCTCGAAGAGCAAGGGCTCCTGGTCGGCATCAAGGATCACGTCCATGCCGTCGGCCACTGCGACCGTTGCAAGACCACGGTCGAGCCGCGGCTTTCGACGCAGTGGTTCATCAAGATTCAGCCGCTGGCCGACAAGGCCAAGCAGGCCGTCAACGAAGGCCACATCCGGTTTACGCCGGAAAATTATAAAAAAACCTACTTCGAGTGGATGGACAACATTCACGACTGGTGCATCTCGCGTCAGTTGTGGTGGGGCCACCGGATCCCCGTCTGGCATTGCGCCGACTGTCACCAGATGACGGTGGCGAAGACGGACCCGACCGCGTGCGCGCATTGCGGATCGACGAAAATCACGCAGGAAACCGACGTGCTCGACACATGGTTCAGCTCGGGCCTGCTGCCGGTTTCGATCTTTGGCTGGCCGAATATCACTGCGGAAAATCGTGGCGACTTCGACGCGTTTTATCCGTCGAGCCTGCTGGTTACCGGCTTCGACATTCTGTTCTTCTGGGTCGCGCGCATGATCATGCTCGGCTGCTGGTTTGCGGGCGATGTTCCCATGCCCGACGGCAGCAAGCGTTCGCTTGCGGACTCCGTTCCGTTCAAGGACGTGTATATTCACGCGCTGGTCCGCGACGCGAATCGCGAAAAAATGTCGAAGACCAAGGGCAACGTGGTGGACCCGATTGAGATCGTCGGCCAGTATGGCACCGACGCGGTGCGCTTCACGCTGGCCTCGATGGCCTCGCCTGGCACCGACATCGCCTTCAACGTCGCTCGCACCGAGGGCTATCGCGCCTTCGCCAACAAGATCTGGAACGCGGCCCGCTTCCTGTTCATGAACGTGGACCGCGCAGCGGAGCTTGGTATTTCTGTTGACCCTTCGGCGTTGGGTGCGATGCCCACGGTCGATGCGAATGCGCCTCTCGAAGCGCGTTGGATCGTGGCCGAGTTGCACGCGACGGCCGCGACGGTCAACAAGGAACTCGAAAACTATCGCTATGACAACGCGGCGAACACGATCTATCAGTTCTTCTGGGGCAGCTTCTGCGACTGGTATCTGGAGATCGTCAAGCTGCGGCTCGACTTCAGCGAGACGGCGGACAAGGCTGCGACCAAGGCCGCGTTGACCACGCTGCTTTCGGTCTTCGAGGCATCGCTGCGGCTGCTCTCGCCCTTCATGCCCTTCCTGACCGAGGAGATCTGGCACGCGGTCTACGACGGCAATCCTCCGGCAAAGTCGATTGCGTTGACGACGTATCCGCAGGCCGAAGGACAGTACAGCGAACTTCTGAAGGGTGAACTGATCTACGCCTTGATTAGCTGTAGTAAGGGTGCCGTTCTGGAGATGTCAGTATTGCAAAAAGTGGTTACTGCTTTGCGGGCATTGCGCAAAGATGCAGGCGTCCCAGAAAAAGAAGTAGTAAGTGCAAGGGTATATTGCACGGAAAAAGATGGCTCATTAACGGCGGGTTATCTGGCCTCTGCATCGAACCAGTATTTGTGCAATGCTCTAGCTCGAGTCAAAGTGGAGTTGAAGCTTGAGGCTTCTCCACATCAGGGAAATATTCGATCTGAAACAGGTTTTGATGTAGAGATTATCTACGAAAAGCAGATCGACGTAGCAGCCGAAACCGAGCGCCTCACGCGTGACATTGCCAAGTACGAAAAGGGCGTCCTTGCCGCGAGTCGCCAACTTGGCAACGAAGCGTTTTTGGCCAAGGCTCCCGCGCCGGTGGTCGAAGGCTTGAAGAAGCAGGCAGCCGAGACGCAGCAGTTGCTCGACAAGGCGAAGGCGGCGCTGGCTGCTTTGCCGAAAAGCTAGTGGAGAGTGAACAGAGGGACAGTGAACAGTTAGTTGCATCATGGGTGTTGCAACACAAAAACTGTTCCCTGTCCACTGTTCACGGATCACTTTTTTCCCGAAGGAAAAACATGGACTGGAAGACGACACGCATCGATACCTTGCTGGAGCAGGCGCTGGTGGAGGACATGGCCACGCGCGACGCGACGACGACGCTGACCATCGACCCGGCGCTGCGCGCCTCGGCCTCGATTCTGGCGCGGCAGGAGATGGTGGTCTGCGGGTTGGGCGCGATCGATCGCTTTCTGAAGATCTACGCCAAGCTCGACAAACGGCCGCAGGCGCAGGTGCGCTTCAAGGTCGTCAGCCATCCGGAGATCTTCGACGGCGTGCGCGTGCATGACGGGCAAGTGCTGGCCGTGGTGCGGCACAACGCGCGGACGCTGCTCAGTTGCGAGCGCGTGATTCTGAATCTGATGCAGCACCTGAGCGGCATTGCCACCGAGACGCGGCTCTATGTGGACGCGATTGAAGGCACGGGGGCGCGCGTGCTCGATACGCGCAAGACGGTGCCCGGCCTGCGCACGCTGGAAAAGTACGCAGTGGCCTGCGGCGGCGGCACCAATCACCGCATGGATCTGGCCTCGGGCATTCTGATCAAGAACAATCACATCTCGCTCGGTGGCGGCGTGGAGAAGGTGCTCAAGAGCGCGCTCAAGAATCGCAAGCCCGGCCAGCGCGTGCAGGTGGAAGTACGCACGACCGAAGAGTTGGAAGATGCGCTGAAGTTCGGCGCCGAATCGCTGCTGCTCGACAACATGACGCCAAAGCAGGTGAAGGTCGCGGTCAAGCGCATCCGCGCCTGGAGCGAGGGCAAGGAGCCGATTCCGGCCGAGGCTTCGGGCGGCATTCAGTTGAAGACGATTCGCGCGTATGCCGAGGCGGGCGTGGACTTCATCAGCGTCGGCGCGCTCACGCATTCGGCCGCTGCGGCCGATATTTCCATGCGCATCGCGGCGGAGAATGAGCGCGATGTATGACCTTGCCGCGCTCAAGGCAGAGCTTGCGGAAACGATCTTCGCGGGCCGTCTGCACTTTTCCGCGCAAACCGATTCGACCAACAACGACGCGATGAAGGTGGCGCGCACGGGCGCTCCGCATGGCAGCGTGTATTTTTCAGAGACGCAGACCGCGGGTCGTGGACGCAGCGATCATCGTTGGGATTCGCTTCACGGCGAAGGCATTTATGTGAGCGTGGTGCTGCGCCCGCAAGCGCCCTCGGCTCACTGGTCGCTGCTGCCGCTGTGCGCGGGGCTGGCGGTGATGGAGGCGATGCGCACCATCGCAGGAGTGGAACCCGATCTGCGCTGGCCGAATGATGTGCTCGTCGCGGGACGCAAGCTTTGCGGCATGCTGGTGGAAGCGGGTACGGACGAGCGCGGCGAAAAGTTTGCCGTCGCGGGCATCGGGATCAACGTGCATCAACAGGCATTTCCCGCGGAGTTGGCGGTGCTGGCGACCTCGCTGGACAGGGAAGTGGGCCGCGCGATCAGCCGCCAGAGCCTTCTTGTTTGCCTGCTACAATCGCTGGAGCGGGAGACGCATGGGCTGGCGGATGAGGCTGGCCTTCGAGCGATTCTCGAAAGAACTGAAAAATCTTCCACGTGGATGCGCGGTCGCGACGTCGAGGTGCATGGGCCGCAGGCCTGCCGGGGTGTTACGGCCGGACTCGATGCGCACGGGTTTCTGCGTGTGAAGACGGTAGAAAAAATTGTGACGGTGCAAACCGGCGGCATCCGCGCCGCGGAGATGAGTTAGACCGATGCTTCTTGCTTTGGATGTCGGAAATACGAATACGGTGTTGGGGCTTTATAACCTGGAAGGCGAGAAGCCCGAGCTGATTGCGCACTGGCGTTTGACGACGCACCGCGCGCAGACGGTCGACGAATACGGCGTGTTTTTCGTGAAGCTGTTCGAGACGCGCGGACTGACGCCGAGCCAGGTGACGCACATCATCATCGCGTCAGTCGTGCCGCCGGTTGAGTCCACTTTGCGGCAGGTCTGCGAGGAGTATTTTCACCTCGAGCCGATGTTCGTCGAGCCGGGCATCAAGACGGGTATGCCCTTGCTGGTCGACAATCCCACGGAGATGGGCGCCGACCGCCTGTGCGATTGCCTCGCGGCCTATGATCGCTACGGCGGTCCGTGCATCGTGGTGGACTTTGGCACGGCGACCAAGTTCGAAGTGATCTCAGCCAAGGGCGAGTATCTGGGCGGTGCGATTGCACCCGGACTGGGGCTGAGCGCCGAGGCGCTGTTTTCGCGCGCGGCCAAGTTGAGCCGCGTGGACATCAAGCGTCCGGCGAAGGTGATTGCGACTAACACGGTGGGCCATTTGCAGAGCGGACTCTACTTTGGTTACATCGGTTTGGTCGACGGCATTCTCGAACGCATTCTGAAGGAGTTTGACGCCGAGAATCCGCGCATCATCGCTACGGGCGGACTGGCGCGCATGATTGCCCCGGACTCGCGTTACATTCAGGAGATCGACGAGATGCTCACGCTCGACGGGCTGAGGATTCTCTTCGAGCGCAATCGTGCGCCGCGGCCTCGCACTCGCACGCACTAAATTTTTTCTCCGGTTCGCGCCTCTGAGTGCGAACCGGAACACGGTTTCAAATCTTCGCGGAAGTTCTGTAGGTGGCTTTTCCCGGTGCGCAATTACTTCAACTATTTTACGGAGATCGAGGAGCGCTTTCAGCAGCGGCGCGGTTCGCTTCTGCTTTTGTCGACGATCGATTGGGCGTTGATTGAAACCTGGCGCGAGGCGGGCATTCCGCTGGAGGCCGCTCTGCGCGGCATCGACGCGGCCTTCGACAAGTACGAGGCGCGCAAACAGCATGGCCGCGTGCAACGCATCAACGGATTGGCGTGGTGCGCGCAGGCGGTGATGGACGCCTCGGAAGAGTTGAAGGAAGCCTCGATTGGCACGGCACCGGTGCCGCCGACGGAAGCGCGTGAGTCGGGCTTTGAGAAGGAACGCGTGGCCGCGCATCTTGAGTCCGCGGCGAAGGCGCTCGATGCGGCGCAGGTGGCCGAAGAGGCATGCAAGGCAATGGCCGCGCGGCTGCGCACGTTGGCCGAGGAGGCGCGTGGCGCGGAAAAGGCGCTCGACATCGAGGCGCTCGAACGTGTGTTGACAACGCTCGAAGAGAAGCTCTTCGCGACGTTGACGGCGGCGGCGCCCGAAGAGCTTCTGGTGAAATTGAAGGAGCAGGCTGCGCACGAACTGGCGTCGTACCGCTCGCGCTTGGGCGCGGTGCAGCGCCGGCAGGTGGAGCGGCAGTTCACACAAAAACAATTGCTGGCGCACTACACATTACCGCGCCTGAGTTTGTTCTACATGAGTCAGGGATGATGAGAGACGAGAAGAGATCGGCGAGTGCCGAAGCCAATTCGTTTGCCACGGTGCAGATCGAGAAGCCGATCTACGGCGGCAAGTTTTTAGCGCACGCGGAAGGCAAAGCGGTTTTTGTTCCGCTGGTGCTGCCGGGTGAACAGGCGCGTGTGCGTGTCGCCGAGGCCAAGCGCGGTTATGCAACCGCCGAGGTCGAAGAGATCGTCACGCCCGCGCCGGAACGCATTGCGCCGCGCTGCAAGCACTTCGGCGCGTGCGGCGGTTGCGATTATCAACATGCGGACTACGCGCTGCAGCTTGAGTTCAAGGAAAAGATTCTGCGCGAGACTTTTACGCGCGCAGGCATCGAAGCGCCGGAGCAGATCGAGGTGCTCTCCGCCGAGCCGTGGGGCTATCGCAACCGCATCCGGCTGGCCCTCAATGCAGAGGGAAAGCTCGGCTATCGCGGACGCGGCTCGCATGAGGTTGTGCCCATTGAAGAGTGCCCGATTGCCGCGCCGATTCTGGTGAAGGCGGCGCTGGCCGCGCAAGAGGCCTTGCCTGTGGCCGCGCGCGGGTGGCGTCCGCTTGAGATTGCCTTCTTCACCAAGGAAGACGAGAGCGCGCTTTTGATGAGCGTGATTGCGCACAGCGGAACGGAGGAGACCCTCGCGGCCTTCGCCGAAGAATTGCAGAAAAGCGTGCCGCAAATTGCGGGTGCTGAGTTGCTGATTCAGGCTGCTGCGCAGGGCCGCCATCCAGCGCCGCCGCCGTGTTTTGTGGCCTGCTGGGGCGTGGAGGCCTTCACGTATCGCGCTGCGGGGTTCGACTATCGCGTCGGCCACGGAGCCTTCTTCCAGGTGAATCGTCTACTGGTGGACCGGCTCGTCGAATGCGTCACCAAAGACGCGCACGGTGCGTTGGCGTGGGATCTGTTTGCCGGCGTTGGTTTGTTCGCGCGCCAGCTTGCGGCGCAGTTCGAGCGCGTGGTTGCCGTGGAGATTGCGCCGTCGGCAACGGCCACGCTCGGTGCGAATCTGGCTGAAACGGGTGGCGTGGCAGTGAAGGCCACGACCGTCGACTTCCTGCGTAAGAACAAGCGCGGCGAGCGGCCCGACTGGATCGTCGTCGATCCGCCGCGCGCCGGACTCGGCCCGGACGTGACGAAGCTGCTCGGCGAGATTGCCGCGCCCGCGATCACTTACGTTTCCTGCGATCCGGCGACGCTGGCGCGCGATCTGAAGGCGCTTGCGGAAAGCGGCTACGCGATTGCCTCGGTGACGTTGGCCGATCTTTTTCCGCAGACTTTGCATCTGGAAACAGTGGTCCAACTGCGGCGCGCCTGATAAGCTGATCTGCCAAAGAAGCTTTCATCAGGAAGAGCGATGCGAAGCAGGCAGTCCACAACGCCGGGCGGCAGAAAAGACGCGGGGTTTATTCCGCTCTTTTCCGCCGCCTGTTTTTTTGCGCTTGGCATTGCGGCGACGCACTGGGTCTGGCTGCCGGCAAACATGGTGCTGGTGGCGGCGTGCGCGGTGGCTGTGGCCTGCGCGGGTGCGGCGATTGTGGCCGCGCGTGTGGCGTGGCTGCCGATGGCTGTGCTGTGGTGCCTGCTTGGTGCCTGGTGCGCGTGGATGGAGCCGCAGCCCGCGCCCTCGCCTTCAATGGACGCGCTCTCCGACGGATTGATGCGCACCGTCGAAGGCACGGTCGTCGACGCCAATCCGGTGCGCGGCGAGGTCGAACAGAACCTCAACGAAAGCGAGTATGGTCCCAGCGAATCGACGCAGACCGAGCAGCCCAGTCAGCGGCTCGATGTGGAACTGGATCGCGCCGAAGTCGTCAGCGACACGGAAGACCGCGAGGCTCCTGTTGCGGGCCGCGTGCGGCTGACGGTGCGTTGGCCAGCCGATGCGACGCTTGCGGCCTTTCATTGTGGCGAGCATCTCCGCGCCGCCGTGCGCCTGTTGCCGCCGCAGGTCTATCGCGATCCGGGCGCGTGGAATCGAGCGGAGTTTCTGTGGGGCCGCGGCATCAGCGCGACGGCCACGGCAAAGATCGAACAGGTGGAATCGCGTCAGCCGCCCGCGCAAATCACGTGGGGTTGTCGCCTGCTGAATTGGCAGCATGGCGCGGCTGCGCGACTGCTGCAATTGCCCGCTGCCACGCGCACTTTGCCCGCCGCGCTGCGCATTGCGCCGGAGGATGCGGCGATGCTGGCGGCGATGGTGGCCGGAGACCGCACCTATCTCACGCGCGCGATTCGCGTCGGCTTCGAGCGGACCGGCTCTTTCCACATGCTTGTCGTCGCGGGCTTTCATCTGGCGATTGTTTCCACCTGCATCTTCTGGTTGACGCGCCGGTTGCGGCTGCCGCGCGTGCTGTCCATTGTGCTGACGATTGCCTGCTCCTTTGCCTATGCGCTGTTCACCGGCTTCGCATTGCCGGTGGCGCGCGCCTGCTGGATGGTGACGCTTTATCTGGTGGGGCAGTTGCTCTATCGAGAGCGCAGCACGCTGAACGCGGTGGGCTTTGCCGCGCTGTGCCTGCTCGCCTATAGTCCGCGCAGCCTCTTCGATGCCGGCTTGCAGATGACGCTGCTGGCCGTGGTTTCCATTGCCGGCGTGGCCGTGCCGTTGTTGCAGATCAAGGTGCATCCGAGTTGGAGGGCGACAAAGGATCTGCGTCTGCTGGAACTCGATGCCAAGCTGCCGCCGCCGGTGGCGCAGTTCCGCGTTGTGCTGCGCACCTTTGCCGAGGCCTTGCAGCAGGCCACGACCGGATGGATCGGCTGGCGCGTATTCCCCTGGTGCGTGCGCGCCGCGTTGCGCGTGATCGAGGCCGTGGTGGTCTCTGCCGTGGTGGAGTTGGCGATGAGCTTGCCGATGGCGATCAACTTCCATCGCATCACGCTCTCGGCCTTGCCGGTGAACATCTTTATTTTGCCGCTGCTGTTCGTCCTGCTGCCGGTGGCTCTGATCACGCTGTTGCTGCTGGCGGTGTGGCCCACGGCGGCGTGGCTGCCTGCTGCGGCCACTGCTCTGGTGCTGCACGGCAGCGTGCTGCTGGTGCGCAGCTTTGGCGCGCTGCGTTGGGGAGACGTGCGCATCGCGATGCCTGCTCTTTGGCAATATGCGGCCTTCTACGCGCTGCTGGGCGTGGCGATTGTACTGGCGCGTCGCGCAGTCGCCACGCAGAAGAAGATGCTGGGCTGGGCTGCGTTTGCTGCGATGCTGGCTGCCGCCGTGGCAGCAGTTGCGCCTCGGCCTATCGATCGTCCGCGCGCGGCGTTGCTGGTGGAGGCTATTGACGTGGGCCAGGGCGATGCGTTGTTGGTCATCACGCCCGACGGCAAGACGCTGTTGATTGATAGCGGCGGCTTCGGCGGCGGTCCGCATCAAGCGCCGCAGGAGTTCGACATTGGCGAAGAGGTCGTCGCACCGGCGCTGTGGGCGCGCGGTATTCATCATCTGGATGTGGTAGCGCTCAGTCACGCGCACTCGGACCACATGGGCGGCATGCCCGCCATTCTGCGCGACTTTCATCCCGACGAATTTTGGGTGGGCAACAATCCGCCTTCGTCCGCGTACGTGGCGCTGTTGCAGCAGGCGGCGCAACTGCGGGTCCGCGTGCGCTCGTTCCAGGCGGGCAATGCTTTCGGCTTCGGCGCAACGCAGGTGCGCGTGCTGGCTCCGCTGCCGTGGTATCGCCCTGGAGACGAGCCTGCGAACAACGACTCGCTGGTGTTGCGCGTGTCGTATGGCGCGACCTCGACGCTGTTGGAAGGCGATGCGGAGGCTCCGGTCGAGTCGGCGATTGCCGCCGAGCCGGGCGTGGTCAGCACGCTGCTCAAGGTGGGCCACCACGGCAGCAAGACCTCGACGCATGCAGATTTTCTGGCGAAGGTTCGGCCGCAGTGGGCGGTCATCTCCTGCGGTTTGCGCAATCGCTACCGGCATCCTGCTCCGCAGACGCTTGACGCGCTTGAGTCCGCGCGGGTGCGCACGGCGCGGACCGATCTGCTGGGTGCGACCTGCTTTGTGCTCGACGGTAAGCAGGTGAAAGAAGACGCGGGCTGCGCGCAATGAAAAAGCCCGTCGCGGAGTTTGCGGCAGGCTGGATTGTCGACAAACAGGAAGGCCCCATTGCTTTGTAAAAGGGCACGACTTCAGTCGTGCCGCAGCGAGGCTTTTCCATGAGCGGGCTTCAGCCCCGGAGGCCCAATCTGCAAGGCGTGTGCGTGCGAATAGTGGAGTTCTTGAATAACAACCGCAGATCTTTCGACTCACCACCCCCAAGCTGAAAAACGCTTGGGGCCCCGTTCGCTCAAGATGACACCCTCGCTTTGTTATGGCGTTCTGCGGTAGGCGTTTTTTGGTGAAAAACTACTTCGAAGCAGCGGCGTGAATTGCCAGCAACTGTTCGAGCAGCGGGCGAAGCAGCTTGAGGTCGAGCGCGTTGGCGCCGTCCGACAGCGCCTGCGCCGGGTTGTCGTGGACTTCAAGAAAGAGTCCGTCGAGCCCGGCTGCGACTGCGGCGCGCGCCAGCAGCGGAATGAACTCGGGCTGGCCGCCGGAGACGCCGCCTGCCGCCGAGGGCTGTTGCACCGAATGCGTGCCGTCGAAGACCACCGGCGCTTCGCGGCGCATGATCGCCAGGGAACGGAAGTCGACCACCAGCGTGTTGTAGCCGAAGCTTGCGCCGCGCTCGGTGAGGAAGACGCGCTCGTTGCCGGTGGAGCGCACCTTTTCGACCGGATGCGTCATATCCCAGGGCGCGACGAACTGTCCTTTTTTGATGTTGACGGCGCGTCCGGTTTTTCCGGCAGCCACTAGCAAGTCGGTCTGCCGGCAAAGGAAGGCGGGAATCTGCAGCACGTCAACAGCCTCGGCCACGACCTCGCACTGCCCGGGTTCGTGTACGTCGGTGAGGATGGGCAGGCCGGTGGCGCGCGCTAACTCGCCGAGAATGCGTACCCCTTCTTTGAGCCCCGGACCGCGAAAGCTCTTGACGCTGGTGCGGTTGGCCTTGTCGAAGCTGGCCTTGAAAATGTAGGGAATGCCGAGGTCGCTGGTGATGCGCTGAATGGCGTCTGCCATCGTGCGCACGTGGCGCTCGCTTTCGATGACACAAGGACCGGCGATCAAAAACAGCTTGCCTTCGCCGACGGGTACAGGACCGATTTCAAATGCGTGGCTCACGAAGCAAATTGTAGAGCATGGCCGGGCTTGCGGGGAAAGCCCGGCCGGAAGCATCAACTGTCGTGGTTGCGGGCCCACTGCCAGAGCGCGCGCTCAAGCGCATGCAGCGGCGTTGAGCCGGGCAGCTCGGGCTGGGTGTGAATCAGCCCGCTGTCGACCAAGTGGCGGATGAAGGCGTTGTATTCGGCGTAGAAGCTGGCGTTGTGGCGGGCCTGACCGAGCGCCTCGAGCGCACGGTAGTCGAGCACGGCATACCGCTCGGGGAAGATGGCCGCAAGCACGGCCGAGGCCATGTCGAGGTCGATGCCGCGCAGGCTGGTGAGCGCTTCGACGGCTGCTTCGGTAGCGCAACCAGGGGCAATGACCGTGCCCAGCGCCGTGCGGATGCTCTCGTCGCTGTTGCCGATCAGGTAGCTGACCACGCGCTCGGACTTCCAGCGCACGATGGTTTCGAGATTGGCCAAGGTGAGTTCGCCGTCGCGAATGGCAGCGCCTGCCTCGTAGGCATCTTTTTCGTGTCGGCGTTCCAGCTCGCCGGCCTCGCGCCAGTACTGTTCTGCAAGCCGTTGCAAATCGCTTTGCGCTGGCAGAAGGTGAAAGCTGGTTTCCATACGGAGCCTCCCTTCATGGAAAACGGAGAACACAGTAGGCCCTGAAAATGGAGTTGTCAAGGACGGAATCGCGGAGGTGGAGGTACAGGTATCTAGGGATCGCATAAATACATAAATGTGCTAATATGCTTTTATGCGTACCACCATCGACATTCCGGATCCGCTCTTCCGCGAGCTCAAGATGCGCGCTGCCAGTGAAGGAACCACGTTGCGCGAAATGGTGATTGAGGGGTTGTCTTTGCGAGTAGGAACGAGTCAGACGGCGGTAAAAGCGCCGACAGGGTCGCGCTTTCCCCGCATTCGGGCCAAGCAGCCTGGCTCATTGAATTTGGGGAAAGAAGGCGTCTACGAGTACATACCTTTTCCCTGATGTGAATGTCTGGCTGGCGCTGACGCATGAGATTCATCTGCACCACGCGTCGGCGCGGGCTTGGTGCGAGGCGCTGGAGAGCGATGCCATCGTTTGCTTCTGCCGCTTTACGCAGTTGGGACTGTTGCGCCTGCTGACCAATGCCAGCGCGATGGGTGTTGATGTGCTGACCCAGCGGCAGGCCTGGGATGTGTACGATGCGCTGGTTGCCAATCCCTGTAATTGTCTGGCCGATGAGCCGGAGGGGATCGATGCGTTGTTTCGCCGTCAGACGAATAGTGAAGCTTCTTCTACGAAGCAGTGGGCCGACGGCTATCTGGCGGCCTTTGCCGAGTCCTCCGGGATGCGGCTGGTCACCTTTGACCGCGCGCTGGCCGCCAAGACCAAGGACGCGGTGCTGCTGGCTGGCGCATAAGGTCATCACATAGACAGCAACAGGCACGGCCAAGGCCGTGCCTGTTGCTGTTTGCGCAGAAGACCGCGTTATGCCTGGACTGGCTCGGCGGAAGCGTCGACCGCGGCGCCGCGCTTCTGGCGGTTCTTGTAGCTGGCCTCGATGAACTTGTAGAACAACGGGTGTGGCTCAAGAGGTTTCGACTTGAACTCGGGGTGGAACTGGCAGCCGAGGAAGTACGGGTGGTCGGGGAGCTCGACGATTTCCACGTAGGTCTGGTCGGGCGTGGTGCCGCTCAGGCGCAGGCCGCCGCCAGTCAACAGCGCTTCGTACTCGCGGTTGAACTCGTAGCGATGGCGATGGCGCTCGCTGATCTCGGTTACGCCGCCGTAGGCCTCGCTGGCCAGCGTGCCGGGTTGCAACACGCAGGTCCAGGCGCCCAGGCGCATCGTGCCGCCCATCTCTTCCACGCCGAGCAACTCGCGCAGCTTGTAGATGATGCGATGCGGCGAGGCCGGGTCGAACTCCGAGGAGTTGGCGTCCTTCAGCCCGCAGACGTTGCGCGCAAATTCGATGCAGGCTGTCTGCATGCCGAGGCAGATGCCGAAGTAGGGCACCTTCTTTTCGCGGGCATAGCGGATGGCGTTCAACATGCCTTCCACGCCGCGCTTGCCGAAGCCGCCGGGCACCAGAATGCCGTCGAAGTCCTTGAGCTGCTCCTCATAGTCGCGGTCGTCGGGGGTCTTCGATTCGAGCCCTTCGGCTTCGAGCCAGCTCACCTTGAGCTTCAGATTCTGCGCGATGGCGCCGTGCGTCAGCGCTTCCTTGAGCGACTTGTAGCTGTCTTCGTACTCGACGTATTTGCCGACGATGGCGATCGAAATCTCGTCCTTGGGATGGTGGATGCGTTCGATCAGCGCCTGCCACGCTGTGAGGTTCGACTCTTTGGCCTCGATGCGCAGGTAGTTGAGGATCAGCGTGTCGACGCCCTGCTGCGCAAAGCACAGCGGCACCTCGTAGATGGAGGGCACGGTCAGCGAGTTGATCACGGCGCGCTCTTCGACGTTGCAGAAGGCGGCGATCTTCTTCTTGATCTCGTCGGCCAGCGGGCGGTCGGAGCGGCAGAGCAGCACGTCTGCCTGAATGCCAATCGAGAGCAACTCCTTGACCGAGTGCTGGGTCGGCTTGGTCTTCAGCTCTTGCGCGGCGGCGATCCAGGGCACCAGTGTCAGGTGGACGAAGACCGTGTTTTCGCGGCCTAGTTCCTGGCGCATCTGGCGGATGGCCTCGAGGAAGGGCAGTGACTCGATGTCGCCGACGGTGCCGCCGATTTCGATGATGGTGACATCGGCGCCGTTCGCGGAGACCTTGCGCATGGCGTTCTTGATCTCGTTGGTCACGTGCGGAATCACCTGCACGGTTTTGCCGAGATAGTCGCCGCGGCGCTCTTTCTGGATGATCTGCTCGTAGATGCGACCGGTGGTTAGATTGTTATCACGGGTGAGCACGGCGTGCGTAAAACGCTCGTAGTGGCCGAGGTCAAGATCGGTCTCGGCGCCGTCGTCGGTGACGAAGACCTCGCCGTGTTGGAAGGGGGACATCGTCCCGGGGTCCACGTTCAGGTAGGGATCGAACTTCATCATGTTGACGCGCAAGCCACGGCTTTCGAGAAGACAACCGATGGATGCAGCCGCCAAACCCTTGCCCAAACTGGACACAACTCCGCCCGTCACAAAGACATACTTTGCCGACATTCGTGCAACCTCGTCATTAAATTGTTGGATTGGCCGTAATAGGTGGGCACAATCAAGTATGACAAAGATAAAGCCCGAAAGAAAGCAGAAAACGAAACGGGGCTGATGAAAACAGGGGTGAGGAGAGCGATAAGCTGAAGAAAAACGGGTGGTTAAGAAAATGCTTTTTCGTGGAGCCGGCAGGCTGACGCGGCCGATCCGGCGAGGCGCATTCCAGGAGGAGAAGCGGGGACGGCATGGCTCGAATTGAAGTGCAGAAGGTTGATATTACGCGGCTTGCGGTGGACGCCATTGTGAACGCGGCCAATGAGACGCTGCTCGGCGGCGGTGGCGTGGATGGGGCGATTCATCGCGCCGCCGGGCCGGAACTTGTGGCAGAGTGTCGCACCTTGGGCGGCTGCTCGACGGGCGAGGCGCGGTTGACGCGCGGCTACCGGCTGCCTGCACCATTTGTGGTGCATACGGTGGGGCCGGTCTGGCACGGAGGCGGGCGCGGCGAGCCGGAACTGTTGGCTCACTGCTACCGGAGCTGCTTCCGGATCGCCCGCGAGCAGGGCTTTCACGCGATGGCCTTTCCGGCGATCAGTTGCGGCGTCTACGGCTATCCGGTTCAGCTTGCGGTCGAGATTGCGGTGCGGGAGACGCGCGTGGCGCTTGAGGAAAACGAGGCGCTTGAACAGGTGATCTTTGCCTGCTTTGGCGAGGAGGTCTTTCAGGCCTATCGGAAGGCCGCTCAAGATCTTGCCTGACGCCGCGCGTGTTTTCGGCGGCGCATCAAAACCGCGGGGCTTTGCCTGTTTTGTCGGTGTCGATCTTTAGTGTGGCGACCTTCGTAACTTTGTCGCGACCGGAAACAGCTATAAAATCCGTCCACAACTCAATCCAGAATGAGAGGCTTTCCGTACAGGGAGCAAGCGCCCAAAATCCGCGGACGAGAATTTTTCTCTCCGTTCATGGCTGGAAATCGCTGCGGCGTTGTCTTTCAAGAGGGTTTCTCGCAGAAAGGGAATACTCATGGCAGACGCAATTGCAGGCGGATGGACCGGATGGAACTTTAACATCGACCCCGAGGCCAAGAAGGTTTTTGACGAGGCGTTGGAGCATTTCGTAGGCGTGCACTACACGCCGATCGCCGTCGCGACCCAGGTGGTGGCGGGACTCAACTACAGTTTCCTGAGCAAAGGGAAGGTCGTTCATCCCAACTCGGCAGAGGATCTGGCGGTGAAGATTCACATCTTCAAGCCGCTGCCCTCGGATACGTCCACGAAGCCCTACATCACCGAAATCGTGAGAGTGGTTCCGCAAAACTAGAGCATTTTTCCAATTGGTGTAGAGCGAAAGCAGGATGCCGAGTGGCTTTTTCCTTAAGAAAAAGCCACCTTGCACGCCACTCAACACTGCACGCGTATTGGAAAAATGCTCTAACCGCAGCAGCAGAAGTCTATTTTTTCTTGTCTTCTGTAACAAGGGCGCTGACGTTCATCGAACGTCACGCGCCCTTGTTTGTAGCGGCCTGGATGCGGAATGACGCATCGGTTTAGAAGTTGAAGGTGAGCTTGGCCGTCAGCGCGCGCGGGGTGACGTAGTGCGTGCCGGAGAAGGTCGACAGGAAGTTATAGAGCGCGTACTTGTTGGTCAGGTTGATGGCGGTCAGTGTCAGGTCGACCTTGTAGCGCTGGGTCTCAAAGAGGTTTTCCTTGCCGAGCGAGGCGTCGAAGAGGTTGCGCGGCGCAATGCACGGCGGGTTCTTGTCGTCGTTCTCGGTGCCGGGCGCGGGAAGCGAGATCAGCGTCGAGCCGTACTGCGAAGGCGCGCAGGAACTGAAGCCCGCTGTGCGCGTGGCGGCGACGCCGTTGCAGGTGAGCCCGGCCTGCGCTTGCTGGTCGTAAGTTAGCCCCGACAGATCGACGGGCGTGGTCGCGTTTGTGGCGACGGGGACCGAGCCGGAGACCATGCCTGAATCGTAGCGCCAGTTCCAGCCGAGCCAGGGACCGCGGTGGCCAAACTGATATTGCAGGTGCGCGTTCTCGTTGAACTTTTCGTCGTGGTCGATGCGAAAGGGCGTGTTGCTCTGGCCGACCGTCGAACCGGCGCCGGCCACCTGCGGCGGGAAGAAGCGCGCTGCCACCGACGACAGGACGACGTAGCCCGAGAAGTTGTGATGTTCGGGCACATCGATGTTCATGGCCCAACCGGGGACCTTCGAGCTATGCCAGTCGATGGGAAAGGTGATCGGGGTGTTGCCGAGAACCGCGAAGTCGAAGGCGTTGTGCGTGTACTTCCAGATGTATTCGCCGTTGATGACGACCCAGTTCTTCACGCTCTGCTGGAAGCCGGCGTGGAACTCGTTACGGAAGCCGGGCTCAAGCGTGTCGGAGACGCCGGTGCTGCAGGAGAGCAGCGGCGCGAGCACATTGTCCGAGCAGCCCTTGCTCGATAGAACGAGGTTCTCGTTGAAGGGCGTCTCAAGCGTGCGGGCGTAGCTCACGCGCAGCACCGTGGCCGACGGTTTGATGTTGTAGGCGATGCCGACGCGCGGCTGAATCTGGTTGGCCTTGGCGAGACCGTTGTAGAGATCTTCGCGCAGGCCGAGGTTGAACATCCAGTTGCCGGCCTTGATCTGGTCTTCGGCGTAGAGTGCCGTTTCCTTGATGTCGGCCTGACCGTTGAAGCGGTAGTTCGAGCCGCCGCGGGTCAGATCGTAGGGTGCGAGCACGGAGTTGTAGCTGGGGTTGGCGGTGTAGCCGTTCGCGGCGCAATCGGCGGTGGACGAGAAGCCGGTCACCGCGTTGCCGCTGGCGTCGACGCAAGGTGCGTTGTAGGTGTCTTCGACCAGACCGAGGCCATCGTGTTCGCGCAGGAAGGTCTGGCTGTATTGCACGCCGGCCTTGAAGTTGTGGATGCCCTTGGCGTAGGAGAGATCGGCGTGCGCCAGCGCGTTGGTCAGCACGCGATGCTGCGTGATCGACGAGGTCTGCAGATTCGCGGGGCCGAGATCGGCCAGCGGATTGGCGCTCGGATAGTAGTTGTAGTCGTCGTGGCGGATGGCCGCGCCGAGGTTGAAGACCGAGTTCGCGCTGACGATGCGCGTGTAGGTGGGCGCAAGGTTGAAGGTCTTGATCTCCGAGCGCTGATCGGTGTTGCCGACCGTGCCGATGACCGGGTTCGCGCTGGTGCCGCCGCTCAGCACATTTTGCACATTCAGGTTGTCATAGGCGTTCGGCGTCTGGAACCAGGAGCGGCTGTAGTTCAGGTTCAAGCGCACCGAGTCGGTTGCGGTCAGCGTTTTGTCGATGCGGTCGAAGAAGTTCTGCTCGTTGCCGCGCGCGTGGAAGACGGAAAACTCGGGCGCATCAAGGAAGCGGCCGCTGTTGAGCGCGTCGGCCTCGAAGAAGTTGCCCCAGCCCTTGCCGCCGTAGGAGATGTCGAAGCTGCCATTCGACGAGCCAAACGATCCGTAGGAACTGTTGATGCTGCCGGTCGGTTTGTTGATGCCCTGGCCGGAGCGCGTGGTGGCGACGATGACCAGGCTGGTTTTGCCGCCGTATTCGGCCGGCGGCGCGCCGCTGATCACCTGCAGGGTCTGCACGGCGTTTGCCGGAATCTGGTTGGAAAAGACCTTGCTCTGCTGGTCGGTGATCGACTGTCCGTCGACGGAAAACGAGTTCGAGGCATGGTCGCCGAGACCATGGAAGAGGCCGTTGGAGTCGGACGTGACGCCCGGCGTGGTCTGCGTGACCAGCGAACTGAGGGAGGAAGATTGGCTTTCGAGCGGCACTTTGAGGAACAGCTCGCGATCGACGTCGGTGTGGAAGGTCGGATCGGTTTCGACCAGATCGCCAGCTGACTCGACGGTGACCGTGGTGCTGTTGCCCGCGATGCCGAGCACCGGCTTCAGGCTGAGGCCAACCGAGGAGCGCAGATCGAAGTTCTGGCTCCAGGTGGAGAACCCGGGCGCGGCAACCGAGAGCCGGTAGGTGTTGAAGGAAACGTTGGTGAACTCGAATTGGCCGAGTGCGTCCGTTGTGATGTCGCGATGGACGCCGCTGGTGGTATTGGATAGGTGCACGGTGGCGTTGGAAATCACCGCGCCCGAGCCGTCAGTCACGGCGCCGCGCACGCTGCCGGCATTGCCGGCCTGCGCCGTGGCTCTGCCGCTTGCGAAAGATATCACCAGCAAAAAAAGAACGGAGAAAGTCAAAAGGCGGAACAACCGCATGAAAAAAGCTCCTCGAAGCGATAGCGAAAGACACGTGACCTCGGACCGGGAGAAACCCCAGCCGACATACTTTGCGGGCAGGCCGCGTCTTTCTCTCTTCCGGAAGGAGGCATGTCGAAAGACACGCATGCACGCGTTGCAGAAATGCGGCAACACGGTATCTCAAACGGAAGAGAGAAACGGGCTATCGGTCGAAGGGGGGAGGGCGGATGAAACGGCGCGCATCCGGTCGCCGCACCAGCACGCGCGCCGGAATCAGCGGCGCGGAAATCCGCAGAGAGATGAGTACGATGATGGCTGCCGCAACGGCTTCGGGTAGCAGCGTGTGCATCGTGACGCACAGCGTGCAGCGGCTGGCATCGGAGTCGGAGGCGTGGAAGTGCACCACCTGCACGAAGGCCAGCAACACCAGCAGGGCCAGACAGAGAATCGCTACCCAGGGCCGTTTGCCCGGGGTGAGGCCGAAGCGATGCTGTCTTTGCGATGCGGTCATGGATCTATTGGTCTCTCAGTTCAAGAATACACAACTGTGAGTAAGATGCGCGAAGTTCGTGGCGGGATGCGAAAAGGCGCGGTTTCTATCCGCGCGGAGTCGTATGCGTCTAAACTGACTGCGATGAATGCTTCCACACGAATATTGGCACGAGCCTCAACACGGGGCGGAATCGGCGTTGCGCTGGTGACCTTCGTGCTGCTGGCGGCGACTGTGGCAGCGCCGGCTCAGAGTGGCCAGCAACTCACGCTTTCCGCCCAGGCCTCGGCGGCCAAACGCAACCAGCGGCTCATTCTGAAGGACGGCTCGTACCAGAGGGTGCGCGAGTACAAAATCGTCGGCGACCGCGTGCGTTACATCTCGACCGAGCGTGAAGGTGCAGGGGAGGAGTTGCCGGCCAATCTGGTTGACTGGGCGGCGACGCGGAAGTGGGAGCAGGCGCAGCCGAGCGAGGAGCCTTCACCGGCGATGAAAGAGGCGCAGGCCATCGACAAGGAAGAACTCGACGACCAGAAGGCGCGCAGCCCCGAGGTCATGCCCGGTCTCGCGCTGCCCGACGAAGACGGGGTCTTCGCGCTCGACCACTACGAGGGGAAACCTGAGTTGGTTGAGCTGGTCTCCTCCGATCTGAATACGAACCAGAAGACGCGGCGCGGCGTGGGCCTGCTCAATCCGCTGGCGGCGCTCAAGATGAATCTTGAACTCGACGGGGCGCATGCGCGCGTGCATCTGCATACGGGCGCGCCGGTACTCTATCTTTCGCTTGCGGGCCGCGAGGAGGCCGAGCCGGGATTTGCTCTGGTGCGGCTCGACGAGCGGCGCGCTGTGCGTGTGGTGGGCGCGATTCATCTGGGGCTGAACGGTAAGGTGACGCAGAGCGAAAACGTGATTCCCACCAAGGCGGAAGTCCTCGAAGGCCAGCACTGGTTGCGCATCGAGCCGACGGCGAAGCTCGCGGTCGGCGAGTACGCGCTGGTCGAAATTCTTTCGCCCGAAGAGATGAACCAGAGCGTCTGGGACTTCCGCGTCGATCCGGCCTCGGGCGGAAATCCCGGCTCACTTACGCCGATTCTCAAAGACGGCACAGCGCATTGATCGTTTTGCGGAAGATCTGCCGGGCGCGAGGCTCTAGCATAGAAGAGGCACTCTGCCACAGTATTTCGATCAAGGAAGACCGCCTCAATGCCTGAAGTTGCACGCCGCCCGCCCGCGCCGTTCTATCGCTGGGCCGTTTTGTTCTTCGTCAGCCTGGCCATGCTCGGCAACTACTACGTGTACGACTGCATTGCGCCGATCGCCGACCTGCTGACGCGCCAACTCGGCTTCTCGGAGTCGAACATTGGCCTTCTGCAGGCTATCTATAGCATCCCGAATGTCTTTCTGGTGCTGATCGGCGGCTACATCGTCGACCGCATCGGCGTGCGCAAGGCGATTTTTCTATTTGGCGTCATCTGCCTGCTGGGCGCGGGGTTGACCGCCGCATCGAGCGCGCTGGCGACGATGGCCGCGGGACGGTTGGTTTTCGGCATGGGCGCCGAATCGCTGATTGTGGCCGTGACGACGGCGCTTGCGAAGTGGTTCCGCGGCAAGGAACTGAGCTTTGCCTTCGGACTGAACCTGACCATTGCGCGGCTGGGCACCTTGCTGGCGCAGCGTTCGCCGAGTTGGGCGCGCTTCGCCTACACCAACTGGCGCACGCCGCTCATGATCAGCGTGGGCTTCGCGGCCTTCTGCGTGATCGGCGCGGCGATCTACTGGATGATGGAGCTCTACGCCGAGCGCAATTATGAGCTGGGCGACGCGGGCGCGACCGACAAGGTCGTCTTTGCTGACCTGTTCAAATTCGGCACTTCCTACTGGTTTATCGTCGGCCTTTGCGTGGTCTTTTATTCCGGCATCTTTCCCTTTGAGACCTTCGCCTATCAGTTCTTCATGGATACGCACGGGGCCTCGCGTGAGATGGGCGGCACGCTGGTCAGCATCCTCACGTTGTTTGCGATGATCGCAACGCCGCTGCTGGGCCTCGTCGTCGACAAGGTCGGCAAGCGCGCGCTGTTGATGATGTGCGGCTCGGTGCTGCTGGTGCCGGTCTACTTGATCATGGGCTACACGCATGTGAGCCTCTATCTTCCGATGGCCATGATGGGCCTCGCGTTCTCGCTGATTCCTGCTGTGATGTGGCCGTCGGTTGCTTACATCGTGCCGCAGTCGAAGCTCGGCACCGCGTATGGATTGATGACCATGATCCAGAACATCGGCATGGCGGGTTTCAATCTGATGATTGGCTGGGCCAACGACACGAACCATGCGAGCGCCGCCAATCCCAACGGCTACCGGCCCGGCATGTGGATTTTTTCTACGCTGGGATTGATGGCGATGGCCTTCGCGCTGTTGCTGCGCCGGCGCGAGATGGGTTCGCACGGTCACGGCCTTGAAACCATTACAGCGAAGTAGCCGCACAAGCAAAAAGGAGATGGTATTGGCTCTTCCCCGTTCATCCGGCACACGGAAAATCTTTTCGCCCAAGTGGGCTTTGTTTCTCATGTTTTTGGCTGATGGCGCCGGTTTCGGCGTCTGGGCCGCGCATGTGGCTGTCTTCAAACATGACCTCGCGCTGAGTGATGGCAGGCTGACCTTCGTGCTGCTGGCGGTGATCGTCGGCGCGATCGTGATGATGCCGCTGGCCGGGCGCGTGTTGACGCGGACCAGCAGCCGCGCGGTCATTCGCGTCTCGGCACCGTGCTACTTCCTGACCTTGTTGCTGCTTGCCCAGACGCGCAGCCTTACGCAGTTGATGGTGGCAGCGGCCTTGTTCGGCGCGGCCAAGGGCGCCACCGATGTTGCGATCAACGCCCACGTCTTTGCCGTCGAGGCCGTGTATCAGAAGCCGATGCAGGGATTGTTTCAGGGTGCCTGGAGCACGGGCGGACTGATCGCCGCCGTGGCCTCGGCGCAGATGCTGCACTGGGGTGGCACGCGGTGTATCGACTTGTCGGCAACCGCCTGCCTGCTGCTTGTTGCCGCTGTGCTTGCCTTGCCCGCATTGATCGCCGAGCGGGTGCAGAAGCCCGCGTCGCGCGCCAAGCGGGGCTTTCGTCTGCCCGAGCCGTTTCTGCTGCAACTGGCGTTGATCACCGCCTGCGGCATGTTGTGCGAGGGCTCGATTGCCGACTGGGCCTCGGTCTATCTGCATGCGCGGGTGCATGTGAGCCTGGCGCAGGCCGCCGGCGGTTACGCGGCCTTTTGCATTTCGATGGCCTCGATGCGGTATGCGAGCGACTGGTTGGTGCGCGCTCTGAGTCCGCGCCAGGTTCTGCAGGGGGGCGGCCTGCTGATCGCGGTAGGCATCGGATGCGCGACGGCCTTTCCCTACTGGGTTCCGGCGCTGATCGGCTTCATGCTGGCGGGCATGGGCATTGCCGTGCTGGTGCCGGTGACCTTCGGCCTCGTCGGGCGCAATGCAAAGGAGAACGCCGGGCAGGCGATCTCGACCATGTCAACGATCAGTTGGGGAGGCTTTCTCTCCGGTCCACCGCTGATCGGCTCGCTGACCGTGCTTGTCGGCCTGCGCGGCGCACTGCTGGTTGTCGTTGTGGCGGGGCTCACGATTGCCGGCGGCGCGAGTTATGTGCTGCGCGCCTCGCGGGCATAGCCTGCGCGCAACAAAATTACTCGCGTACCGCGATGCCGAGCGCCTTCATCTTGCGATAGAGGTGGCTGCGCTCAAGGCCGAGCAGATCGGCGGCGTGCGAGATGTTGCCATGCGCCTCTTCAATTTTCTTGAGGATGTATTCGCGCTCGTAGGCGTCGCGGGCCTGCTGCAGCGTGCTGAATTCGCCGGACGAACGCGCGCCTGATTTATGCACCAGCGGTGGCAGATGTTTGCGCTCGATGCGCAGCGTGCGAGGGTTTAGGATCAGCACGCGTTCGACCACGTTCTTCAGTTCGCGCACGTTGCCTGGCCAGTGATATTTGCCGAGCACCTCAAGCGCGTCTTCGGCAATCTCCATGCGCGGCCGTCCATACTGGCGTCCGAACTCGCCCAGAAACTCGCGCACCAGCAGCGGAATATCCTGCTTGCGTTCGCGCAGGGGCGGCACAAAAAACGGCACCACGTTGAGCCGGTAAAAAAGATCCTCGCGGAAGTTGCCCTTGGCAATCTCCTCTTCGAGATCCTTGTTGGTCGAGGCGATCAGCCGCACGTCGACGTGTAGCGGCTGCGTGCCGCCGACCGGTGTAAACAGTTGCTCGTCGAGCGCCGACAGCACCTTGGCCTGTGTCTTCAGGCTCATGTCGCCGACCTCGTCGAGGAAGAGCGTGCCGCCATCGGCCCGTTCCAGCATGCCGGACTGTTCGGTTGGTCCGCCCGGTTGCGCGCCATGGCGATAGCCGAACAGCTCCGACTCGATGTGATCCTCGGGAATCGCCGCGCAGTTCATCTCGATGAAGACCCGGTCCAGGCGCAGGCTTTCGGCGTGAATGGCGCGGGCGATCAGGCCCTTGCCCGTGCCTGATTCGCCGTAGATCAGCACGCGGCCGTTGGTCGGGGCCATCAGCTTGATCTGCTGGCGCAGCGCCTTGAGCGGCACGCTTTCGCCGGTGAGCACGGTGCCCACGTTGAACTGGCGCTTGAACTCGATGTTTTCCGCGCGCAGCCGCTGCGCCTCGACCGCGTTCTTGATCACGATCAGCGTGCGGTCGAGCGAGAGCGGCTTTTCGAGGAAGTCGTAAGCGCCGAGCTTGGTGGCCTTGACGGCGGTTTCGATGGTGCCGTGGCCGCTGATGATGACCACCTCGGGGCGCGACTCGGCTGCCAGTTGGCGAATGTCGGTGAGCACATCGAGACCGTCGCGGTCCGGCAGCCAGATGTCGAGCAGCACCACGTCGTAGGGCGCGTCCTTGAGCAGCGTCAGCGCCTCGGCGGAGTCGGCGGCGGTGGCCACGCCGTAGCCTTCCTCGCGCAGAATCTCTTCGAGCGAATTGCGGATCTCTTCCTCGTCGTCAACAATCAGAATGTGATTCATGCGGAGGCCTCTTCGGTGGGGGAGTTTGGGCGGGGGCTGTCTGCGGCCGGAGCCATCAGCGGCAGGCGGACGAGGAAGCGCGCGCCCTTGGGGCTGTTGGATTCGGCGCGGATTGAGCCGCCGTGTTCCTGCATGATCTTGGCTGCAATCGAAAGACCAAGACCGGTGCCGCGATTCTTGGTGGAATAAAAGGGCAGAAAGAGCCGTTCGCGAATCTCGTCGGTGAGCCCGTGGCCGGTGTCGGCGACGACGATCTCGATGGAGTTGCCGTCCTCGCCCAGGCTGCTGCTGATCGAGAGAATCCGTAACAGGCTTCCCTGCATGGCCTCGGCAGCATTGTCGATGAGGTTGGCCAGGGCGCGGCGCAGCGCGTCGGGGTCGGCCATAATCTCGGGCAGATGCGGTTCCAGCACGCACTGCACGTGGATGCCGTCGAGTCTTCCGTTGAACAACGTCAGCGCCTGCTCGACGATCTGATTGATTTTGCAGACACGCGGCTGCGGAGCGGGAAACTGCGCCAGGGCGGAGAACTGATCGACCAGCGTGCGCAGCGTCGAGACGCAGCCCAGAATCACCTCACTGCACTTGCGGATGATGTGGGGCGACTCATCCTGCGGCTTGTCGAGGTGGCGGCGTATGCGCTCGGCTGAAAGCGCGATGGGCGTGAGGGGATTCTTGATCTCATGGGCGACGCGCTGCGCCACTTCCTTCCAGGCCAGTTGGCGCTGTGCGCGCAGCAACTCGGTCGAGTCTTCAACCACCAGCACGCTGCCGGTCTGGCCCGGCGCCAGATCGAGTCGCGCGCTGGTGATGGCCAGATGGACGGTGTGCCCGTGTGTGTCGAATTCCAACTCGGTGAAGGCCGAACCCATGCGGTGGCTGCGGCGCAGCAGTCCCGCCAGATCCGAGGCGAACTCGCCCGGAAAGAAGATCTCGATCGGCTCGCCGGCCGTGGGCGCGCTTTCCGACTTCCCGAGCAGCAGGGTGAAAGCGTGATTGGCCAGTAGCACGATGCCCGCGCCGTTGAGCGTGACCACGCCGCTGGGAATGGTGTCGAGGATGGTTTCCAGTTCGCGGCGGCGTTCCTCGATAGCCTGATTGGCGGTGGTCAACTGTGCCGAGGCGGTTTCGGCCAACTGGCGGCTGGTCTCAAGGTCGGCGGCCATGTGATTGAAGGAGCGGACCAGATCGCCCATCTCGCCGGTGGCCTTGGTCTCAATGCGCCGCTCATATTTTCCGTCGCCGATGGCATCCATCGCGTCGGCCAGCGCCTCGACGGGCCGGGTGATCTGCTTGGACAAAAACACGGCCAGCCAGACGCTCGAGAAAAAGATGAAGACCGTGATCAGCAGCAGCATCAGGAAGAAGGTGGTGCGCAGCCGGTTGCGGGCGCGGAACAGTTGCCAGTATTCGGCAGCGCCGGTGCGGATGCGGCTGGTGGTCTTGCTCAGCCCCTGCGGCATGGGCAGCGCGGCGATGACGATCTGCCCGCCGGCGGTGTTCGATAGCCCGAGCGCGTACTCCAGGCCAGCGACCTCGAGCACGGGCGCGTCGCTGCGTTCGGCGGCGGGAAGCAATATATCCGCAAGGGAGCCACTGAGGGTGACGGGCAGATCGCGCTCACCGGCGTCGAGCCAGGAAATCAGTCGTGCCGGGGCGGTTGGCCGGGGCGCCTGATAGCTGGACACGACGTTGCGGTCCTTGTCGAAGATCACCACAAAGCCGCCTTCGAGCGTGATGCGATGCGTGGCGAAGACCTTCTGCATTTGGGCCGGATTGCTCTCTACGGCGCCGGAGGTGGCAATCGATTCGGCCTCGCTGTGCGCATTGCTGGCCACGTATTGCACCAGCTCCTCGACGACCCGCGACGAATCCTCGCGCAGTTCCGAGGCGTTCGGCGAGAACCACCGGTCCATCGAGCGGTTCATCAACTGAAAGCTGAACAGGAACATGAAGACGGCGGGAATCAGCGCAATCAGCGCCGCGCCCACCACCATGCGCGAACGCAGCCGGGCGCCCAGCGCACCGCTGCTTTGCTCGGCGAGGAGCTTGAGGATGTTCCTCAGCAGCAGCATCAGCAGAACCATCAGCAGCAGAAAGACCAGCACCGTCAGCCCGGTGAAGGCCAGCGTCTCGCCCGAGGTTTCTGGATTGAGAAAACGGATGCTCGATGTGTTGAAGGCCTGCAGCGCGCCGAGCAGACCCACCAGCAGAAGGACGCCAGCTCCGAACAGAGCTATCGCACGCCGCCGTGCATCGCCAAGGAAGGCCATGCGGCGATTATAAGGGAACAGGGACTAAGGACTAGAGACTAGGGAACAGGGATACTCTCGTGGAAGGAGTGCGTGGAATCGCGTGGAGCGAATCGATCGTTCTTCCTCGACTGCCTCCTGTCCCTGTTCCCTCGTCCCTGCTCCCTGCCTTTTTCACTTTCCCGTTCCGCCGACGGTCATCTTGTCCAGCTTGATGGTCGGCATGCCGACGCCGACCGGGACCGACTGGCCGTCTTTGCCGCAGGTGCCAATGCCCTGGTCGAGCGCCAGATCGTTACCGACCATCGAGACATATTTGAGCGTCTCGGGACCGTTGCCGATCAGGGTTGCGTCGCGCACCGGCGCGGTGATCTTGCCGTCCTCGATCAGGTAGGCTTCCGAGGCAGAAAAAACGAACTTGCCGTTGGTGATGTCCACCTGTCCGCCGCCGAAGTTCACCGCGTAGAGGCCGCGCTTGACCGAGCGCAGAATCTCGCCGGGGTCGTCCTCGCCGGCCAGCATATAAGTGTTGGTCATGCGCGGCATGGGGATCGACTGATAGTTTTCGCGCCGTCCCGAGCCGGTCGATTCAGTGCCCATCAACTTGGCCGAAAGCTTGTCGGCCAGGTAGCCGCGCAGAATGCCTTTTTCGATCAGCACATTCTCGCGCGTAGGCGTTCCCTCGTCGTCCACGTTGAGCGAGCCGCGCCGCGCGGCGAGGGTGCCGTTGTCGACCACGGTGACCTTGTCGCTGGCCACGCGCTGGCCGATGAGTCCGGCAAAGGCCGAAAGCTTCTTGCGGTTGAAGTCCGCCTCAAGTCCGTGGCCGACGGCCTCATGCAGCAGAATGCCGGGCCAGCCGGGGCCGAGCACCACTTCCATCTCGCCGGCCGGTGCAGGCACAGCGCCGAGTTGCAGAATCGCGCCGCGCGCGGCCTCCTGGGCCAGATGCTCCGGGCTTTTTGTCCCGGTGAATTGTTCGATGCCGGCGCGTCCGCCTGCGCCCGCCGAGCCCCTGGTGGTCAGCGCCTCCTGCTGGGCGATGACGGAGACGTTGAGTCGGCAGAGGGGCTGCGTGTCCGAGGCGTAGGAGCCGTCGGAGGCGACGATGAGCACCCGGCGCAGCTCCTCGCTGTAGCTGGCGCGGACCTGCGTCATGCGGTTGTCGTAGGCGCGCGCGGCCCGGTCGGCGCGCAGAATCAGTTCGAGACGCGCGGCCAGATCGAGCGAGTAGCCGCCCAGCGGCACCGGGTAAAGGTTGGCCGTCTTCGGTTCGACGAAGCCGACGGAGGTCTGCTTGGCCGGTCCCGAGGCGATCAGGGAGGCGGTGCGCGCGGCGTGCAGCAGCCGCTCAGGACTCAGGTCGTCGGTGTAGGCGTAACCTGTGCGTTCGCCTGAAAGTACGCGAATGCCGCAGCCGGCGCTGGTGCCCTGGCTGGCCGATTTCACGATTTGCTCGTCGACGCCGAGTGCGGTGGCCGTCACCGATTCAAAGTAGAGGTCGGCATAGTCGCCGCCCGCTGCCAAGGCCTCGCTCAGACAGCGTTCGAAGAGCCGTTCGGACAGACCGAATTTTTCAAAAAAATAGCGCTTGTGGTCGGGGCTTGGGAGGGCAGTACTCATCGTGGATTCAGTGTACGCTGGCGGTGTGGGAAGCAGTGCCGCAGCCGGAAGCGCCATTCCCATTTTGATGCGAATCGAGGCAGAAAGGGCGCAGCTAGGTCCGCTCCGTGCTACAGTGGCGGGATGAAAAAGATTTTTGCCGCCGCCTTGCTGGCGCTGGTTTTTGCTAGCCCGGTCTTCGCCGCTCACCGCCATCCCGCGAGGCATTCGGCGCAGAAACACTCTCACGGGCATCCTCGCGGCGTCTAGTGTGTAGCGCCGCAATGTGCCGACCTCGTTGTCCAACTCCTATTGTTCCAAGGGCTCGGGGCCGATATGAAAATGGAATCATACGGTTGGGGTCATTACGATGGAAGAGGATCTGGAACAGCTTCGCTATCCGATTGGAAAGTTCAGTGCGCCGGCCAGTAGCATGCCCGGCATTCGTGCGGCCAATATCCGCACGCTTCTGCAGTTGACGCGCCGGTTGCGCGTGGCCATCGACGGGTTGAACAACGAACAGTTGAACACGCCCTATCGCGAGGGCGGCTGGACGGTGCGTCAGGTGATTCACCATCTGGCCGATAGCCACATGAACGGTTTTATCCGCTTCAAGCAGGCATTAACCGAGGATTGGCCAACGATTACGCCCTTCAATGAGCAGGCTTGGGCCGAACTGGTCGACAGCAAGACACTGCCGATCGAAACCTCTCTGGTGATGATCGAAGGCCTGCATGCTCGCTGGGTTTCGCTGCTCGAAGGCATGTCGACCGAGGACTTT
>Ga0255352_1000210_pt1 | contig 32894 bp, 33 predicted proteins | sample HBST0metaG_FD_189939 | JGI IMG/M metagenome (GOLD analysis project Ga0255352, IMG submission 189939) | Peat soil microbial communities from Stordalen Mire, Sweden - H.B.S.T0 | ecosystem: Environmental > Terrestrial > Soil > Wetlands > Peat | place: Sweden: Norrbotten County, Stordalen Mire...
CTTGACGCTCGACCCGCATTTGGCCTCTCATCCCGCTCGAAGCACCCATTGAGATTGTGCGCCGGTGGAAGGTGATTTGATGCAAACTGGGCGCGATTTCTGCCGCTGTTTCGTTCGAGGAACCACCTCTCATCGGTCAAGGAGGAAGGCGATCCCGAAAACAATGAACAACAACCCCACTAAAGGGAACCCGCAACGCCCGCCCACCTGGACATTGGCTTATCCGAAATCTAGCAGACTTCGGAAAAACCCTGAATGAACGGCGAAAGCCACAAAGGTGCGCCGCAGGGCCTAAAGGCCGCACTCATTCTACGGTACTTACGGCACGACTGAAGTCGTGCCCTGACACTTTTTGAGGCGCAATTCGAGTTTTTCCGCAGCCTTTTAGTACTACAGTTGTAGATCGCGAATTCCGGAGGGAGCCTGGGGCTTCAGCCCCAGGAATAGCGAGATTTTTGGTGGGGCTTCAGGCCCGGGCTCTTGCCGTTTCTTTTCTGCCGGAAGCAAGTACAACTGTAGTATTAGTCCCGTCTCTGAAATTAACAACAAAACAGAGAGCGTCATTCTGAGTGAACGGGGCCCCGAACGCTTTTCAGCTCGGGGGTGGTGAGCGAAGAATCTGCTTTTGTTCTTTCGTCAGTTTTGCAAGGAACTTCAGAGACACGACAAGGGAACCCCTGCGTTCCATTTCCTTAAAAAACAGAACTGCTTCGCTCTGAGACCCCAGACGATCAGATAGATCCCAAGTGCGATACCGATGGCTCCTTTGATTTGCTCAGAGTGCATCGAATTGTCCTCGGTCTTACCCCAGCGTTCCAGCCGCCACGGGCGAAACCGCCCGCAGATGCTCGACGGCCTCGGGGACGACCTTCAAAACGTAGTCCACATCGGCATCGGTCGCGGTCTTCAGCAGGCTGAAGCGGAGGCTGGCGCGGGCGCGGTTCTTGTCGATGCCCATGGCCATCAAAACGTGGCTGGGTTCGGTGGCTCCGGAGTGGCAGGCCGACCCGCCAGAGACAGCCACGCCTTTCAGGTCGAGAGCGATGACCAGCGCCTCGCCCTCCAGTTGGTCGAACCAGATGTCGGTGGTGTTGGCCACGCGGGGAACCTGCTTGTCTCCGTCCCAAATCCCGTTCAAACCAGTGCCGGGAATCTCCAGAATGCCCGCTTCGAGCCGGTCGCGCAGCGTTGCCAGCCGGTCGATGGTGCCATCTTCCAGGGAGTGCATGGCCAGTTCCGCGGCCTTGCCCAAACCGACGATTCCCGGGACATTCTCGGTTCCGGCGCGGCGGCGGCGCTCATGGCTGCCACCGACGAGCAGCGGATCGATCGGGGTTCCGCGACGCACGAACAGCACGCCGATGCCCTTCGGGCCATGCATCTTGTGGGCGCTGATCGACATCAGGTGGCACCCAAAGCGGCGCACGTCGAATGGGACCTTGCCCGCGCCCTGCACAGCGTCAATGTGAAAGAAAACGCCGGCATCGGCGGCGATTTTGCCAATCTCTTCCACCGGCTGCAGAACGCCGGTTTCGTTGTTGGCCAACATGACGCTGATAAGCCGAGTATTCGGCCGGATGGCGCGCACAATGTCCATGGGGTCGATGAGACCGCTAGGCTGCGGAGCCACCAAGGTGGTCTCCACGCCGTACTGCTCCATGCGCCTGGCCGACTGCAGAATAGCCGAGTGCTCGATGGACGTGGTGATGAAGTGGTCGCCGGGGTGAAGCATGCCGAAGATGGCCGTGTTGTCGCCCTCGGTGCCGCCGGAGTTGAAGACCACCTCGGCTTCGTGGCAATTGAAAAACTCGGCCAGGGTGGCGCGGGCGTGGTCTACGGCGGTGTGGGCCTTCTGCCCGTCCAGGTGAATCGAGGAGGCGTTGCCGAAGTGCTCCATCCAATAGGGGCGCATCGCCTCCAGCACCTCCGGCAATAGGGGTGTGGTAGCATTGGCGTCCATATAGACTCGCTTCATCGTTGAAGTCTCCTTCTCTCATAAATTGTACGGGCATTGGGGGCTTTGTGAGTAGCCGGCGGCACCGAACAAGAGAATTCACAACTCTTTGCTGTCGCAATTCGCGGTTGTTCTGGTAAATTTCGCTCACACGGTCGAAGCCGGCGAAGGCTGAGGCCGCCAAAGGAGATTCCATGCAGAGCCGTTCCCAATTTGCACGCAGCATCCTTGCCTGTTGTCTGCTGGCCGCAACATCCACGCTCGTCTTTTCCCAGGAAGCAACGCCCGCCGCTCCAGCCAAACCCGCCGTCGGCACCCAGGTGCCCCCCGCGCAGGTATACGACAAAGTGCTCACCATCATGGAGCAGCAGTTTGTCGGCGCGGCCGAAGCGATGCCGGAAGACAAGTTCAACTTCGCTCCCCAAGCCACAGCGGGCGAGTTCAAGGGCGTGCGCACCTTTGCCCAGCAGTTGAAGCATGTGGCCGAAACCAACTACTACTTCTTTGCCGGCCAGGACTCCACCGAGGCCAGCGTCAAGGCGACGACCGATTCGATCGAGAAACTCACCACCAAAGCCGATATCATGAAAGCCCTCAAAGACTCCTTCGGCAAGGCACACGCCTATATCGGCGGCATCACCTCGGAGAACGCCTTTGTGATGACCGCACACGGCACGCGCGCAGGCATGGCAGCCTTCGGCACGGCTCACCTCATGGACCACTACGGCCAGATTGTGATTTATCTGCGCATGAACGGCATTGTGCCGCCGGCTAGCCGCGGGTCGATGTAAACGGCGGTACGGCAGGCGCAGGCTGCGGGAAACTCTTGAACTCGGGCGGGGTCCCCGAAAAGCAATCCGCAGGGGCTGAAGCCCATTTTATTTTCAACCCGTTACGGCACGACTGAAGTCGTGCCCTGACACTTCTGCGGCGATCATCGAGTTTTCCGGAGCCTCTGAAGTTCCAGGCTCCCTCCGGAGTTCGCGGTCTGCAACCGCAGTACTTACCCTAGCTTCTCCATGACCGTGTCGAGCGCAACTTCCCAGGGAGCCAGCCGCACACCGAAGCGAGCCGCAAGCCTGGCGTTCGACAGGACCGAGTTGCGTGGTCGAGGAGCTGGCGTGGGATATTCCGCGGAAGTGATCGGAACCACAACCGGGACCTTCCCGTCGAGCGCTTTCCCGGCGCGGTTGAAGATGGCCTGCGCAAAGCCGCACCACGAAGTCGAGCCGGAACAGGTCATGTGGTAAAGGCCGGCCCAGTCTTCGGTTGCGCCGAACTTGCCTGCCAGTGCTCCGCTAACGATTTCGCGCGTGGCGCGGGCCAATTCGATGGATGTGGTAGGACCGCCGATTTGATCGTCCACGACAGAAATGCGGTCGCGCTGGCGGGCTAGACGCAGCATGGTCAACAGGAAGTTGGCGCCGTGGGGACCATAAACCCAACTGGTGCGAAAGATCAGATACTGGCCGCCGACTTGGCGGATGGCCTCTTCGCCGGCCAGTTTGGTCGCCCCGTAGGTGTTCAGCGGGGCAGGCTTGTCGTCTTCTGTCCACGGGCCCGGCTTCGCGCCGTCAAACACGTAATCCGTGGAGTAGTGCACCAGCAGCGCGTTGCGGCTCAGAGCCTCTTCGGCCAGAATGCGCGGCGCCTGGGCATTGATGGACCTGGCCACTTCCGACTCGGACTCCGCGCGGTCGACGGCCGTGTATGCGGCCGCGTTAAGAATCAGGTCCGGCTGCGCGCGCCGCACAAGAGCGCGGGTTTGATCCGCGTCGGCCAGATCGACGCTTTCGCGATCCACGGCAATGATTTCGCCGCAACCCGCAAAGCTGCGTTGCAGTTCGACGCCCACCTGACCGGCTGCGCCAACAATGAGGACCCGCGACAGGCCGCTCACTGAAACAACTCCGCATCGCGCAGCGACGCGCCCTCCTGGTCTTTATCGGAAACAATGGCGGCGGCCGGGTCGATGGGCCACGGGATGGCCAAATCCGGGTCATTCCAGGCGATCGTTCTCTCTCCGGCAGGATGGTAGTAATCCGTCACCTTGTAAGAAAAGCCGACCACGTCAGTGAGAGCAAGAAATGCGTGACCGAACCCCTTCGGAATCCAGAGAGCCTCGCTCTTTTCACTGTCGAGCCGCACTGCGACATGGCGGCCGAACGTCGGCGAAGAGCGGCGCAGATCCACGGCCACGTCGAGCACCGCGCCCTGCGTTACGCGTACCAGCTTGCCTTGCGGCTGGATGATTTGATAATGAATGCCGCGCAGGACGTTTTTGCTGGAGATGGAAAAGTTATCCTGCGGCCACTCTTCACCCAACCCTGCCTCCGCCATGCGGCGCTGGTTGAAGGTCTCATGGAATGCACCGCGACTGTCCCGATAGATCGCCGGAGTGATCAGCAAAACTCCGGGCAACGATGTTTCAGTAATCTTCATAACTGAGTGGCCCCCAACGGTAATTTTTGCTCGCGTAGCAAGGCGAGCAGATATTGTCCGTAGCGGCTTTTGCCCACCTTGCTGGCCAGCGCGTGTAACTCATCCGCATTAATAAATCCCTGACGATACGCTATCTCCTCGGGGCAGGCGATGCTGAGACCCTGCCGCCGCTGGATGGTATGGACAAAGTGCGATGCCTCAAGCAAAGACTCTTGCGTGCCGGTGTCGAGCCAGGCCATGCCGCGGCTCATGATCTGCACATTCAAGAGACCTTGTTCGAGATAGCAGCGATTCAGATCGGTGATCTCAAGCTCTCCGCGCGCCGATGGCTTGAGGCCTGCGGCGATGTTGACGACGCTGTTGTCGTAGAAATAGAGTCCCGTCACTGCATAACGGGACCGGGGAGATTTCGGCTTTTCTTCCAGGCTGATGGCACAGCCGGAGCTATCGAACTCCACCACGCCATAGCGCTCGGGGTCTTCAACCGGATAAGCAAACACAGTTGCGCCCTGCGTGAGTTTGGCGGCTAGTTGTAACTGGAGTGAGAAACCCTGGCCATAAAAGATGTTATCGCCAAGAATCAGCGCGCAAGCATCGTCGCCAATGAATTCGCGTCCGATGATAAATGCCTGGGCAAGGCCGTCGGGGCTGGGCTGGACGGCATGGCTGAGACGAATGCCCCACTGGCTGCCATCGCCCAACAACTCCTTAAATCGAGGGCTGTCCTGTGGAGTGGTGATAATAAGAATATCGCGCAGCCCGGCCAGCATCAGCGTGCTGAGCGGGTAGTAGATCATCGGCTTGTCATAGACCGGCAGCAGTTGCTTCGATACCACTTGAGTTACGGGATATAGACGAGTTCCCGAGCCCCCCGCAAGAATGATCCCTTTCATAGTGCGACACGCTCCGTATAGTTTTTCCTGATCCATTCGAGATAGCCACCCGTGCGCACGCTTTCAACCCAGTCGGGATGGTCGAGGTACCAGCGAACGGTTTTGCGCAGGCCGCTCTCAAATCGTTCCTCGGGGCTCCATGCCAACTCGCGCGCAATCTTGGTGGCGTCGATGGCATAGCGCCGATCGTGTCCGGGGCGATCCTTGACGAAGGTGATGAGATTCCTGCGCGAGCCGAGGGCGGAGTCAGGACGCATCTCGTCCACCAGGTCGCAAATCGTGGTCACTACGTCGAGATTTTTGCGCTCGCTGTTTCCGCCAATGTTATATGTTTCGCCTGGATGGCCTTTTTCGAGCACCGTTCGGATGGCCGCGCAATGATCTCCAACAAAGAGCCAGTCGCGCACATTGGCGCCGTCGCCATAGACAGGCAGCGGCTTGCCTTGGAGGGCGTTGAGAATCATCAGGGGAATCAGCTTTTCAGGGAACTGAAACGGTCCGTAATTATTGGAGCAATTCGTCGTCAGGAGCGGCAATCCAAAGGTGTGATAATAGGCCCGCGCCAGATGATCGGAGGAAGCTTTCGAGGCCGCGTAGGGGCTATTGGGAGCGTACGCTGTGGTCTCGCGGAATGCTGGATCATCCGGCCCAAGAGAGCCGTAGACCTCATCGGTTGACACGTGCAGAAACCGGAACGCGGAACGATCCGCTTCACCCAGTTCTGCCCAATAGCGCCGCGCCTGCTCCAGCAGCACAAAAGTGCCCTGCACGTTGGTGCGAATGAACGACTCGGGAGAAGTAATGGAGCGGTCGACGTGACTTTCCGCGGCAAAGTGGACGATTGCCCTGGGCTGATGAGTGCGCAGCAGCAGCGCGACTTGCTCGGCGTTGCAGATGTCTCCATGAACCAGAAGATAGCGGGAGTCGTCTTTGAGCGAGGCCAGGTTGGCGGGATTCCCTGCATAAGTCAACAGGTCGAGGTTAATAACTGAAGAGTCACTGGTTTTCATCCATTCCAGGATGAAGTTCGAGCCGATAAATCCTGCCCCGCCTGTAACAAGTACCGCATCGTGCATGCGCCCTCCACCCTGCGATTCTATCTCACAGTGCCGGAATGGCATGAAATGCGCGCACGAGTAACCATTGTGCCGGCCGCACGCGAACCGCATATCCTGCAGAGGGCAGGCGCCGCTTTCGTCGCTACTTCTCGCTGTCCAACATACGCATTTGCCCCGCATCGTAGCGGGCGCCTGCCACTGCCTCGGCTGGAACCGCCGACCCGAGGGCGGCAAGTTCCTCGGTAGTCAACTGCACGCTGAGCGCTTCGAGGCTCTCGGCCAGTTGCGACCGCGTGCGTGCTCCGATGACGGGAATGATGAAGCTGCCCTTTGCCAACACCCATGCAACGGCCAGTTGAGCAGGCGAAACACCCTTGCCGTGGGCGATCTCCCTTAGCTTTTCGAACAGTCTCTGATTCTGCGTCCGATTGTCACCTGTAAAGCGCGGCAGGTGGGCGCGGAAGTCCCCGGTTGCCGCGGGTTGCGAGCCGGAAAGCAATCCACGCGAAAGGACGCCATAGGCCGTGGCACCAAGGCCCAACTCTTCGAGCAAGGGGAAGATTTTTGTCTCCGGACCGCGACTGACCAAGGAATACTCGATCTGTAGATCCACGATGGGATGCACGGCCGCTGCACGGCGAACAGTCTCCGGGCCCACTTCGGAGAGACCGATGTGACGCACGTACCCGGCCGTGACCATCTCCGCGATGGCCCCCACCGTGTCTTCGATGGGTACGTTGGGGTCGAGCCGCGCAGGCCGGTAGATGTCGATGTACTCCACACCGAGCCGCTTCAACGAGTAGGCCAGAGCGTTCTTGACGGCGGCGGGTCGGCCGTCGAAGCCGATCCAGCTGCCATCCGGGGACCGCTGGGCTCCGAATTTGACCGAGAGCACCACCTGTTCGCGCTGGAATCGGAGCGCCTGGCCAAGCAGCATCTCATTATGGCCCATGCCGTAGAAGTCGCCAGTGTCCAGCATGTTGACGCCTGCGTCGATGGCCGCGTGGATGGTTGCCAGGCTCTCCGCATCATCCGTGGCGCCGTACACCCCGCTCATGCCCATGCAACCGAGTGCGAGGGGAAACACCTCGGGGCCCGCAACCCCCAATTTACGGCGAAGCAAAGCTGTGGTGATCATTGGCCGATTCCTTCCATCGAGCATCGTAGGCCGCGTGGCAAATTCAGGCAAGAGGGCTTCGACGAGTGACGAGGAGGACATGACGCGCTGAACCCGCAGACTGATCGGCGCCCGCTGCATTACCTTCGGACGCCGCCGTAAACTGCTGATTTAACATGACATTCCTGAACTCGCAGCTGCGCAGGGCGCAGGGTCGCCCCATTTTTGACTTCCCTTCCGACACAAAAATCTGCCATACTTGACTGTGCCCACCTGGTACGGCCAATCCAACAATCCAATCAAGAGGTTGCATCGATGTCGGCAAAGTATGTCTTTGTGACGGGCGGAGTTGTGTCCAGTTTAGGTAAAGGCCTGGCGGCAGCCTCCATCGGCTGTCTGCTTGAAAGCCGCGGCCTGCGCGTAAACATGATGAAGTTCGACCCTTACCTGAACGTCGATCCCGGAACCATGTCGCCGTTCCAACACGGCGAGGTCTTTGTGACCGACGACGGCGCTGAAACCGACCTCGACCTGGGCCACTATGAGCGCTTTACCCATGCGCCCCTGTCGCGCGACAACAACCTGACGACGGGCCGCATCTACGAGCAGATCATTCTCAAGGAGCGGCGCGGCGACTACCTGGGCAAGACGGTCCAGGTCATTCCTCACGTCACCAACGAGATCAAGAACGCCATGCGCAAGGTCTCCTCGAACGGCGCGGACGTGACGATTGTCGAGATCGGCGGAACGGTGGGCGACATTGAGTCGCTTCCCTTCCTCGAAGCCATCCGCCAGATGCGCCAGGAACTGGGCCGCGAAAACACGGTGTTCGTTCACCTGACACTGGTGCCCTGGATCGCCGCAGCACAGGAACTGAAGACCAAGCCCACGCAGCACTCCGTCAAGGAATTGCTGGGCATCGGGATTCAGGCCGACATCCTGCTCTGCCGCTCGGACCGCACCCTCAGTCGCGAGATGAAGCAGAAGATCGCCCTCTTCTGCAACGTGGAAGAGCGGGCCGTGATCGGGGCCCGGACTGTGCCCTCCATTTATGAGGTGCCGCTGGGCTTTGCCCTCGAAGGGCTGGACGCTCTGATCCTCAAATATCTGCATAAGGATGCGCCCGACGCAAACTTGACCAAGTGGAAGGAACTGGTCGACCGTACCCACAACCCCAAAGACTCGGTCTCCATCGCCATTGTGGGTAAGTATGTGGAGTATGAGGATAGTTACAAGTCTCTGAAGGAAGCTCTAACCCACGGAGCCACCGCGCATGAGCTGAAACTCCAGGTAACATGGATCGAAGCCGAAGGCCTGGAGTCGAAAACTCCAGACGACCGGAGTTATGAGGCGCAGTTAGCGGGATTCGACGGCATCCTGGTTCCCGGAGGCTTTGGCAAGCGGGGCATCGAGGGCATGTTGAACGCCATCCGCTATGCACGCGAAAAGCGAATTCCCTATTTCGGAATCTGCCTGGGCATGCAGACCGCCTGCATCGAGTTTGCGCGCAACGTCTGCGGTTTGAAGGACGCCAACTCGAGTGAATTCGACCCATCCAGCCAGCATCGCATCATCTACAAGCTGCGCGAATTGCTGGGCGTGGAAGAGATGGGCGGCACGATGCGATTGGGCGCCTGGACCTGCGTTCTGCAAGAAGATTCGCTCGCGGCCAAGGCCTACGGCGGCGCCACCGAGATCAGCGAGCGTCATCGGCACAGGTATGAGTTCAACCGCGAGTACGAAGCCCTGTTGACCGGCGGCGGATTGCGGCTGAGCGGCACCACTCCCGACTCGACATATGTCGAAATCGTCGAACTGCCGGACCATCCGTTCTTCCTCGGCTGCCAGTTCCACCCGGAGTTCAAGTCCAAGCCCCTGGAGCCGCACCCGTTGTTCCGCGAGTTTATTACTGCGAGTTACAAGAATCGGATCAAAAAGGGAGAAGCGGTCACTGTGACGCACCAAGTTGCGTGATAGTTGGTATGTAAGAGAATCCTGGATCGATTTATTGAACGGCCTGTAGTGAAACTCGGTTCGGTAACAAGGCACGACGGAAGCCGTGCCTTGTTACCGAACCGAGTTTTTCAGCAGCGCGATTCATCCCAGATAGTTATTTCGGTGTTTTCGACCTTCACCACGGCCCCCTGATCTTCATCCGAGCAAGATCGCGGTCTTCGCATTGCCTGCCAGCGCCTTATCGAACGTGACCAGCCGCATCCCGGCGGCCAATGCAAAGGCTGTGAGATACCCGTCCGCCCACTGCCTGGTTGAGGCCTCGTTGCGATTTGTTTGCTGACGGAAGAGTGCATCGATTCCCCGCGGCTCCTCAATCAGCCTCGCTCTGGTTGTTTTGAGAAATGCGTCATAGACGGCCCATGCTTTGGCCTGGGTGAGCACGTCGGCGCCCATCGCACTTTTGTTGGTCAACAAGCGAAGAAGGCCGAGCTGGGTGAATCGGCAAAAGGCGAGTGTCATATCGCTCGCCAGCGATTCTCCCCAATTCGCGGCAACATTGTGATGCGGATGAATTTCGTGCGCCAGAGCCAACCAGACGTTCACATCAGGGAAAAGGAATGTAGTCGTAGACACCTTCCTCGCCCAGTTTCATGGAACCCGGCTTCTTGGAGCGAACTACCGGGAATTTGGCGCGCTTCTCCGGCTTCTCCGTTGTCTTTCCGGTCCGCAGCTTCACAGCGACCGCGTCAAGGATGATTTCCTTGAGGGTCGTGCCTTCTTGAGCGGCATGAATCTTCATCTCGCGGTAGAGTGGGTCCGGAATGTCCACGGTAGTACGCATGTGCACAGCTTAGCATATTTATGTATTTATGGCATTCGGCCTTCACTGACGACGGTTTTCTCAGTCGCCTGAGGGGTTCGATCATTCCCAAACCAAAGTGTGCTGTCCGATATTGACAAAGGTTTTGGACCGAGCCTATTGTGTCTTCGCTTTTGAGTACGGAGGATTCAACACCATGGCTCACTTTGAACTTCAACCATCGGAATCGGAACTTCAAGAATTGGCAGAGCACTATTGGCAGAAGGCCGGCGACCGAGAGCAGCAACTGGAAAAGGCTGCGTTTGAGGCCGGGGCGGCAATTCGGAACGGCGACTACTCGCTGGGCAACCTGGAGGCCATCGTACGCTGGAAATCCGAGCGGGTGGTCCACTACCTGATCGGGAACAGCGAGGCGCAAATCAGGAGAATTCTGGCGGTGGCGGCATCGCCTGCGAGTTCGGTTCGGCAGGCTGTTGAGGCGCTGATGGAGTTGCGCGGCATCGACCTGCCGATCGCCTCGGCGATTCTGGCCGCAATCGCCCCGGAGCGCTACAACGTGTTGGATTTCCGTGCACTGGAGGCGTTGGGCAACGCGCGCCACAACGTCGAGTTCTATGCGGAGTTCGTGGCTTTCTGCCGGCAGATGGCGGAGCGGGGCATTTTGAAACCGCAGGAAGGTCTGCCCGGTCCCACGGCTCTGCACGCCCTCGACCGCGCTCTTTGGGAGTGGTCGAAGAGCCGCGTGGGCGAGGTCATGTCCGCGTAACCCAAACGGCCCGGGAACAGACGGGCAGGGCTTTCCGCAGAGCCCTGCCCCGTACTTCAGGCGGGAACGTTGCAAGTCACTTCAATCTGCATGGTTGGCGGGTGAAGCATGGTGTTGTGAATGAGGCAGCGATGAACGGCGTCATTTACGCCCGCGTGTTCAGCCTCGCTCAGCGCCAGGGGGACTTGCACTTCGATCTTGAAATTGTCGAGCCGCGCCGGGGGCCCCGCCTTACCGGCCGTGACGTGCACGGTGACGCCCTCGCGCGGAAGGCCCTTCTTCCTTAGATATGCGGAGGCGTAAAACGCAGCGCACGAGCCGAGCGAAGCCAGAAGAAATTCGGGCGGCGTCATGCCCTCATCGTTGCCGCCGTTCTCCGCAGGCTGGTCGCTGACTACGATATGGTTGCGGGCTTCAATCTCGAACTTCACATCGCCCAGCAGTTTCACGTTGACTTCCATTTTATGTTCCTCTCAGCTTGCGTAGACATCCTATTTGAGTTTCATTGACGGGCTACCTGCCAATGCGGCATCCAGCCGTTCGCGCACCAGTTTGCGAGCGCGAAGCCAGCGGCTTTTCATGGCTGCAAGGGTGAGCCCGAGCCGCTCGGCGGTCTCCTCGCCTGACAGCTCCTCAACCGCGCGCAGTTGGTAGACGGCGCGCGCATCGCCGGGCAAACTGTCCAGCACCGCTGCAAACAGCCGCTTCATCTCGGCGATTCCGGCCTGCTCCTCGGCCGACGGCGCCGCATCCGCCAATTCGTCCCCGCCCTCTTCCAGCACGGATAACTGCAGCAGCGGCTTCAGCGCCTCGCGGCGCTTGAGTTGCCAGCACACGCGCCGGGCAATGCTCGCCAGCCAGGCCCGAAACGCCTCGGGCGCGTCCAGATCATTCAGGCGACGGTAGGCCTTCAGGAGCGCCTCAATCAGAACGTCTTCCGCGTCTTCGCGATTGCCGCATGCCCGCAACATCTGGCGATAGACGGCATCCTTGTGCTGCTGTGTGAGCCTTTCAAAATCCATCCGCTGGCCGCTTGCCTCATGGCTTCTTTTCCCAGGTGCAGGCGCACGCGGCGCCTTCTGCCATTATCGCCGCGCTGGCCGGTACTTTTCCGCGCGCGCGGTTCCACGGCAGCCGGGCAAGCGCCTCGCCCATGGGACACATGCCCGAGACACCCGCAAACGTCAGTCCGCAGCCCACAAGAGCGGGCACGATCAGCCAGAACGGCGACACGACCACACCCAGCAGGACCCCAAGTGCGACGAGGAGGCCCGCAAGCAGGCGCACCTGTCGCTCCAACGCCCATCGCGCCGCGACGGTTCGAACGACCGGGTGATCGCCCTTGATCCAGGCATCGGTTCCCCCGTTCAGGACGACGAGGTCCCTGCCGCTGGCGGCCAGCAGTTCGCGCGCCAACCGGGCGCGGGTACCGGCCTGGCACACCAGCACGACGGGAGCATTGCGCTCCAGGTCCTCGGTTCGCAGTTCGATCTGTTCCAGCGGGATGTTAATGGCACCGGGCAAGTGGGCGCTGGCGAACTCGGTGGCGGAACGAACATCCACAAGCTGCGCCCGCCGCCCTTCGGCTTGCCAGGCTTTCCAGGTCTCCGTGTCAATGGTGCGAGATTCCGTTGCTTGCATTTCTTCCTCTATATGGGAAGAGCGCTGCAGCGAGAAAAAGGATTCACCGGGCTCAAAGAATCTTGTCAAATTTTGGATAGGGGAGTCGAGTGACCAGGCCGCAGCGCGCCGATGACGGGGTCAGTCGAGCCTTTACAATTCAATTTGTGAGCAACTCTTTTGAAATCGGCCCGGTCCATGTCGGCGGGGGCCAGCTTTTCCTGATCGCCGGCCCCTGCGTTATCGAGTCCGAGGCCCATGTACGCACCATGGCCGAGGCCATTCAGCGCATTACCGCCGACCTTGGCATTCCTTATATCTTCAAGGCCAGCTATGACAAGGCCAACCGCACCAGCGTGAAGAGCTTTCGGGGGCCGGGGCTGATTGAAGGCACGCGGATTCTCGGGCGCCTGGCAAAAGATACCGGCCTGCCGGTGCTGACCGATGTACACGAGCCGAGCCATTGCGAGATTGTGGCCGAAGCCGTGGATGTGCTGCAGATTCCGGCGTTCCTCTGCCGCCAGACCGACCTGCTGGTGGCCGCAGGCAAGACCGGGCGCGCGGTCAACATCAAGAAGGGGCAATTCGTGGCTCCGTGGGATATGACGTACCCGGTCGACAAGGTGCGCTCGACGGGCAATGAGCGCGTGTTCCTCACGGAGCGGGGCGCCAGCTTCGGCTACAACACACTGGTGGTGGATTACCGCTCGCTGCCGGTAATGCGGCGGATGGCGCCGGTGGTTTTTGACGGGACCCACTCGGTGCAGCAGCCTTCAGCGTCGAACGGCGTGAGCGGCGGACAGCCGGAGTTTATTCCACTGCTGGCGCGTGCCGCGGTGGCGGCGGGCATTGATGGATTGTTTCTGGAAGTCCACGACGACCCGGCCCACGCCAAATCCGACGGCGCGAATGCACTGGACTTGAAGCTGCTCAAGCCACTGCTGGAAAAGCTGCTGGCGATTCATGAAGCGGCGAGAGATTGAGGCTGCGGGTATGACGGTCCGGCCAGTGGCGTTTCGCCCTTGAATCGCGAGACGGTTCAAGGGCGAGAGGTTCTGCTACTTCCTGGCGGCCGTCTCGTTCGATTTCTCTTCGAGGTCCTTGATCCACTCGGCGCGTTCCTGCTCGTGCTGGTTCTGCTCATAGTGGATTGCGCCGACAAAGGTGTGCAGGACCTCTTCCAGAGTGCGACCGGGAGCCAAGGCGCAGTCTTCGAATAAATCGGTGTCGGGATTGGTATCGATCTGCGGCGCGACACAGGTCAACAGCACGCCTTTTTTGTCCGTCACGCGGAATGTGTGGTTTCTCTTGACAGAGATCTCTGAGGGTACGGCGGCTGGGTCGGCCCGAAGAACAAGGGTCTGCGTGGCGGGGTCGAAGTTCTTTGCGCCAGGGGTTGAAGCTGGGGCAGATGCGTTTGACTTCGCCGAAGCGAAAGCAATCATAGTTGCAATTACCAGATACGCTCTATATTTCTTCGTCATGACCTTCCCCTTTTCTTGGGCCGGGATTCCGATGGTTGTAGACCTATCGGCGCGAGAAGGGGAATTGTCTAGGCTTGTTCCCCCTAGACTCTGGAACGCGCAGGCTGCCGACGCTTGACTTCAACGGGCTGTCGCGGGAGATTTGCTGTCGATTCCGCCAGCGCCCATCAGGATCAGCGAGCGCTGAGCAAAGGGCGAATAGACGAGAAGCGTGGTGCAGGCTAGCGCGAGCCCGAAGTTGATGTGGTGCATGAGCAGGAAGGGCGCGAGCGACCACAACTCATCGAAGGCGAGCAGAAACGGCCACATCCTGAGGAACTTTCCGCGCACACCAGGCGCATGAAAGAGCGCCGCCGAGAGGACAAAGGCGCGAACGGGAATCAGGACCGCGGCGGTGACGATCAGGACTAGAAAAACCTGGGCGGATCTTGGCAGCGGCGACAGGAGACCTTCTATCTCCGCCAGATTTGCCAGCGCGCCGACGTAGAAACTCAGATACATCAACTGCAACAGGACGAAGAGAGTTTGGACCACCGGATACGACGCTTTGGGAAGTTCCTGCGGCGAGGCGAGAATCCGGCTGAGGAGTTTCGGCTCCGGTTCCGTGGGAGCTTCCGTTGGCAGCGACGGCAGAGCCGCTTGTTCCGCCGGAAGTTCCATTTGCTCGCTGGTGACGGCCGCTTCGCCGGTTGATGGGTTGTCGTTCGCAGCCGTGGTCGGTGAGTCGTCGCTGCGGATGATTCGTTCGACGGGAGCGACAAAGCGGTAGCCGCGGCGGGCCAGAGTCTCTACGAAGCGCGGATTGTTGGCGGTGTCTCCGAGCGCTTCGCGGATGCGATTGACGGCTGAGTTGACGCCGTGTTCGTAGTCGACGAAGGTTCCGTCGGGCCACAGCTCGCGGGAGATTTCCTCGCGCGTCAGAAGCTGACCGGGCCGGTCCATGAGCAGCAACAGGACCTGGAAGGGTTGCGCGTTCAACTTGATGCGGACACCCTGCTTGCGAAGCTCTTTGGTGCCGGCGTCCGCTTCAAATGCTCCGAAGCGATAGCGCCGGTCTGGCCGCAAATCCGTGGTGTGCTCGCTCATGTCTGTTGCCCAGTGTATCCGATCCAAAGCGTGGGCAGAAGGATTGACCCAATGTACAACTTCCCGGAAGTCCAATTTATCAAGGCAGTTGCGGCGTGACAAACAATGGAGGATGGATGAGGTTCAGTGCATTGCATCGGCGGACGGGCGCAGCGTAAGGTGCAATTCATGACACACCACCGCACAAAAGATTCCCGAAGATCTTCAGTTCATTCCTTTCTATGGGGCGCGCTTCCTCTGCTCTTTTTTGTTGCGGTTTCTGGGCGGGTTGTAGCGGAAGCTCCGCCTGCGGCTATCTCCGCTTTCAACTTGTATGTCAATGCGCTTGAGTCGCGGCTTGCACAACAGCACCGGGCCCAAAGCGGCTTCCTGGCCCCAGCGGCTTCGGGCGCGCAAGCCGAGATGCGGCTGCGACGCGGAGAGCTGATCGTGGAGAAGCTGACGCCGGCCAAGGGCGCGACGATGCCGGGGGCGATGCTGCACCACTGGCGCGGCACGGCGTTCGCGCCCGGAGCCAAGGCTGCGGACTTTGAGCGGCTGATGAAGAATTTCAACGCTTATCCTCAGCGATTTTCACCGCAGGTGCTGCGGGGAAAAGTGATTTCTGCGCATGGAGACCGGGTTGAGGCTGAGATGCGGGTGCGCCAGAAGCACGTGATCACGGTGGTGATGGATACGGACTACGACATCACCTTTGGGAGGCTGGATGCGCTACATGGATACAGCCTCTCGCGCAGTACGCGGATTGCCGAGATCGACGCGGCTGGCACAAGCAGGGAGCGAGCACTCGGCTCCGGCGAGGAGCATGGCTTTCTGTGGCGGCTAAATACCTACTGGAGTTACGAGGAGCGGGACGGCGGGCTCTATATGCAGATCGAGTCGGTCTCGCTGACGCGCTCCATTCCGACCGGGCTGGGCTGGGCGGTTGGGCCTTTTGTGGAAAGCGTTCCGCGGGAATCGCTGGAGTTTACTTTGCGATCGACGTGCAACGCGCTGCGGAGATAGCTGGAGCCGGGAAACCAAGAACGTGCCAGTCGAGGTGCATGGTTTCCCACCCTTTTCACCAGGATGCCGTGAAAAGGATGGGGCACGGGGCTGTCTGGGGAGGATGCGAAGATGAGTGCGGAATCAGTCATAGGAACCAATGACGTTGAGTTTGCGAAGGCGCGGCGAGTGAATCAGGCCCTAACCGCGCAAATGGAAAAGCGGGCGTTGCAGTGGATGGCCGAACGCGCGCCGCGGTGGGTCACGTCGGACCAGCTCACCGTGCTTGGGCTGGCGGCGCAGATTGGAGCCGGACTTTGCTATGCCCTGTCGCGATACAACCGGTTCGCGCTGCTGCTGGTGATTCTGTGCCTGGCGCTCAACTGGTTCGGAGATAGCATGGATGGGACACTGGCTCGTGTGCGGCACCAGCAGCGTCCGCGCTACGGATTCTATGTGGACCACATGGTGGACATTTTTGGATCGGTGGCTCTGATGTGCGGACTGGGCTGCTCGGGATTTCTGCATTGGCAGACGGCGATGGCGATGCTGGTGGCGTTTCTGCTGCTCTCGAGCGAGAGTTACCTTGCCACGTACACCTTGTCTTGCTTTCAACTTTCGCAAGGCGTCTTCGGCCCTACTGAGATTCGCATTCTGCTTGTGATCGGCAATCTGGCGCTGCTGCACTCGCCCTACTCGACGCTGTTCGGACGGAGAATGCTGCTCTTCGACCTGGGAGGAACGATCGCGGCGGGCTGCATGTTGGCGATGGCGATGATTGTGGCCGTGCGCCATACGGCGCAACTCTACCGGCAGGAGCCGCTGCCGTGAAGGGACTGATTCGCTGGGGCAAGTTCAACCTGGTGGGGGCCATGGGCATGGTGGTGCAGCTTGGCGCGCTGGCCGTCATCAACCGGTGGACGGGCGGCCATTACCTCTACGCTTCCGCTGCGGCCATCGAGTTGGCGGTGCTGCACAACTTTGTGTGGCACCTGCACTACACGTGGCGCGACCGACGCGATGAATCGTCGCTGCTGGGGCAGTGCACGCGGTTTCATCTTTCCAACGGGCTGGTTTCGATGCTGGGGAATCTTGCGCTGATGCGGTTGCTGGTTCAGGAGGTGCACATGCCGGTGCTGGCTTCGAACTGCATCGCGATTCTGTGCTGCTCGGTTATCAATTTCTGTTTGGGGGATCAGTGGGCGTTCGCGGCGAGGGCGCGGGCGATGCAGGAGTAGCGCTTTTCACTTTGCTGAAATAGGCATACATCCCCGGTCCCCAAAAGCGAGGGACCGGGGGCACCCGGCACCCGGCATCAGGGCAAGACCTCTGGTCCGTGTTGCGCTTCCCGCAGGGGCTAAAGCCCGTTGCTGTTTTGCGGCGTCTTCGGCACGACTGAAGTCGTGCCCTGACGCTTTTGTGGCGGGAGTCGAGTTTTTCCGCAGCCACTAAAGCCGGTCCCTGACTCGCAACGCACAAAGGCCGCCCCCGGTGGGTGCGGCCTTTGTGGTTTTGCGCCGAAGGCGCGCCTGCTGCATGCAATGCCGCGGGTGCGGCATGTAATGCTCAGTCGCCGGCGACGGTTTCCTTTTGCTCGACGGGCTTGGCGGGAGCGATCGAACCGAGCGTAACCAGGCCTTCGACCGGCTTCTCACCGAGCACGTGCTCGCGATAGAGCTTGGCCATGCGAGCGTTCTCGGCATCGGTGTGCTGCTTGCCATCTCGGGCGCGAATCTTCTCTTCGCGCGCGTTCTTGGCAATGCCCAGCTCGTCCAGCGTGTGGTTGGCTTCAGAGTTGACGTGCGCCATGTTGAGGTTCAGGTCGTGGCCCACGTGCTCCATGCCCACCTTCTTGCCGCCGGCGAAGATCTCGTGACGGCCATGCTCCTCATACCACTTGGTCAGAGTCGCCGTCATGTGCATCTTCTCAATGATGTTGCGCCAGCCGACGCCGGTGTTGTACGCGCAGAAGCTGATTTCGCCTTCCTGCGTGGCGTAGGGAATGATGCACTGCTCCGTGCGGCGGAAGTCGTAGTTGAACAGGTCCTGGAACCACATGCCCGCGATGAAGAGGAAGTTCCAGCGATCCTGGCGGCGCAGCTTGATGTCTTCCAGAGTGCGGTCGCCCTTGACGCTGCCGTAGTTCTTGCCGGTAGCGTTGAACGTCTTGTCCATCTTCTTCATCATGTCGGTGATCTTGAAGTGGGTGGGCGACTGGAACGGATCGTAGTTGCGCAACAGAGCCAGGCCGAAACCGATGACTGACATCCACTTGCCGCGGGCCGCGTCGTTGACCTTGGCCAGATCCTTGGCCACCTTGTTCATGTCGAGGAAAGCGGTGACGGGCACGGCTTCCTTGGTTTCCTTGTCGATCATCAGCGCCATGCCGATGCCGCAATTGGGGTGGCATCCGCAGGAGAGCTGGCCCCACTCGGCGGCGGGCCCGTGGATCAGGTCGGCCCAGTCGGAGAAGGTGCTCATGAAGCTGATGGGGAACCAGTCGCGCTCCGGCTCGCCGATGCCGCACTGCTTTTTGACGTCGTGCGCCATGTGCGAGAGGGTGTAGCGCTGAGCCAAACGGCGCTCGTCGCTGATGTCCTCGTCGCGGCCGGTGAAGCTGACCGGCTGGAAGCTGAGGAAGCTAATCTTCTTGGGATTGTCGAGGGCGAACTCAATGATGCGGCCCACCTGCTCGTTGTTGATGCCGTTGATGATGGTCGTCACCGGCACGATTTCAACGCCAGCTTCGTGCAGGTTGTTGATGGCCTGCAGCTTGACGTCGAACAGATTGCCCACCTTGCGGTGCGAGTTGGCCGCGTTGCCGATGCCGTCGAACTGGAGGTAGACATAGCGCAAACCGGCTTCCGCAGCGGCCCGGCAAAGTTCCTTGCTCTTGGCGAATTCAATGCCGTTGGAAGCAGCCTGAACGCTGTTGTAGCCAACCTTGCGGCTGTAGGCCACGGCGTCAAGGAAGTAGGGCGAAAGCGTGGGCTCGCCGCCGGAGAACTGGACGCTCATCTGCCGCTTGGGCTTGACGGTGATGGCGTTGTCCAACATGGTCTTGATCTCTTCCCACGTGAGTTCGTGGACGAAGCCAACCTGATTGGCGTCCATGAAGCACGGGTCGCACATCATGTTGCAGCGGTTGGTCAAATCGATGGTGAGAACGGCGCCGCGGCCGTGGGTGACGGTCGAGGTTCCGTGGTGGTGAAGCTTTTCGTCGCCTTCGCCGTGTGCACGCACGTCGCGGCCGGGGAAGCTCTCTTCGAGATGCTTGAAGAAGGCCGTGTCGATGGACATCAGATCTTCAAAGTGGCCGTGCTTGGGGCAATCCTTCACCATCAGGATTTTGCCGTCGCGCTCGATGATCTGGGCCTTGATTTCGCCCACCTTCTCATTGAGCAGGACTTCGTGGGGCAGCTTGCCGTCCAGAATCTGCTTGCGAATCTCGGGGACGCACTTGGGACAGAGCGAGTCGGTGGTACGGGGCCAGCCGAGAGGGGGCTTCTCTTTCTGATAGCTCTTCTGCAGGGGCTTGTCGGACCATTTGGGGGTAAACGATTGGTTCGGGCTGATGCGGTTGAGGCGCTCAAACACTACCCACGCGCCCTTGGCCGCAATGACGACGGCTTTCTCGGCGTACTTAATCGCTTTGGACATATTGGTGCGATCTCCTCGAATAAAAATGTCGCCGGCGGCAGACTCGCCCGGCTCAAACCTGTGGGTCTCCCGAAACGAAACAGGGAGGCAGCCCGGATGCTGAAATTCCAGTACTAGAGTAACCGGGTTCGCCGGTCAACCCAATGAGGATGCAGCGAACGGCGAAATTCGCCAGCGAACGGCAAGCAGTCCAAAGCGAATGGATAACCCCAAAGGCCTCAATTGCTTTGCGCAGTGGCTGAATGCGTCGGTTCACCGAGAGCGTGAAGGGAGTGGCATGCGACAGCGATCCCGACGCGGCAGTCACAGTAACCGCCGATGTGACGGGCTGAACGGGAGTTGACCCGCCAGCTGCGCCCCTCCGATGCCCGCTTAATCACTACGGCTGGCCGTTCGTGCTGTCCGTTTTGGCTACCTGGTTGATGATGCGCTGGATGACGACGATCTGGACGTGGATGTGACGGGCCACGTCAGGCAGGAACTCCGAGACGAAGTTGTCGATGGGCGCGGTGGCTAGTCCGGTGGCATACCGCTCGGCGGTAGCGCTTGCATTGGTCTCGCGGCCGGGGACGTAGAGGTTGCCGATCTCGTCGTCGATGGCGAAGCCCACGAGGTTGGCGTAGTTCGGCATGCCTCGCTCATTGTCGCCCTGGGTCCACACAACCTGGTAAAGGGCGTGCGCAATGCGGCGTTTCATGGAGGCGTCGGGCATGCGGTGGTAATGGGGATCCTGGTGGGCAATGGATGGAATCAGGAAGGTGCCAAAGAACTCGCCGGTGATGTCCTGGGTGTAGCTGACGCCCACATATTTTGCCCAGCCATCCATTCCCGGGCCATAGGCGGAGTGGGCATTGGCGCCAACTGCGATCGCCGAACTGGCCAAAATCGTGATGCCGTTGAACGGATCGATGACATTGCGGATGGCCAACAAGCCCTTTTCCCTGGGCGTGAACGGCTTGACCTGCGGCCCGTCGAGAAAGCGCGCATACCAATTGACCAGCGGAATGTTTTTAATCACCGGCAGGCTGCCGATGAGGGACTCATAGGCGGGACAAGTGGTCTGGCCCTCGTCTTGCGGAGAGTTCGAGGGTGGCTCGGGTGGAGCGATCCCGGCGGCCGCAACTGCTGAGGAGGCCGCCTTGCCTCCCACCACGGTGCCGGCCCTTTTCACCTGGCACGGCCCTGCCGGAGGCGGATTGGCGGGAGCTCCTGCCTGGGGCCGGGGCGCGTCGGGGAGCAGCAATTCAGATTCTGGGCTCTCTGCCTGAGCGACCCAGGAGCTTCCAACGGAAAAAATCAAAATAGCCGCCACCGGGATCAGGACGTTGCAGCGCTTCACCCGCGCGCTCGTCTTGCGGCCGTTGGCGCGGAACGCGCGGATCAGGCTGTCTGCGGTGCTGTTTGCCAACAATTCGGTCCTCGCCGGCACAAGGTTTTGCCCACTCAGAGTCCAAAGAATAAACCAGAAGGACGCCAGCTCCGTCTAAGGCAAAGGAAATCATGGGAGTTGGCGCAACTCCGCTCTCTCCTGATCTGACGCAATTTCTTTAGGAAAGGTCGCACCTGAAACGGAGAACGTTCGTGAATCCGAGGGCGGGACGTTACCTCGGGTTATTGATCACTACGGCACCTCCGGTGCTTTAGCGATTGACGGGCCAGAGCGCGCATCGCAAACTCAAGCTGAGGGTTATTACTAGAGTTTCCATTTGGAGGTTACCGGGCATGAGCACATATCCCCCTCCTGGTCCCGGCGGCATAGGACGCCGCATCGAAGAGGCTGTCGAGTTGATCGAGATGGAACTGCGGCACACGATTGCTTACGTCAACGACGCGGTGATTCCACAAGTTCGCGGTGAATCGATCGCCGCCATCCGCACCGTGGCGGACAAACTGCGCGATCTGGCCGACCGCTTCGAGCAGTCGAAGGGCCCGCGCCCCTGATGATTGGGCTCCTTGCCAACTCGAAAGCAGGCCGCCTGGCCGCGTGGGGCGCATTGGCGCTGGCGCTGGCAGCCGTGTCGGGCTGCCGGCATCGGGAAAAGACGGCCAAACTGCCTCCGCAGGTGGTTGCGCCGCCTGAAAGCTCTTACCCCACGCAGAGAAGCTATCCCTCAGCCCAAACGAACCGCCCGCCGTCACGAATTGCGCCCACGCCGGTACCTCCGGGCGGGGTCAGCGAAGAAGACCTGGATTTTGTAAACACCCATCGGCCTATCGTCACCGAGGAGGGTCTGGCCACCTGGTACACCGCGCCCTACAAGGGCCGCAAGGCAGCCAACGGCGAGGTGTTTGACGATAGCGCCCTCACGGCCGCGCACCGCACCTTGCCCATGGGTTCGCTGATTGTCGTCACCAACCTAAGGAGCGGCCAGTCGAGCGCCATGCGCATCACGGATCGCGGGCCCTTTGTCGACGGCAGAATGCTCGATTTGACCGTTGCCTCGGCCAAGGCGACAGGCGTTTACCGCGCGGGCCTGGTGCGTGTTCGGGTGGACGTTTACCAGACGCCGAAGCCGATTGCGACCGGCGGCCGATGGTGCGTGCAGATCGGCGCATTCAAAAGCGAGCACAGCGCCCTGAAGCTCAAGCACAAGCTCAAGGATTCCTATCCCGACGCCAATGTGATCGAGTTCCCTGGCGAAGCGAGCTATTGGGTTCGCATCCGGCCCGCAGGCGATAATCGCCAGCAAGCGGAGGCCATCGCCCGGCACTTGCGCCCAGCGGAAGGCGAAGCATTTCTGACGCGGCTGGATTAGAGCGGGGCCAGCATTCTCTCCCGGAGATGCAGTTTCTTCCGTCAAAGGCGGCCACAGATCGGCATCTATCGTCTAGAATTCCAGCCAACCGGGTTGGCAGCATCGCTTGCATCGCGCATATGCGAATTCGCTTACTCGTCCGTTGGCGGGCTAAAGCAAAATCAGAGTTGATGTACCCGAAGCCAATGCTGCCAAGTTGACGCGACCAACAGGGATCGGCGACCTCGCACGATCTCTCCTGGGCACAGTTATTCTGATTTTGCTCTGGAGTTTCCCAGAATCGTTCCGCCGCGGACGCTGCGATCGCGTCAGCCGCCTGACATCATCCCCAATTATCCGTAGCCAAATGGAGGACGAAATGACAGAAACAGTGCCGAGAGTTCGCCACAATTACCTGGCCATCCTGGTGGCCGCGATCGCCTGCTTCCTGTTTGAGGCTGGCTGGTACTCATTCTTTCTTCAGGGGTGGCTTGAGGGGATCGGCCGAACGCGCGAATGGCTGATGGCCACCGGCGTGAGCCCGGCGTTGCAGTTTGGAACGGCTCTGGTCTCGGCAGCCGTCATGGCCACCGCTATCTCCTGCGTCACACAGCTTACCGGGCCGCAGACGGTGTTGCGCGGCATCAAGGCGGGAGCGCTTCTGTGGCTGGGATTCGTGCTCACGACCATCTCCACCGGCTACGTGTTCGAAGTGCGCACGTTCAAGCTGCTGGGCATTGATGCGGGCTTCTGGCTGGGAGGCATGATGGTGATGGGCGCCATCGTCGGCGGGTGGAAAAAGAAGTAGAGCTGTCTTCAATCAGGATTGCCGCGGTGTAAGCTACGGTCGAGGAAACTGCACGATGCATTTCGCACGCCTCTGCCTGTTTACGCTTTGCTTGATCGGCTTGCTTGCGGCCGTCGCGCCGCGTCTTGGCCCCGGACCGCGGACGGCTCCCCGGCTGGTGCACGCCCAGGCTGTACCAGCGTCCACGGCCGCTCCGTCTCAGCAAGCTCAGCCAACCGCTGCCGAGGCCTATTCCCTGCCCCCGGACAAGCTGGCCAAGGCCATCACGCTGGGCCACATCCGCACGACGCTGGACATTACCGGCTCGCTTTGGGGCATCGCCGTTCTCTGGCTGCTGCTGGCTTCGCGTGCGGCCGCGGGACTAGCTGCCTGGTCAGAGCGCTTGCTTCGACGGCACTGGCTGCAGGGATTGCTCTTTTTCGCGGTCCTCCTGGTGGTCACCACGCTGGCCGCATTGCCGCTCGACGCAATTGGCCACGTAGTGAGCCGCCACTACGGCATCAGTGTTCAGGGCTGGGGAAGTTGGTTCGGCGACCTGGCGAAGGGGCTGGGACTTACGCTTCTGTTCGGCGTTCCCATTCTGCTGTTTTTCAACTGGATCGTGCGCGTCTCGCCGCGGCGCTACTGGGTCTGGGCCTGGCTAGTTTCGCTGCCGCTGATTGTGTTCTCGATCTTCGCGGAGCCGTTGCTTGAGCCAATCTTCAACACCTACGAGCCCCTGACGACGCACTATTCCGCGCTGGTCACCAAGCTGGAAACGGTGGTCGCCCGTACTGGCACCAACATCCCCCCAGACCGCATGTTCCTGATAAAGGCCAGCGCCAAGAGCAACGGGCTCAATGCGTACGTCTCGGGCATCGGCGCCACCAAGCGCATCGTCGTATGGGACACCACTGCGGGCCGCATTCCCGATGACGAAATTCTCTTCATCTTCGGCCACGAAAGCGGCCACTACGTCCTGCACCACATTCCCAAACAGATGGTCGGAATGACCTGCGGCCTGTTCTTTGTCTTCTGGATCTGCGCGCTGTTTTCACGCTGGATGGTGCGCCGATTCGGCGCCCGCTGGCAGTTGAGCGAGTTGCCAGCCGGGGCGCAGGGGCTCGCCAGCCGGCAGGGCTTCGTGGTACTCATCTTCGCCATCTCGATTGCCGGCTTCTTGCTGCAGCCGGCCACCAACTGCTTCAGCCGCTACTTTGAGCACCAAGCCGATGTTTACGGCCAGGAAGCCATCCACGGCCTTGTCGCCGACCCGCAGAAGACGACCGTTTCCGGCTTCAACCATCTGGGCGAAGCATGGCTTGAGGACCCCGCTCCAGGCCCATTCACAGAGTTCTGGGAGTTCGACCATCCCTCCGTCCAGTCCCGCGCCAACTTCGCCGCGCACTATGATCCGTGGGCCAATGGCGGGCACGGACGGTTCTTTTCCAAATAGGCTTCGGGGATCCTGGATTCGATGGTGCGAAGCCCGGATTGTCCGTCCCCGTTTCTCGCAAACGGGCTTTGCCGATTCGAGCCCGTCTTGCCAGGATGCAGTATGCCCTAAAATAAGTCTCAGCATGCAGCTTCCCAACGCGACCTCCATTCTGTTTTCACTGGGCGGACTTGCAGCCGTCACCACTTGGCGTCTTCGCGAGGCGCGCAGCGCTGTCTCTCTCAGGAAGATCGTGATTCCTCCCCTGGGTATGGCTACAGGCTTTTCCATGTTCTTCGTTCCCGCCTTTCGCATCCCGTGGGCCTGGGCGGCGATGGCCTTTCTCGTCGGGGCCGTCGCACTGGCTTACCCGCTGCTGCTCACCACGCGCCTCGTGCGCCAGGGAGAGCTGATTATGATGCGGCGCTCCAGCGCCTTTCTCGCTGTCCTGCTGGTGCTTGCCGCCGTCCGCTTCCTCGCGCGGGGCTACTTCGATACCATCCTCACCACGCAGCAAACCGCGGCCCTGTTCTTCGTGCTGGCATTCGGCATGATCCTCCGCTGGCGCGCCAAACTGCTCGTGGACTTTCGCAAACTCGTTGGAGAGTCGCCCGACGGCGCCACCGACTGAGTTCCGCCCGGTTCGATTTTTCTGTTCCCAGATTCAGCGTGGCGGCTCATACAATTGTTTTATGCAATTCATTTCTCTCTCCCGCCGCCGCACCGAAGCGTTTCCGCCCGATGCTTTCACGCCAGAGCTAGCTGCCCGTGAAACCCAGCGCGTCAAGGATCTCTATGCCTCGGGCCTCCTTCGTCAGATATGGAAGCGCGGCGACATTCCAGGAGCCGCCATCCTGTGGGAAGCTGGCAGCGAAGCCGACGTTCGCGCCGCTCTCGACAGCCTGCCCATCTTCCAGGCCGGGATGCTGGAAATCGTCGCTGTCGTGCCGCTTGATCCCTACCCCGGCTTCGCCAATTAATCGCTGATCCGTGGCACCTGATCGCGGCCCTGTGCCGTGTCGTAAACTGAGGTTTCACTGTGTGTGTTTCAACGGGGCGTTTGCGGACGCTGACACCAATCCCTCAGGGGCCAAAGCCCGTTGTTCCCGCAGCCTTTTCGGCACGACTAAAGTCGTGCCCTGACACAAATCGGCTTTTTGAAAAGAGCTCTCAACTGGCTTTTTTGAAAAGGCTCTAGATTGAAGGAGAAGATCCGACATGGCCTACCCCACGCAGTATCGCTACACCCGCGAGCATGAATGGATTGAGCTCGCAGGCTCCATCGGCGCGGTCGGCATCACCGATTACGCCCAAAACTCGCTCGGCGACATCGTCTATGTGGACGTGCCCAAAGTCGGCGACCCGGTTACGGCTAACGCCACCTTCGGCTCTGTGGAGAGCGTGAAGGCCGTCAGCGACCTCTACTCGCCGGTCACCGGCACCGTGACCGCCATCAATGAAGAATTGAAGTCCGCCCCCGACAAGATCAACGAAGATCCCCACGGAACCTGGATTATCAAGGTGGAACTGGCCGACCCCGCGCAGTTCAATACCCTGCTCGACGCTGCGGCCTACGAGGCCTTCATCTCGGAAGAGACGGGAAGCTAGGATCCAGCTCCTAGCCTTTAGCTTCTAGCTGCTAGCCAGTTCATCGGAGTTGGAAGCTGCATCGAGTCACCCAACATCATCACGGGGCATGCGCGCACGAGCCTGCCCCACGGGCTTTTAGCTAGAAGCTAGAAGCTAGAGGCTAGAAGCTAAAGATGCGCTACCTGCCCAAATCGCCCGCTGAGCGGAAACGAATGCTTGCCGACATTGGTGCGGCATCCATCGACGACCTGTTTGCCGTCATCCCCTCCGAATACCGGCTTGACCGCGACCTGAACGTTCCCCGCCAGATGGCTGAGAGCGAAATCATCGACTATTTTCGCGCGGCCGGCCAGAAGAACGCGACCGATTACGCCAGTTTTCTGGGCGCAGGGGCCTATCGCCACTACCGCCCGGTGATCATCGATTCCCTGGTGCAGCGCGGCGAGTTCCTCACCAGCTATACGCCCTACCAAGCCGAAATCACCCAGGGGACGCTGCAGGCCATTTTCGAGTTCCAGACCATGATCGCGGAGCTGACTGGCATGGACGTAGCCAACGCCAGCATGTACGACGGGTCCACGGGCGCGGCTGAGGCCGTCCGCATGGCCATGCGCATCACCGGCCGCAGTCAGGCCGTGGTCGCAGCGACCGTTCATCCCGAGTATCGCGAGGTGATGGCAACCTATAACCAGCACGAGGCCCTGTTTTCGACCCTGGTTGGCTATGACGCAGAAACCGGACGCATCGATCTGGCCGCCCTAGAAGGGGCTGTGTCGCAAGAGACCGCGGCGGTGCTGGTCCAGAGCCCCAACTTCTTCGGCATCGTCGAAGACATTCCCGCCATCGCGGCCATCGCCCATGCCAAGGGCGCGCTGCTGATTGTTTCCATTGCCGAGGCGGTTTCTCTCGGCGTGGTTCGCCCGCCGGTCGAGGCGGACATTGTCAGCATGGAGGCGCAGTCTTTTGGCGTCGCCCTCAGCTACGGCGGCCCTTTCTGCGGCGTCATCGCGGCCAAGGAAAAGTATGTGCGGCAGATGCCGGGACGTCTCGTGGGCCAGACTGTGGACAGCAACGGCTACCGCGGCTTCGTCCTGACACTGTCGACGCGAGAGCAACATATTCGACGCGAGAAGGCCACTTCGAACATCTGCACCAATCAGGCGTTGGTAGCGCTGATGGCAACCATCTTTCTGGCTGTTTACGGCAAGGAAGGGATTCGCGAACTGGCCGAACACAACCTGGCCAAAGCGGAGTACGCCGCCAAAACGCTCAGTGCTCAGACGGGTGCAAAGCTGCTGTTCAATGGCGCGCCGCGATTCAACGAGTTTGTTTTGCAATCGCAGGAATCCCCGGCGATCTGGAGCCAGCGGCTGATGGATGAAAAGATCGTGGGCGGCATTGAGCTGAGCCGCTGGTATCCCGAGTTAGGCAATGCAACACTTTGGTGCGCGACGGAGATGATTACTCGCGAACAGATCGATACCGCGGCTAAAGTAATGTCTGCCGCTCCGGTGGAGGCATAATGACGACGAATGCAACGACCCCGCAAAAGCCCGTCAGCGGCCCACACACACTGGGCAAGGTACGGCCGCACCAGACGCAAAATGAAGCGCTGCTGTTCGAGATCTCCTCGCCTGGCAAATGCGCATACAAGCTGCCGCCGCTCGATGTGCCCGCAGTGGATGCGGCGGCGCTGTTGGGAGAAAGCCATCGCAAGACTCCAGGGGAACTCCCCGAGTTGAGCGAAATCGAGATCATCCGTCACTTCACGCGACTCTCGACGTGGAACTACGCCATCGACCTGGGCATGTATCCGCTGGGCTCCTGCACCATGAAGTACAACCCGCGCGTGAACGAACTGGTGGCGCGGATCGAGGGGCTGGCCGAGGCGCATCCCTACCGGCCCGACTCGCTGGCGCAGGGGGCTCTGGAAATCATTGACCTGCTGCAGCGCTGCCTGCTTGAAATCACCGGGATGGACGCGATTACGCTGCAACCGGCAGCCGGCGCGCACGGCGAATTCACGGGAATCCTGCTGGTGCGGGCGTGGCACGAGTCCAAGGGGAATGCCCGGCGCAAGATTCTGATTCCCGATTCGGCCCACGGCACCAACCCGGCCACAGCCGCCATCTGCGGCTACACGGTCGAGAACCTGAAGTCCAACGCCGATGGGGGCATCGATCTGGAAGCCTTGGAGCGGCAGGTCGATGAAGAGACGGCGGCGCTGATGCTGACCAACCCGTCGACCATCGGAGTTTTCGAGAGCCAGATCCACAAGATCGCGGACATTCTCCACGCCAAAGGGGCCCTCCTTTATATGGATGGCGCCAACATGAACGCGCTGGTGGGCAAGGTCCGGCCGGGCGATTTCGGCGTGGACGTGATGCACCTGAACCTGCACAAGACGTTTTCAACGCCTCATGGCGGCGGTGGCCCCGGCTCCGGGCCGGTGGCCTGCAAGACGTTCCTTGAACCATTCCTGCCGACTCCGGTACTCGTCCAGAGCGACAACGGCACCAAGCACTGGAACTATGACCGGCCTCAATCGATCGGGCGTGTCCGCGCCTTCTACGGCAATGTGGGCATGTTCATTCGCGCGCTGGCCTATATTCTGGCCAACGGGCCGGACGGGCTGCGGCAAACCACGGAAGACGCGGTGCTGAACGCCAACTACATCCGCAAGCAGCTTGAAGACGTCTATGAGCTGCCCTACCAGACTGCTTCGATGCACGAGGTGGTTTTCAGCGACAAGCGGCAGGCGGCCAAGGGTGTGAAGACCGGCGACATCGCCAAACGGCTGATCGACTACGGCTTCCATCCTTACACCGTCAGCTTCCCGATGATCGTCCATGGCGCACTGATGATCGAGCCCACGGAGAGCGAGTCTCTGGAAGAGCTGGACCTGTTCATCGAGGCCATGCGGGCCATCGCAAAAGAGGTGGAGGAGACGCCGGAGCTAGTCAAATCCGCACCGCATTCGACGCGCGTTTCACGGCTCGACGAGGTGCAGGCGGCCAGAAAGCCGATTCTGCGCTGGCGGAAAAGTGGGCCGGCGCAAAGCTAAATCTAAAGCCGATTCAGCATGGGCCGGCGTACTAGTGCTTTGACGTGGTTATTCCGCACGTTGAATTGGTGACCTCCCAGGTCTCAAAAGCGAGACCTGGGGCACCCATAGTTGACACAGGAACAAACGGTCAGTGACCGACGAACCCGCTCGTGAGCACTTCCGCACCTTCGCAGCGCCTGTGTAACGTCCGCTTTTTCCTCTTTTTCCGCATTATCCTTCCTTCCTACGAATCGCGCATCGGCCTAGACTTTGGGAATGGCCACTCTTCCCAATCTCGCTCTTGATTCTGTGCTCCCGGCGAATATCGACGCCGAAAAAACGATCCTGGGCGCAATCCTGCTGGACAACGCCTCCCATTCCGAGGCGGCGGAAAAGCTCGAAACAGATGACTTTGCCCTCGACTCGCACCGCCGTATCTATCAGCGGATGAGCGAGTTGATGGACACGCAGCGGGCCGTGGATATCGTCACGCTGTCGAACGAGTTGGCGAAGTACAAGGAGATTGAGTCGGTCGGCGGCGTGGCCTACCTGGCATCGCTCACGGAGGGCTTGCCGCGCCGACCGGTCATTGAAGAGTACATCCGCATCGTCAAGGACAAGAGCATGTTGCGGCGGTTGATGGCCATCTGCTCCTCGGCGATTGCGCGCGCCGCCGACCAAAGCGAGTCGGCCATTGGCGTCATCGACGTCACCGAGTCGATGTTGCTCGAAGTGAGCCAGAAGGGCCTCTCGCAGGGCTTCCAGAGCCTCGATCAGATCGTCCAGAACTCCTTTGGAAGCATTGACAAGCTCTATGAGCAGAGCCGCGAAGTCACCGGCCTGGCCACTGATTTCACTGAACTTGACCGCATGACGAGCGGCTTTCAAAAGGGCGAACTGATTATCCTGGCCGCCCGTCCCTCGATGGGCAAGACGGCGCTGGCGATGAATATGGCCCAGAACGCCGCTGTGAATCACAATGCCATTGTGGCGGTGTTCAGCCTGGAAATGAGCAAAGAGTCGCTGTTGCGCCGCATGTTGGCCTCGCAGGCGTGGGTTGATCAGCGCAAGCTGCAAACCGGCTTCCTGGGCCGTGAGGACCACGACAAGCTCACCAACGCGCTGGGACAACTGGTCGAGTCGCACCTGTTCATCGACGACACAGCGGGCATCTCGCTGGCCGAAATGCGAGCCAAGGCGCGGCGGCTCAAACAGAACGCCGGCGGCCTGGACCTGATCGTGGTCGATTATTTGCAGCTCATGACGGCCACGGTTCCCTCTTCAGGCAAGAAGAATTACGAGAACCGCACCCAGGAAGTGTCGGCCATCTCGCGCGGCCTGAAAGCGCTGGCCAAGGAACTGAGCGTTCCGGTTCTGGCCCTGTCGCAGCTTTCCCGCGCCAGTGAGCGCCGCGGGGACGACAAGCGCCCGCTGCTGAGCGATTTGCGCGAGTCCGGCTCGATCGAACAGGATGCCGATGTGGTGGCTTTCATCCACCGCGAAGCGTACTACAACCGCACCGAGGAGATGTCGGAAGCCGACAAGGCGAAGTCCGAGATCATCATCGCCAAACAGCGCAACGGACCCACCGACACAGTCCACCTCAACTTCATCTCCCGGTTTACGCGCTTCGACAATCCCGACTCAGTGCACGAAGAGTAGAAGTGAGAAATAAGCCATAAATTGGCCAAATGGCCGATTTATGGCTTATTTGTTTTGAGTTTTTCCCTGGCATAGGAATCGCGTCCACTCCACTTTCTCGCTACCCGGAATCAGGTGTTGTCAGACGACTCCGAAGATGCCTAGTGCTGCGCCGTATGCGGGGATCAATTTCAGTCTTCGCCACGCAAGATACGCAAATTGAGCAGTTTGATCCCATTGTCCCAACAATCGATTGTCGGGACAATCGGCCCATGGAAGCGAATCGGGGAGCGCTTCCCAAGCGTTGCCACGAAAGAACCCTTTGATGGTTTCTCAATCGAAAGGACGTAAATGTCGGAGACTGTCGGATCATTCGTTGGAATCCTGTCGAAGGGGTAGGATCTCTCTCGCGCACGGCAGGGTTGGGGCAGATGAGGCTCCCGAAGCTTGGGGCGTTACCGATCCCAGGAACCGGTCTTCGACCGACTGTGCGTCACAGACAGCCAATCTGAGGATAAACGCATGAAATCGGACTCTCTTCCTACGATTACTTTTGTATTTGTCTTGGGTTTGGCTCCCAGCCTAATTGGGGCGCGCTCCGTGATCCGCGTTAGGTGGACAGGCACAAGGGTTCTTGTGATTTGGTGCTCGGAAAAGGTTGCTGAGGGCCGAGCTGTCTTGGGGCGTTATCCTATTCCCACCATGAACAAGCGATTTCAGGTCTTCGTTAGTTCCACATACACCGATCTACAAGACGAGCGGCAGGCAGTCGCGCAAACCCTCCTAAAGATGCAGTGCATTCCGTCTGGAATGGAGTGGTTTCCGGCGGATACGGAAGAGCAATGGTCGGTCATCAAACGGGTCATAGATGACTGCGACTACTATGTCCTCATCATTGGCGGACGGTATGGCTCTAAAACTGCGGAGGGTCTGAGCTACACGGAGAAAGAGTTCGATTACGCTTTATCGAAGGGATTACCAACTCTAGTATTCTGCCATGAGAACCCGCAAGACACCCCGGTTAAAAAATCTGAATTGGACACGGAAGCACGGGCAAAACTTGAAACGTTCAGAAAAAGGGCGATGACGGGTAGGACGGTCAATTTCTGGATAAACCCAGACGAATTGGCTGGAAAGGTTGCGGTAGCCATTAGCACCGCAATCACAACTAAAGAGGGAATCGGCTGGGTGCGCGGGGATCAGCTTACTTCAACTGAAACCCTTACAGACCTCAACAAGATGAATAAACTTGTTCAAGGATTACAGGAACGCAACCGAGAGCTTCAGGAAAGGATTGCTGCTTTGCGGCCGAGCTTTGGCGATATTGCAGAATTCGACGAATCATTCCTACTGACAGGGAGCGGAAAACTTCCATCTGGTAGGAATTCAAACTGGAAGCTTGCCTTAACATGGTCTGAACTTTTCGGAATAATTGCACCGCTAATTATTGTAGACAGAGCGAGTCTGACATTCACTCTTTGGTTGAGGCCTTCATTCTGCACGAATTACTGAAGAAGCCTGCTCTTGAGACCCTCAAAATCAATTACGAGGACTTTCAGACAGTCAAGATTCAGATGATGGCACTGAAGCTGATTGAGATTATAGGATACGGCGATGCATGTAGTTGGAATCTCAGCTCGAAGGGGAGGGAGACCTTGTTTCAAATAAGGGCTGTTAAGTCAAAGAAATCGAAGAAATAGCGGGGCAATTCCAGGAGTTAGAGCATTTTCTCTATATCTGTAGACCTCCGATGCAGTGTTTGAACCATGCCGAGGCGTTCTCCGGGGTGATCTGAGGAAGCGTCACAGTGACGGCTTGGT
>Ga0255352_1000214_pt1 | contig 32553 bp, 36 predicted proteins | sample HBST0metaG_FD_189939 | JGI IMG/M metagenome (GOLD analysis project Ga0255352, IMG submission 189939) | Peat soil microbial communities from Stordalen Mire, Sweden - H.B.S.T0 | ecosystem: Environmental > Terrestrial > Soil > Wetlands > Peat | place: Sweden: Norrbotten County, Stordalen Mire...
TCCCCACCCGCTAATGGAAATGCCTCGCCTTCGCCATCTACCTTCAGCCAGCAGTGACCACGGGAGATCATGCCAAAGTATGCGACCCCTGGACGGTGAGTAAAGGGGCCGTCGGAAGCGACCTGCTGCGGCTGAACAACGAGACTGACGGCCCAAGGAGCGGTCGCTTCGAGTTTCGATTGGACGAGTGCGTCAATATGCAGGGTACGGAAGATGTCACTAATGGGGTCCAACTCGACCCTTCCTTTCGGACGATTGAACAAAAAGTTTGGAGCCTTGGGTAATGCGAATCCATGATGCCGAGAATCTACTCCTTATAAGGCAGATGAGCGAGGTTGTTCAATCGGTTCATTTGACGGAGGAGATTCAATGGCGAATAACGAAAGAATTGTGGTTACGGGAGCGTCCGGCAACCTGGGAAAGCTGGTCATCCAGGAGCTTCTCGCTAAGGGGATTTCCAACATCATCGCGACGACGCGCACACCCGGCAGCTTGGCTGAATTTGCAGCCAAAGGCGTCGATGTACGCATGGCAGACTTCAAGAAACCTGCGACATTGACTGACGCTTTCAGGGGTGGAACGCGGATGTTGCTCATCAGCACACGGGACATCGGCCTGCGCGTACAACAACATGGAGCGGCGGTCGACGCGGCGAAGGCCGCAGGAGTAGAACATGTTATTTACACATCCTGGCCCGATCCGCATCACTCCGTGGCGGCAGTATCAGCGGACCACGCTGCAACTGAAGACTTAATCCTGAAAAGCGGTCTCAAATACACGTTTCTTGGAAATCATCTGTACGCGGAAGTTCTCATGTGGGCTTCGCTGCCCAAAGCCCTAGAGGGCGGCATTCTATACGGAGCTGCCGGGACAGGTTGCGCCGCATATGTCACCCGTCAGGATTGCGCATACGCCGCGGCCGGAGTCCTGGAACATGCCGCGCTTCACGAAAACAAGCGGTATCGCATCAGTGGGCCGAAAGCATACTCACACACGGAACTCGCTGCGTTGGTCAGTGAGATAACCGGTAAGAAGCTTTCCTATTCAGATCTCAGCCCCGAGGAATTCAAGAAGGTGCTTGCCCAGAGCGGCATGCCCGAAGGATTCCTTAGCTTCGATCTTGCAATCAAAGGTGGCGAGATCGAACCGGTGAGTAAGGCAGTCAAAGAATTATCCGGGCACAGCCCACAATCGCTGCAAGATTACCTCGAGTCAGCCTTGAAGTAAACACCAAGGGGCGGGGGTGCCGCCCCGCTTTAGCCCTTACAGCGTACGGCTAGAGAGGTAACAGGTGTGCCAACGTTCATCAACACGAGCCATTAACTGCAACATACATCCTCATTATGCCTATTCGGGCACCCATGTGCAGTATGTGCGTGAGCGCTATTCGACAAGTCATGATCGAATGGCCCGAACGGAGACTGGGCACGAGTCGCTCCTGGACCGAACAAGCCTGCAGAGCAGGAAAACTCACGCCCGAAATCAAGCCAGACACCTTTGCACGGTACATATCCGTCATCATGGCTGGCCTTGCCGTTCAGGCTGTCAGCGGCGCCACCTTACCGGAGCGAAAGCGGACCGTCGCTATGTTTTGCCAGACTCTGCCCTTTCCGATGGATGAACCCTCATAGAACCGGCTCCTGAGTATGTGTTCCTTCCCTCGACCATGGATCTGCATTGATCGCTGCCCTTAGATCTCTGAGAGTTCGTCCAAGAAGGCACGCAGTATATCCCGGTTAAGGGAGACAAAGCCGAAGCGGCCTTCGCGCCGGATGTCGATCAGCCCTGCTGTTTCAAGTTCTTTTGTGTGGTGAGACATCGTCTGGTGGCTAATCTCATGCTGGGCTGCAAGATCACCACAGGTGATCTGACCTCCGGCAAGAGAGATCTGCTTGAGGATCAAAGTCCGACGAGGCTCGGCGAGAGCGCGAGACACACGCTCAAACTGCTTCGGTGATAGACGAGTTGCAGATGATGCTTTCCTGGTATTCAACAGCGCCTCGTTGACGTCCGGTGCAGTCACTATGATAAACGCCGCAATCCTGCAGTGCTTGCTTTGCGTTTCAAACTTTGCAAGGGCACAAGATTATGACGATATGTCTATGCATGTCGTATAGTGAGGAGAGAGCGATCCCGCTGGGTAAATAGCGAACGTGCCGCCTCGTGGGGGAATAACTGTTCAATCGATGCAAAGGAAACCAAATGCCAAAACTGAATGGAAAGATCGCAGTCGTCACCGGAGGAGCAACTGGTATCGGTCTCGCGATTGCCAAACGCTTCGTCGCAGAAGGTGCCTTCGTCTTCATCACCGGCCGTCGCCAAGCGGAGCTCGATAACGCAAAGGCAGCGATCGGTCACAACGTCGTTGCGGTCCAAGGCGATGTCAGCAAGATCGAAGACCTGGATCGCTTGTACAAAACGATCCAAGACACAAAGGGCACGCTGGACATCGTTGTCGCCAACGCGGGTATTGTGGAGAACCTACCCATTGAGGCTGTCACTCCTGATGTCTACGACCGAATGTTCAACATCAACACGAGAGGGCTATTCTTTACGGTTCAGAAGTCACTGCCGCTTCTGAAGGACGGCAGTTCCGTCGTCCTCGTAGGTTCGAGCGTATCGGCAATGGCACTCCCGGCATCCAGCGTGTACGCGGCAACGAAGGCCGCAGTTCGATCCTTTGCAAGAACCTTCTCGACCGACTTAAGAGACCGCAAGATCCGGGTCAACACTCTAAGCCCTGGCCCCATTGATACACCGATCATCGATGGACAGTTTAAGACCGAAGAGGAAGCTGCTAACGGCCGCGAGTATATGGCGAGCCTTCCCCTGATAAGGCGACTCGGAACCTCTGAAGAAATGGCCGCTGCTGCATTCTTCTTGGCTTCCGACGAGAGTTCTTATTGCACCGGCATCGATCTTTATGCCGACGGAGGGCTGTCTCAGCGATTCTAGGGAGAATGAGTGCAAGCTGCCTTAGAGCCTGTTATTAACTTTGAGAAGCTACCCATGCTATTCGAATGCTTTAAATCCGAGCAAAACGCCCCATTCTTGGCGATGGGGAGATCCGATGGAGTTTCGAAACTGATTACTGGCGTCAGCGAGGAACTGCGGCGCATTATGAGTCTCACGGGATGTTCCAATCTGGAGACATTTGGTTCTGAATTGATCTGGGACTAGTCTGTTTCGGACGGCAGCGGACCCCGGCTTCTGTCCGGTCTATCTGTAGCGAGAAACCAAAGTTTGCTTTTCAAGCTACTTATTTTTCGGCGATACCGATGGAGTCGAGCTGTGTGATGACCTCAGGTGCGAGTTGAAGTTTGGCTACGCTGAGGTTCTCGCGCAGGTGAGTGCGTCTGGAGGTTCCGGCGATGAGCAGGATGTTGGGTGAGCGATGCAGGAGCCAAGCCTGTGCAACCTGCATGGGCGTAACGCCGAGTGAGGCTGCGACGGTGTCCATGACTGAGGACTGCAGCGGGCTGAAGCCGCCGAGGGGGAAGTACGGGACGTAGGCGATCCCTTGCTTGGCGACGTCGTCAATGAAAGCATCATCGCCTCGGTTGGCGAGATTGTAAAAGTTCTGGATGCAGACGACTTCGGTAAGGGTTTGGGCCTCAGCTAGCTGCTCCGGCGTCACGGTGCTAAGGCCGATGTGGCGAATGAGACCCTGCTGCTTGAACTCAATAAGCACTTTCAGTGGTTCCGCAATGGAGCCTGGCTCGGGTGCGGACAGGCCGCCCATTCGAAGGTTGACGATATCGAGGGCATCGAGGCCTAAATTGCGCAGATTGTCGTGGATGCTCTCGACCAGATTTTCACGAGAACGGTCGAGAATCCAGGAGCCATCGTCGCCACGGCGAGCACCGACCTTGGTAACGAGAGTGAGGTCATTAGGGTAAGGATACAGGGCTTCCTTGATGAGCTGGTTAGTTACGTGCGGGCCGTAGAAGTCGCTGGTGTCAATGTGGTTGACGCCGGAGTCGATGGCCTCGCGCAGAACGGCGATGGCTTCACTGCGGTCATGGGGCGGGCCGAAAACGTGTGGGCCTGCGAGCTGCATGGTGCCGTAGCCGATGCGGTGAACGGTGAAAGTAGTACCGGGAAAGTTGAATGTGCCGCCAAGTTGGGTCTGATTTGTCATGTGTCTCTCCGAGTTGCGCGTCACTTGCTGTGAGGCTCTGTCATATGTTTAGATGAAGAAAACTTCAGGTTAGGACTTCGCATTTGGCGCAAAAGACAGCAACCCGCTCAGAGCCAAGAAAATCGCCCGTCCAGGCGCGTTCCACCGCGAGTGTAGACGCGATTTTGAAGGCGACTGTTCAGGTTTTGCTTAGGATCGGCAAGGAGAAGCTGACGACGACGCGTGTGGCGGCGCGGGCCGGGGTGTCCGTTGGAACCCTATACCAGTACTTCCCGAACAAGAGCGCTTTGCTGCGGGCCGCTCTGAAGCTTCATGTGGAGGAGATCCTCGCAGAGGTAGATGAGGTTTGCGTAGCGCAGCGGGGACAGCCGGTAGAGCAGATGGCGGAGGCGCTGGCGGTGGCATCCCTGGCGGTGAAGATGCGTGACCCGAAGAAGGGGCGCGCGCTGTATGCGGTGAGTTCCGATGTGGAGGGGGCGAAGATTGCGGCCGATGCAGAGGCGCGAGCGAATAAGGAAATTGTTGGGCTGTTGCAAAGCGCGCCCGAGGTGCTGACGACGGACCTCCAATTGATGGCTACGGTGCTGCAGAGCACCATCGCGGGGATGAAGCGTCAGCTACTGGAGTCAGATATGCTAGAGGCGCAGTTTGAGGTAATGCAGCGCGAACTGGTGTTGGTGGTGCGAGGTTATGTCCGGGCTTGTGTGGGGCAGTAACACGGGTCATTGGGAGACGACGTGGTCGATCAGGATTTCATCACCTTTGGTCCAGTTCATCTTCAGATCAGAGACCCAGAACGGACGGCGCGCTTTTGGCAAGAGTTCGGGATCCGAAGGCGTGAACGCGGATCGCCTTCATTTTGCCTGTCCGTTTTGCTTTGCAAGCGCCCACACCCTGATTTGATAGAGCTCTGCCAACATATAGTCCCCTTATGCCTGTTCCGACAGACCTACCATTTTGGCACTTGCTATCCACAGATCCTTCATAGCCGTGTCGCTTTGCGCAAGCTCCGAAGGGTCCGGCCACGTCAGCTTGCCCTTCACCAGTGAGGCGTATATGCGGCCAGACGGCGGCACAATCGTTCCGATCCCCAGATCGGCAATCGCATTTCCTGCCTGCTCGATGGTACTAACGGAACGAAGTTTAGAAGCCACCCTCATCATCAACCTTGCCCACCAGGGCCATGCGCGAAACAACAACGTGCCGGACGTCAGTCCGGGATTGTAGGCAATGACCCGCATGCCATTGATCTGCACATCCAGGGAGGCCTCGAAGGCACGCGCAGTGAGGAGGTTGCAGAGCTTCGAGCTTGCGTAAGCCCTAATTCCCGGGACGAAGCCTTGGCTTTTGTCTGTGGGATGAGCCAATGCCTCGGGATCGAGTTCCTTCGGTCCGAATGGAACCTGCTTGGGATCGTGGACATCGCTCGTGGTGATAACGATGGTGGCGTTCTTCGCGAGGTTAGGCGTCAGGAGCCTGAGCAGAAGATAGTGCGCTAGATGGTTGATTGCGAATGTGGCTTCGAATCCGTCACCTGTCCGACGCTTGGTGGTTCCGAACTGCGCCCCGGCATTCAGAATGAGGACGTCGATCTTTGTACCGTCCAACTTCATGGTGAGCATTTGAACGAAAGACCGAACGTTCGAAAGGCTCGCAAGATCCAATGGCAGGGTCTGGATAGACGATGTCTTGTTGTCTCGTGCTCCCAGGATCAGTTTGGTGTTTGGAGTGCTGGAGATCCTCTTTGCGGCAATTGCACCGAAGCCGGCAGTTCCGCCTGTCATGACGATTGTTTTCATTGGAGAGATCCTCTTTGTGGAACGAAATAGGTCGCTGGTGTTATGCGACGACGGCGCAAGCGATAGCCAGTGCCAGAAACAGGCCAGCGATCACTTTTGGCTCCCAGAACTCGATGAAGATGAAACCGAAAATCAACGATACTGTTGCCGCCACAATGCCAAATGCGAGGGCCGGCCATTGTCCAAAGACCTGCATGGCATTTCTCGCGACAATCAAGCCGAGCAGACCAACGAACATCTGTCCCAGCCCATAGGCGGTGTGCATGCCGTAGAACAGGGTAGTTTCAGGACCCGGAGGGCGCTTTCCACGGAGATACCCAGAGATCACATCGATAATCAGGTGCATCGTTCCACCAAAGGTGAGCCAGCCGTACGTCCCGTACACCAGGTATTTGTGCATCTTTGTCTCCTCTTCAGATGGACCTATATCGCCAGAGCTTTGAGCGCGTCGATGATCGGTCCGGTCTCTGTAACCCGAAGCCGAATTGGACCTATCGTCGGCATGGACAGAGCATACACATAATCGTCTAGACAGTCAACAACGCCAACAAGAATGGATAATTAACTTTGCATTTCTATGGATGTTCATCGAATCAATATTGACTAGTCAGACGTTTATATGTAAATTTGCTATATGCCTAGACAGAAGAGCGACGAGAAGAGAAGAGCGATTTTGGAGGCCGCCACGCGTGTCATCGTGAAGCAGGGGTTGAGCGCGCCGACAATGGTCATCGCGAAAGAAGCTGGCGTCGCTAATGGATCGCTCTTCACTTACTTCGAGACCAAAACAGTCCTCTTCAACCAGCTCTTTCTTGAACTGAAAACGGAATTGGCGATCGGCTCGATGAACCTTCCGCCGGATGCCGAGGTTCGTGAGCAGTTCTTCCACCTGTGGAAGAGGTGGATGAACTGGGCGGTTGCGAATCCGGACAAGCGGCGAGCGATCGCACAACTAAGCGTATCCGACGAGATCACTCCGGAGACCCGTGCAGCGGGACACAAGATGATGGCCCACGTTGCCGATTTGTTGGATCGTGCTCGCGCCCACGGATCTATGCAGAAAGTGTCAATGGGTTTCTTGGTCGCACTCATGAACTCCGTGGCGGAGACAACCATGGATTTCATGGCCCAGGATCCGACCAATGCAAAGAAGCACAGCAAAGAAGGTTTCGATGCTTTTTGGCGCATGCTGAGCTAATTTTTTGACGCTCGATAATAACTGGCTAGACAGACAATAATATCTGATTGGAGAGCGAAATGAAGAAGGATTCCGTGATGAAGCGGTGGAACCTTGGAAAGCGAGCTGGCGTACTGACTCTTGCGGCTGGAAGCCTCATCGCATCTGTGGGCATGAGTCTGGCACAAGCCACACCCGCCACCGCCACACCGGCGACACTGAGCGCAGAAGCAGGTGCCGCAGGCGCTACCCATATCAGGGTCCGTCATCGGAGCGACGGAGGAATCCTGCTCCATGGGCGATTGGATGGCCGCAACTTCGTGATCGACATTCCACCCGGATGGCAAGGCCCGTCGGCGTTGTTCGCGCGAGGCTATACGTTTGCCGGAATGTCGCTGAACGTTCCGAAGGATTTAGTCGATCTTTCGAATAAGGAAGATCCGTGGGGAGGGTTCCCTACAGCGATTTACAAGCAGGGCTATGCCGTAGGACAAATAAGCTACGACAAGACCGGGCTGGCCATTGAGAGCGGCACACGGAACAACATCAAGCTGAAGCAGGTGTTCGATCAGATCGGATCCACCCGGATGCTGATGACCGGCGAATCCATGGGCGGGAGCACCGTCATGTCTGTGCTTGACCGAAATCCGGGTCTGTTCGACGGAGCGCTCACGGCCTGCGCTGTGTCGGACAACTGGGTTGACGAGGTCGGCGTCGTCGTCGACATGCGAGCAGTCTATGACTACTTCACGGCGAGCACGAAGTATGCTCTGCCCGGAAGCAAAGTCCTAGATCGCTCCGCGCTAAGCCCCGTGGCCCCGTCCTTGCTATCTCCCATGAAGCTTCTCTACTTCGGAATCCAGGCGAAGCGGATCGCATCACCCATCAACAAATTGTTCACTGACGCGCAGAAAGACCCGAACGGTCAGGCGGCGAAGATCGTCTCTCACGTCGCCTCAGCTGCCGGTTCAAAGACCGACCTAGGTTCCTTCACTTGGCGGCTCCTTCTTGCTACGCTTGGCATCGACGACGTACGCGCGACCTACGGCGGGAACATCTATAGCAATCGCGACAAGATCTATCACGCAGATGGGCTCTCGGACGCCGAAAACTCCACTCTGAATCTCAAAATCAGCCGCATGGATGCGAATCCGGCAGCGGTTGAGAAGGCCAACCAATGGCATGCAAGCACTGGCCAAATGACGACGCCGACGATCACCATGCATAACCGGTACGACGCGCTCACGCCCTACAGCCAGGAGACAGGACTTCAACGGAAGGTCAGTCTCGCTGGAAACGACGCGAATCTTCTTCAGTTGGCTGTGCCAGGGAAACAAGGAGCCGTCATCCTCGGCAAGCAGCAGGGCTATATGCATTGTGGGTTCACCCCTGAACAGGTTCAATACGAAGTCGGCTTGGCTGACCAATGGGCGCGCACAAAACAGAAGGCAGAGATCAAACCGGAGTACCTACCTTGATCCTGTCCAGGAGTTGGAAGCATGCTTAGGGCGCTGTACGGCAAGTGGATGTATCAGTGGGAGTATGCGCTCACTACGCGTGATGAGAACCGTGTGCAGAGGCCGCTGGAATGGGGCTTTGATTGGCTCGCAGACTTCGGAGGCGGTGAAGCGGCGGCTAAGGTCGAGGCGGGCGAGATGTCGCCGCTCGGCGCCATGACTTGGCTGAACCAGAAGATCGCAGCCAACCCACACGGCTTCTTCGACTACCGAAAGCCGACTGACTTCCGCATTGAACAGCACTTCCCGGAGCTTTACCCGACGAACGTCCGCCCGGAAACACTGAAGCAGGAGCGCGAATGCAAGCGCCGGGCCGAAGCTGGAGAGCTTCGCAAGGCACCTTTTTTGCGCTTCACATCGTCCGTAAAGACGCCATATCCTGAGAACGACCTCGTCAACGCTCGCTGGTATCCCGCCGAGCACAAAGACAAGATGCGTCCGCGCCAAGCCATGATCGTCATGCCACAATGGAACGCCGACGCCTTCTCACACAACGCTCTGTGCGAAATCTTCAACCGCTTCGGCATCTCCTGCCTGCGGCTCTCACAGCCGTACCACGACACGCGCCGCCCGGCTGAGCTTGAGCGTTCTGACTACGCCGTCAGCTCCAACGTCGGTCGCACAATCTCTGCCTGCCGGCAGGCCGTCTGCGATATCCGCAGCTGCCTGGACTGGCTCCAATCGCAAGGCTACGAGCAGTTTGGCGTGCTCGGCACTAGCCTTGGCAGTTGCTATGCATTCACTGCCGCTGCCATGGACCCGCGCCTCCGTGTGTGCGCGTTCAATCATGGGTCCACCTGGTTCGGCGACGTGGTTTGGACTGGCCAAAGCACGCGTCACATCCGCGCGGCCTTCGAGCGCGCAGGATTGACGCAGGACCAGGTCAGGGCCATTCTGCTGGCACTTAGCCCGATGGCGTACTTGGACGAGTTCGCCACGCATCCCAAGCGCTCGCTGGTGGTGTACGCGCCGTACGACCTCACATTCCGAGTGGAGCTGACTCGGGACCTGCTAGAGAACTTCGACGCTCTCAGGATCGACTACATTGCCAAGGTGCTGCCGTGCGGACACTATACAACTGGCGAAACCCCGTATAAGTTTCTCGACGGATGGTACCTGGGATCGTTTGTATACCAGTCGTTCAAGAAGCTAGCAATGGAAAAGACCTCAGGGTAGTGTCTCAGCTTGAATTTTTTAACAGGTGGAAAATGGACATTCCGTTGTCGAAGAGTTGCCGCAGAAGCAGACATGTCCGCGCTGGCAATCCTTAGCAGCTGATACGGCGTAAGTCGCGTGCGTACACGTGCGAGCTTTACAGGTGACTGATGGTCATATAAGATGACCGTCAGTCACTTAGGGGGTGTGCAGATGCAAAATAGAGAAACGGCGCTTGTCACCGGTGCGTCGAGTGGGTTGGGAGTGGCTCTCGCTGAGGAACTGGCAAGCCGAGGATATGATCTCGTCCTGACCGCCCGGTCCAAGGTCCCAATGGATGAGCTTGCCGCTCGGCTCCGTACTCGGTCCGGAGTCAATGTCACAGTCGTTGAAGCGGACCTTTCCCAGCCTGACGGCGTGACAGATTTGACCAGTAAACTGGATGCGCAGGGCTTCAAACCAACAGTCGTCGTCAACAACGCAGCCTTTGGTCTGAACGAGCGGTTTGTAGATCACGACCATGATCGGCTTGCGGCAATGCTCTGCCTGAACGTGCTGTCGCTGTCGGAATTGTCGCGCTTCTACGGGCAACGAATGGCCGCAGCGGGCCGGGGCCACATCTTGCTGGTTGCGAGCCTCGCTGCCTATCAGCCAGACCCGCTGATGGCAGCCTACGGTGCGTCGAAAGCTTACGTACTTTCGCTAGGCGAAGCGCTGCATGTGGAGCTGTCGCCTCGAGTCGGCGTCACGGTGCTCTCCCCAGGATTCATGGAGACCGGGTTTAGCGCTGCCTCGGGCTTTGAGCCAAATCGCGCGACAATCCGAACCGCTCTATCCCCCACAAAAGTCGCTAGGATCGGGCTTGAAGCAATGTTTCGTGGTAAGCCAACTGTTGTCGCGGGCGTCATGAACCGCGCGATGGTTTTGGTTACCGGCCTGCTCCCGCGAATGTTTGTAGCGCGGCAGGTCTCCAAGGCGGCTGGCGCGAGCTTGCATGCGAAATGACACAGCGCGCTTATGACAGCATCAGCAAAGACCAGCGGCGGCAGGTAATTCTTGAGGCGGCTTCGTCTCTCTTCGAGAAGACGAATGGCGCACTGCCGTCCGTCGCGCAGATCGCGGAAGCGGCCGGCCTCGGCAAAGGTACGATTTACATCTACTATCGGACCAAAGAGGAAATATTCGCCGCCCTTCTCTTGGAACGCTGGCTTCCATTCCTGCATATTCTTGAAGAGGAATTCAGTCGCTCTGAGTTGACGCTGATCCTGCGTATCGAGGCATTTGTATCTCGCTTCGTTGAATATGTACGCTCTTTCCCGGCGCTTCTTCGGCTCGATGCGCTTAGCAAGGAAGTGCTCGAAAGAAACATGAGGCAAACGGCCCTGGTCGCGCACAAGGATGCGGCCCTCAAGTATTTAGACCGCGCAGGAAGGACACTTGAGAACGCCCTTGCGCTCCAGCCTGGCCGAGGATTCAAACTTCTGACCCGTACACATGCCATGACGCGCGGGCTCTGGCAGTCATTCGGGGATCCGGTGTCGGATTGCGAGTTGGATCGGCATCCCCATCCAAACTTCGCTGAAGAGTTGCGAGAGGCTCTGTTTGAATATTGGCGGGGAGCGCTGGCAGCCGATGGACTTGTGGTCATTTGAGAGATGAGATGTCCGCTTTGAGGTAAGCGCCTTAACCTGTTGAGCGGCTGGGCTGAGTCGTAACCGGAAATTCAAGCTGAGACACTACCGACCTCAGCCGTCGCTTGACCATCTATTACTTCCGGAACCCGGAGCAAGCATGCTAAGTGAGGGCGGATTCTCTGGTATTCACATGCTCTACGCAGGCTTCGCATTCCGAGGCAGGGTTGCCTATGCATAGCGGAGAGAGCTCACGTCAGCTCGCTCGGCTCTTTCTCTCCATTCGTAGGCATATTTCGCATCAAATTCTCGGAATCGTCGGACCTTAGAACGCATCCAATCAACGATTTTTTCACGTTCTTCCTGGGAGAGGATTGTGATGGAACAGAGACGGCTCGGTCACCATGGACCACAGGTATCCCCAATAGGATTGGGCTGCATGAGCATTGGCATCGCCGATGTGTACACCAGCAGCGTGAAAGACGACAGCAAGGCGATTGAATTGATCCATCATGCACTCGACTTGGGCGTCAATTTTCTCGATACGGCGAACATCTATGGTGACTCCGAGATCAAGATAGGCAACGCATTGGTCGGGCGGCGAGATAATGTCGTGCTTGCCACGAAGTTTGGCATCGTCGCAGGCTCTCACATTCAAAACCGCAGTGTCGATGGAACTCCGGAGAACGCACGCCGTGCCTGCGACAGCTCACTGCAACGTCTTGGAGTGGAGCAGATTGATCTCTACTATCTACATCGTGTCGATCCGAAGGTGCCGATCGAAGAAACCGTCGGCGCGATGGCGGAACTGGTCCATGCCGGGAAGGTTCGACACCTTGGACTCTCCGAGGCTTCTCCGGAGACGGTGCGGCGAGCACATAAGATTCATCCCATTGCTGCGATTCAGACCGAGTACTCCCTGTTCAGCCGCGAGCCGGAGGATGGTCTGTTGCCTGTGCTGCGTGAACTTGGCATAGCACTGGTGGCGTACAGCCCGTTGGGTAGGGGATTTCTTGGTGGGCGGTTTCGCAGCATAGATGATCTTGCGCCGGGCGACTGGAGGCGAGGCAATCCGCGCTTTCAAGGAGAACAGTTTGCTAGGAATCTCGCCATTGCCGATCAGCTGCGAGAGGTTGCAGTGGAGAAGGGCTGCACGCCGGCACAACTTGCCCTGGCATGGCTTCTCCACCGCTCGAAGGATGTGATTCCCATCCCTGGCACGAGCAGCATGGCTCGTCTTGAAGAGAATATTCACGCTGCCGATATTCAGTTGAGCGACGAAGAGGTTCAGAAGATCGAGGGTGCATTGCCCAGAGGCTCGGTAGCCGGTGAGCGTTATGCGCAAGCGCTGATGGAAATCATCAATGGTTAGCCGGTCTACCCCTACGAATTTGTTCGCAGTGGGGCAAGTTGTCTGAAGCCTCCGTATGGAGACGTCCTACCATTGCGTGAACGAGGTCAGCTTCAGAACTGTCCCTCGCGGTGGCCGACAGGGCTTCACACGAGCCAAGGTGTGTCCTCCCAGGAAGTCCTACCACACAGAAAGCATTGTCGGAGAAACATAACTCAACTATTAACGGATGAATGTCGCCTATCCGTCCGACGACCTACCTTAGCGCATCTGGGTGATCCAGACCGAAAGGGCAGCTTGAATGGCCTCCGTCGCTTATTCGTCTTCACATAAGACAATGCGCCACTCGTCCTCATGTCTCGCAAACGTTAGCCCGTGTAGCGCCATCATCTCGCGGATCAGATCGTAGATCGGCGTGAAGATTTCTATAGATTGCCACGCATATTCGCTTAGCCACAATTCATGCAGCACCCGACGCAGACGGACGATCAGGGGATGAAACTGCGGATGTTTCCGAAACAACTCTGTGACGCGGGGAGCATCGGCTTCGAGCGTCAGTTCCAGACCGTCCAGATGGCCCAGAAAGTAGCCGGCGTGGATAAACACGTCCCCGAAGAGTTGCTGGATTCCAACGAAAACGTCCTTGGCGTTTCGATCATGTCGAAAGGCTGCAATCTGCGCTGACGAAGCAGCAAGGCTCTCTTCGAGCGCACGGCAGAAGATGCCTTCAAACTCTTCGACAGCTTCCGGGCGGAACATGGCGGAGGACCGGCACGCGGCATATTCGCTCCACACATCCATCGCTTTCAGGAACGTCTGCCGTGAACGGTCACCGCACTCCAGAGGGCAGCCATAGGCATCAGGGAAGATTCGGTATAAATGGCCTTCGTGTTCGACATGCGCAGCTTCATGGGCGATGCAGGCGTGGGCAACGGTTTGCAAATCTTTCTCCGGCGAGAGCGTCATCAGGCCAACGCCTGCCCGGAGCACAATATGAAACTTCAGTTCCTTCTCCCGCCACACGGCGACCGTCCGCGCCATCTCCATCGTGTCAGGCTGATCGCTCATTTCCAAGGGAATCTGTCCCTCAGGCATCTTCTGCAAAGCTGTCGCATCTGCCCGGCAATCATGGGACAGGGTAATCCCATCCAAAGCGCGAAGATCCATGCCGACAAGTGCAAGTGCATAAAGGATTTGCTCCATAGCCGCCGTGATGACTTCTTGCTCATTCTGGGTTTCATAGCAGGACGTGGTAATGATGCACCGCTCGGGGAGCAGGAGTCTGCCTTCTTTGTCGGAATGGAAGCGCAATTCACTCATTCGGCAGCTCCCTCACAATCTCCGATACAGTACGCGGAAGGCTGGAGAGGTTCGCAGAATGGGAGTCTTGACCGGAAAAGCGGGGGGTTGCACCCATATGAGCTGTTTATCACATGCTGCAGGGGGGGCGATGCAGGTTTGATTTCAGGAGGAATCAATAATAGCTCCTCAACCAGGTAGAAGGGAGAAGCGTCTGCGGTGCGCCCCCGCAAACTACCCTTATAACCCGTGATCGGGGAGTTGGAAAGCCGACAACACTCGGCTCCTGTGACCTTTAGCTTTAGGGGCCTGGACATACGTCACAGGCACCCCGACCGCAAAGGCATAGGGGTTCGTACACGCATATTCGCGTGCTCAAGTGTTGTTGGGGTTTCCACACCCCAGGACGGCGCGTGCCCGTCCCAAATCCATCATCGGACATATAGCCCTGAATGGCAACGGTTCGGAATTGGTTCGCGGGGAACAACCGTGCAAGAATTCTCAGTCGAGCATTGTTTTCAGGCGCGGTAAATGGGAAGACTTTTGCGAGGGAGGAAGTCACGCTTCAGCCGCACGGGGTCTTCCGCTCCCTTCCTCAGCGGGTCTGTCCGCAACGTGAGCCCTAAATGCCAAAGCAATGCGGAAGGGTACCTTCTTCCCATTACCGATCACGCGGCTTCTTGAGCTATACGCAGTCGGTAATGGCAATGTCGGATTCTTATCACGGATAATTTCGAGTGAGAAGCGTGCTTTACGATGACAAATCGACCTTCGCAACGCACAGTGCGTTCTACCCGGCTACAACGAGTTCGTGCTCGTGATCTTCAGCGCCGTACTTCATGGATATGGCGCACGACGCTGTTGACCGGGTGTACTTCCTTGGAGAACAGCCCATGACGCGGCGGAAGGCCTTACCGAAGGCGCTCTCGGACTCGTAACCAAGTGACTGCGCGATGGCAGAGAGGCGGTCCGAGGAGTTTTTCAGGCGGTCGGCAGCCAGAAGCATGCGCCAGCGGGCGAGGTACTCCATCGGTGTAGCGCCGACCGTCTCGCGGAAGCGCAGGGCGAAGACCGAGCGCGACATGCCGACGCGTTCGGCCAACGACTGCAGTGTCCAGGGATGTCCTGGGTCGTTGTGCATGCTGGTGATGGCGATGCTCATGTGCTTGTCAGATAGTGCAGAAAGCCAGCCGGGACCGGCGCTGGAGGTGTCAGCCAAGTGCAGGCGGAGGGCCTGGATGAGCATCATGTAGGCGAGTTGCTGCGCAATCAGCGAACCGCCGGGCTGTGGGTCGCGGAGTTCTTCGCGCATGCGCTCGAGCGACCAGCGCATGGCCGCCTTGTCCGCCTCGCGGCGGATGTGGACGATGGGCGGCAGCGAGTGAAGGAGTATCTCGGCGTGGCCGCCGGTGAATCTGAAAAAGCCTCCGGCGATATATCGCGCGCCTGCGATGACCTCCGGGGCTTCTCTCCTCATGCCGAGCCGAGCGAAAGCATCGGTATAGAGAACCGGTTCGAGCGAGAGATCGGTGGCGATCCGGAACGGAAGTCCACGAGGCAGGATGAAGCAGTCTCCGGCATGGAGTAGCACCGGCTCAGGCACGCCTTCGACCGCCAGCCAGCACTGTCCGGTGAGCATGGCATAGCACTTGATGCCCTGATGCTTCGGGAAGTCGATGGCCATATCGCCCGGCACCATGAAGCCGCCGGAGATTAAGCTCTGCGGCTTCAGTAGGGCAAGCACCTCCGAGAGCGGGTCCATATGCTGACTCGATCCCAGGCCTGGCGGCAAGGGTGGCGTCTCGGGGCTCTGTGACGGTAGGACGATTGGACCGATCATACGGACTCTTAGTATAGATCGTCTGAGGACCGAGCCTCGTCTAGTAATCAACGGTTCTTATCGGCTATGACCGGTTGGCCGCGAATTCGTAGGGCTCAAAGGAGACATTATCATGCGTATCTTTGTGACGGGGGCGACGGGATTCATCGGTTCGGTGCTTGTTCCAGAGTTAATTGAGGCGGGGCATCATGTGCTGGGACTGACGCGATCCGAGGCTGGCACGGAGAAGCTGCGAGCGGCGGGAGCCGAGGTGCTGCGTGGCAACATCGAAGACCTCGACAGCTTGCGCGACGGAGCGGCCAAATCGGAAGGTGTCGTTCATCTGGCCTTTAACCACGACTTCTCGCAGATGCAGAAGAACTGTGATGACGACCGCAAGGCAATCCAGGCCATCGGTGAGGTGCTGCTGGGCTCAGACCGGCCATTCGTGATCACTTCGGCGACCGGGATCTTAGCCAATGTGGACCGCAAGCCATCCACGGAAGACAGCCCGACCACTTCGTGGAACCCGCGCGCGGCTTCGGAGGCGGTTGTAAAGGAATTGACGGCGCGCGGCGTGAACACCTCTGTGGTGCGGCTGGCGCAGATTCACGACACGCGCAAGCAGGGGCTGGTTCCCTATGTCACAGCGGTAGCGCGCGAGAAGCGTGTGTCGGCCTACATCGGCGACGGGAGCAATCGCTGGCCGGCGGCGCACGTTTCCGATGCGGCGCGGCTGTATCGTCTGGCGTTGGAAAAGGCGGAACCGGGCGCGATCTACCACGCGGTCGGCGAGGAGGGCGTGTCGATGAAGACCATCGCCGAGGCGCTGGGCCGCGGACTCAAGGTGCCGGTGGTCAGCATCAAGCCTGAGGAGGCTGAGGCGCATTTCGGCTGGCTTGCGCTCTTCGCCGGGAACGATATGCCGGCCTCCAGCGCGCTCACACAACAAAAGTTGAACTGGAAGCCGACAGGGCCGGGCCTGATTGCCGACCTGGACGCCATGGACTACACGCAAGCCTGAGATTCGGCTGACGCGCACCGGTAACGCCTGCAGAGTGCCGGTGCGCTTTGCGTTATCGGCCTCGAGCATAGAGAAGCATAAGGTGGGCAGCAGATACTACGCGGTCGTAGAAGAAGGCATAGTGTTGCATCAGATCCGGGGCTGACACCCGGCAAACGGTCGAAGACTCAACAAAGGAGCGGAAATGAAAATCGTAGTGTTCGGAGCAATGGGGAAAACCGGCAAAGCAATCGTGGCACAGGCGCTGGAAAGGCATTACGAAGTAACGGCATTTGTGCGGGACGCGAGCGAGTATAGCCAAGCCGGCGTGCGAGTCGTCGAAGGCGACGTGCTCGACCGATCGAAGGTCGAGCAGGCAGTTGCCGGTCAGGATGCGGTGCTCGATGCGATCGGCGGCAAAACTCCATGGAAGCAAACGGAGCTGGAGCAAGGAGCAGCCGGCAACATCATCAATGCGATGCAGCGAATGGGAGTACGTCGTCTAGTTGCGACATCGGCCATGGGCGTTGGTGATAGCGGGGAGGTGGCAGGGTTCTTCTACGAGAAGATTCTTGTTCCGACTCTCTTGCGCGGTTCCACTCAAGACAAAAGCATCATGGAATCAGAGGTGGAGGTGAGCCATCTCGACTGGATATTGATACGTCCCGCGGCCTTAACGGACGACGAGCCAACTGGAAATGTGCGCGTGTATACAACGGACACCAAAAAGAAGGCACACAAAATTTCCCGCCAAGACGTAGCAGCCTTTATGCTGGCGCAACTCACCAGCGACACCTACCTCCGCCAGGCCGTGACGATAGCGACGGAATAACTTCATAATTACCGACACTTCTTTTCGCTTTGCGAACCGAGATATGCACTTCAAACCGCTCGGCACTCGCCGTCCTTTTTCCTGCTCCTAACCCTGACGAAACGGCGTGACATAACTGGATAAGGTTGATGTCACGGTGTGACTATGGCGAGAGGTATAGGAAAAGTTATGAATGAGACCATAGACATTGGTCGGGTTCATCGAGTGATGATGAATCCGGTGGAGAGTTCCTCATGAAGCGCGTCCAATATCACGGTTACGGCGGACCGGAGGTACTGCGCCTGGAAGAGTTTGCGCTCGCCGCGCCGGGGCGCGGTCAAATCCGCGTTCGAGTCAGGGCGGCGGCGGCGAATCCGATGGATTGGAAGATCCGCAAGGGCGAGTTAAAAATGATGACGGGCCGAAAGTTTCCGCGCGGCCTTGGCCATGATTTCGCGGGCGTTGTCGAGGCGGTTGGACCGAATGTGACGCGGTTCAAGGTCGGTGATGAGGTGTTGGGCGCTACCGGATTGAAGGAAGCGGGCACATTCGCCGAGGCACTGGTCACAGAAGACAAAACGGTCTTCCTTAAACCGCAGTCCCTCTCATTTGAAGAGGCCGCCGCCTTGCCCATTGTGAGCGCAACGGCTTGGATCGCGTTGATCGACAAGGCGAAGCTGCGAGCCGGCCAGCGGGTCTTCATCACGAGCTGTCTTGGCGGGGTCGGGCGTATTGCGGTGCAGATTGCGAAGATGCGCGGCGCAGAGATCGCCGGCAGTTGTAGCGCGTCCCGGCGCGACGAAGCGCTGGCGCTGGGCGTCCGGGAAGTCGCGGACTATCGCGCCTTCGATGCCAATGCCTATCGAGGTCGCTTCGACGTGGTGTTCGATACGCACGGAGCGCTGTCGCTGAGGCAGTGCGGCGTGATGCTGGCACGCGGCGGCGTGGCGCTGCATCTGGTTCCAACGCCGCTCAAGATGATTTGGAGCATGCTCTCGTCCCGGCATCGGACGATCTTTGCTCAGGTGACGCCGCAATACCTGGCGGGCATTGTTGAGGCGGTCAAACAGGGCGTGCTCGCGCCGACGATCGGCCGAACCGTGCCGCTGTCAGAAGCTATTCCGGCCATCATCGAACTTGAGAAAACCGGCTTACCCTCGGGAAAACTGGTGGTCGTTCCCAATGTGTGAACTTGACTATCCGGCAAGGATGGAGTGCCTGCTAAGCACTAAGGTCGACATATGAGTCTTTCATCCACAACATTTCGCCGGTTTTGACAGATCATTTGGTCTTAAGCCGCCTGCAACCGTCTTCTTTAATCTCAGAGTGAAGATCGTTCGAGACGTACGGGCGCGCTCCGCAATTGTCTGCAAGAACCAGCGATGCGTCGGATCGGTGTGCATGACGCTCATCGCCGCTGACATCTGTCGATCAGCCAGGGTGAAGAGCCATCCGACGCAGCTTTTCAACCTCTCGGACAGATGGAGTCGCAGCGCCTGCAGCAGGATGATGGTGGCAAGTTCTTGTGCAACCAGAAAGCATTGCCATGGCCGACGATATACGCACTTGACAATAACTGACAAACCTGTAAAGTCGGTATAGCTGCTTCTGAGGTGAAGCCTCATGGCGTGGACTCTGAACCGTATCCCTGATCTGGCTGGACGGGTCGCGCTGGCGACGATATACAGCGCGGCAATGGTATTGACTGTCCTATCCGTAGCATCTTGTAGTGTGGCTTCGCATGAGCCCTTGCACCTGCGTACCTCTGCTGCTGATTACAGCAACCTCGGGCTGACGCCAGATAAGGTTCAGCGGTGGGAGGACGGTCGCCGAACCGCTCAGGACGAGAAGAGCTTCGAATGGTGGTACTTCGATGCTCTGATGGAAGATGGGACGGCCGTGGTCGTAGTTTTTTCCGATAACTTCGCACAGGATCACAAGCGAGGGATAAGCCTGGAACTGACGTCCCCCGATGGTAAGCACCGGACATTGAACACAAAGTTCAATGAACCGGGTGTCTTTGCGAAAGATCACACCTTCGTTCAAATTGGCGCGAACAGATTCGAAGGCGATCTCGACACTTACTCCATCAACGTTCCTGCCGATAACCCACAGCATCTTGGCGTCGATCTTGTCCTGAAACGCCTTGTTCCATCGTTCCGCGCTGCGACAGGTCAGCTCAACTCGGGCCCAGCTTATTTTGCGTGGCTGAACGCCGTGCCGAGCGGCACGGTGACCGGCACAATCACGATCGACGGGCAAGCGATGGCCGCGAGCGGCAAGGGCTATCACGATCATAATTGGGGAAATGTTCCGCCCTCCGATCTGCTTGACAAATGGTGGTGGGGACGAGCGTCGGTCGGTCAGCATCAGATCGTGACTTATGAGATCCACGGCAAGAAAAGTGTCGGAGGCACGAATATCGGGCTGTACTACGTTGGAACCGAAGACGGGATCGAGGTCAACGCGGTCGGCGATCAGGTCGCGGTGTTAGAGGGGCCGCTCGTCAAGCATCCTGACCCGAAGCATGAACGGCCGATTCCTGCGTCGATAGGCTACGCTGCCAATGGTACAACATCGAACTTCTCGATCTCAGGACCGATGCTATTGTCGATCGATCTCTTGGCCGAACAGCCTTGGTGGACGAAGCTGGGCGCGAACGTATTCGAGATGAAACCGCGTTACACGCGCTTTCAAAGCCCCGTTTCGCTGTCGGTGGCTGGAAGGCCAATCGAGAAGGGGACCGGAATCCTGGAATATTACGAATTTCAATAGGCGCGCTTGTGGTTCACCAGGCTCTTGCAGACCCGTCAATGCGCGGAATTCTCAGAAGGAGCTTCCTATGAAGGCGGCTATAGCGCTGACGGAGGGCTGGCCGCAGCCTTGAATTCCTCCGCTTTAAACAGTCGCAAGAAAGGAAACGAAACATGAACAAACTCCGTACTCCTGTAGTTTTCATTCATGGGCTCTGGCTGCACGCCGGCAGTTGGAACCCGTGGATCGAGTTATTCCGCGCTTCAGGCTACGAGCCTATCGCCCCTGGTTACCCGGGTGAACCTGCAACCGTCATCGGTGCCCGTAATAATCCACATGCGGTCGCTGATCGGGGCATTCAAGATGTATTCGAGCACTATGCCAAGATCATCGGTACGCTCTCGTCGGCCCCCATTCTGATCGGCCATTCATTCGGTGGCTTATTGACCCAGAAGCTGATGGGCGAAGGCCTCGGCCTGGCGGGTGTCGCCATCACTCCTGGTCAAATCAAAGGTGTGCTTGCTATACCCCTCGCCCAGTTGCGTACCGGGTTGCCGGTTCTCCGCAACCCCTTCAACAAGAACAAGGCGATCTCCTTGACAAAAGGCCAGTTTAGATACGGGTTCGGGAATGCGCTTCCGATGGCTGAGTCGGACGAACTCTTCGAGAAGTGGGCGATCCCGTCGCCCGTTCGAGGTGTGTTTGAAGTCGCGTTCGCTAACTTGACCTTTAACGCCCCGTCAAGTGTGAACACCAAAAACAGCGATCGTGGACCGTTGCTCTTGATTTCAGGAACTGCGGACCACTCGGCACCAGATGTCACCACCCGCGCAGCCTTTAAGCTGTATCGCGATTCCGGGGCTGTCACGGAGCTAAAGCAGCTTGAAGGTCGCGGCCACTCATTGACGGTCGATCATGGCTGGAAAGACGTGGCGTCGACTATCCTCACCTGGCTCAAGGAGCAGAAGCTTTAGCAGACCGCTAAGAGCCCCCGAATCCAGTATGAAACCTGGCCGAGCCAGGGCATGTGCGAGTTTGGGCGGCACCGTGAGCAGGGATTGAATGAACGGCATATACGAACTCGACAATAAAGACCAAACATGTAATTGCGTTTAATGATTTCTGAGGTGAAGCATTATGGCGTGGGCTTTAGACAGTATGCCTGATCTAGCTGGACGGATCGCGCTGGTAACGGGAGCCAACTCCGGAATCGGTTTTGAAACCGCACGTGCTCTCGCTCGACATAGGGCCGAGACGGTTTTGGCGTGCCGCGATCTTGATAAGGCCGCCACGGCTGTCGCGCGTATCCGAGCGGAAATTCCGGAGGCCAAACTCCGCGCTTTGTCGCTGGACCTTGCCAATCTCGACGCCGTGGCCATGGGCGCTGCCACCTATGCACAGACCTTCACCCGGCTCGACATCCTCATCTGCAACGCGGGCGTCATGGTGCCGCCTTATGGTCAGACGAAGCAGGGCTTCGAGTTGCAGTTCGGAACGAACCATCTCGGCCACTTCGCTCTCATCGGTCGCCTCATGCCGACACTGATTGCCTCCGGTTCAGCCCGCGTCGTTGTGGTCTCCAGTCTTGCCGCGCATTTCGGCAATATCGACTTCGATGATTTGCAATGGCAGCACCGACGCTATGCGAAGTGGCCCGCATACGGGCAAAGCAAGTTGGCCAACCTCGTTTTCGCGCTTGAGCTTGCTCGACGCCTGGCGGCCGCCGAGTCCGTCATTTCTGCAATTGCTGCACATCCTGGCGGGGCCGTGACCAATTTGCAGCGCAATCTTGGTTGGCTCCGTGGCCTGTCACAGAATCCGCTGATGGCTGGGAGTGCGTTGCAAGGTGCTCAACCCTCGTTACGAGCCGCTACAGATCCGAGCGCACACAGCGGTTCTTATTGGGGGCCGTCTGGTTGGATGGGACTGCGTGGATCTCCGGTGGAGGTGAAAATTCCCGCGCGGGCTCTGAATCCTGTCACTGCCGATCGTCTCTGGAGTGTCAGCGAAGCGTTGTCCGGAGTGTCAATACCCTTGCCAGCCGGACTTCGAAGAGGTGCAGCCAATGCATGAAGTGAGCGAGGCGGCGCGGCCGCCACGACAGGCGGCGATTTTGGCGGCAGCCGTGAAGGTCTTCTTCCAGTTCGGATACCGGAAGACCTCGATGGAGGACGTCGCGGCCGCAGCGCAAGTGTCCCGGCAGACGCTCTATCTCCAGTTCCACGACAAGGAACGGTTATTTCGTGCGGCCTTGGAATATGTGACAGAGCAGATGTTGGCTTCGATCAAACGTCTTGTCGCCAATAAGAAAGGCACAGTGGAGCAGAAACTGATGGGCGTGTTCGAGGTGCTTTGCGAAGATTCGCTCGCCCTTTCGTCCCAGGTCAACATTGCGGAGTTGGTGGTGGTCGCGCGATCTCAGATGGAAAGCATCGTTTCCCGCTTCGAGGCGGATGTGCTTTCAGTCATTGCCGATATCCTCACGCAGGCCGGCACGGCCACTCGATGGGAGCGGCATGGAATCAGTGCGCAGGAACTGGCGCTGCATCTTCTCGACACATCCGCTGGCGTCAAGTCGGCGACCGGAAACCTGTCTGACTATAAGCAACGGATGGCGCTCGCAATCCGAATCATCGTGAAGGGCGCCAATGGGAGGAAGACGTGAAGATAGCGGTTGTTGGAGCGACGGGTGCGACTGGACGCAGAGTGGTAAAGCATGCGCTGGCACAAGGACACTTCGTTACGGCCGTCGCTCGCCATCCAGAGCGACTGGCCTCTGCCGATCGGCTGTCCCTCGTCCGAGGAGATGTCCTTTCCCTAGCAGGTCTGACAGGTGCTCTTGACGGAGTGGAGGCCGTCATTAGCTGCATCGGACCGGAAAAGAACCTCTCGCCCGGAAAGCTCATGTCGGTCGGTGTAGCCAACATTCTCGCCGAATGCAAACGTGCGAACGTCCGACGATTCATCATGCAAAGTGGCATTGGCTTGAGCGATGGACGCGAACTCTCCTGGCTCAGCCGCTTTGTCGTCCGCATCTCGGGCCGGATATTCACTGCTGCAGTTACTGACAAAGCCGTCGCCGAGCGGATGACGCAGGAAACAGACATGGAGTGGGTCATCGTTCGCCCGGTCGCTTTGCAGGATAAGCCTGCGAAAGGACACTATACGGCTGGTCCGTTGGCACGAGTTGCGGTACTCGTACCGCTTTCCTTTGATGATTGCGCCGACTGCCTGCTTCGCGCAGCGACAGATAAACCAAGCTGGATCGGAAAAATTGTGAACGTGGGTTCCTGACACCGGAATGAGTCTCATGATTCCTGAGAGAACGCCTTTCCCTCCAAGGCGCAATTACTTACCGAGGATTGTTGTGATTCAGAAGTTTGAACGGGTGCTTCATGCGCCAACTCACAGGGGAACTTCACATGTGGCTTGTGTGAGTCTTGATCGCTGACGGTAAGCTTTAGGTCCCAGATCAGATGATCGCTTGAACGCATGGCTGAAAGAGCTCTCGGAACTAAATCCAAGGGAATCGGCAATGTCTGAAACGGATCTGTCTGTGTCGCGAAGAATGCGTTCGGCTAGTCGCATACGCCAATTGGAGAGATACGTCAGCGGAGGCACGCCTGCAACCCTGCGGAATCGCGTCGCAAACGTAGTCCGAGACGTAGCGCACTCACGAGCTAGGTCGTCCAGGCTCCAACTTCTCCCTGGATCGGAGTGCATGAGTCGAAGCGCCGGAGCCATTTGTTTGTCCGCCAGTACTTTCAACCACCCCGTCTGCAAATCCAGGCCCGATTCGAGATGTGCACGTAGAATCTCGATAAACATGAACATCGCCAACTGGTTAGAAGCCATCGGCGATCCCGGAAGCTGCCGCGTGCGCTCGAAATCGATATGCTCGACAATCCAGCGGACAGTAGCCGCATGCGACGAACTTGCGTCCACGTGTATCACTGCCGGTAGACAATCTGCGAGGATGCCTCCGTGGTGGGGATCCATCTTGACGAACCCTCCCGCCTGCACGCACTTCTGTCCCGCACCAAAATCGCCGATCCGGCCAAAGCCATCGCCGTCAGTTGGGAAAACTTGGCCCGGCGGGACGACAGCAGCTTCGAGATCGCTGGAGAGTACGAAACCCCAATGCGTAGTAAGCAGAAAGACATCACCTTCCGCAAGGTGCAACGGCTCAGGGTGGCCGTCCACGCGCAGATAACAGGTTCCCTCCAGTAGAACCGAAAACGTGAGCTTATCCATTGGAGGGAAGCGGATGCCCCAACTACCTTCGGCAGTGAACCCACCCGAGATTACTGACTTCGCGTCCACCAGTTCGAGGATGTCTGACAGTGGGTCAACTAGCATGATTTGAACTCTACATCAACTGTTTTGCACTTTCAAGCATTCACAATACAGAATAGCCAGACTAATCTCTTGGTAGAGGTGAAGCGAAATGGCCAAGGTTCTGGTGACGGGCGGTTCGGGATTTCTCGGAAGCCACTGCATTCTTGCTCTTCTCAAATCCGGCTACGAGGTGTGCACGACCATTCGTGATCTGAGCAAGGAAAAGGATGTTCGCTCCATGCTCCGCAACGGAGGCGCGGGAACGGATATCCGAAATGGCAGCCACCCCCAAGCAGCGGCTCGGCGTCGAGGCTCGACCTGTCTCGACTCGGACGATCCCCGACTGGGTCGTCCGATTGGCGGCACGATTTGACGACAACGCTCGGCTGGACACCGAGATCCAAAGAAAAAGCAGTGCTCGCGACCGGTCACAGCATCCTGGCGAGAGCGCACTAGGTAGCACGATTAAGTCACTGAGAATTCCACATGGTTGAAATCCGGCACCCATAATGCTCCTAACAGATGTTCAGGAGCAAAGGTGGTGCCCACAGCCAGAACGGTCATGTCTGCGCTGCGTCCCGCAAGGATACCTGCGGGAGTATCCTCGACAACAACGCAACGGCTATAAGGAACTCCGAGACGATCAGCAGCCTTCAAATACCCCTCCGGATCGGGTTTTCCGCAGTGAACATCATCTCCGCTAATCAGGTGTGAAGGAACGGGAAGTCCAGCACATTCGAGTCTCACTTTCGCCAGTGATCTGCTCGCCGAAGTCACGACGGCCCATTGATTATCTTTCAGCCTACTCAGAAGTTGGAAAGACCCACCAACTGCAATAATTCCCCTGCGAGTTGCCAGTTCCTCCGTTTGGAGCGCCTTTGCTTCAGCCTCTATATCAAGGTGAGGAGCTAAATCTCTGATCGTGTCCTCGGTTCTTCTTCCATGGGAAGTCCGCAACAGAGAATGCATATCAATCCCATGCCTCAAGGCCCAGCGTTTCCAAATCGACTCCACGCACGCTTTGGAATCGACAAGGGTGCCATCCATGTCGAAAAGTATTGCTTCGCAACTGAGGCTAATCAAAAGAAGTTCTCCATTAAGGATGTTCATCATCAAATCGAGAAGTCTTCTATCCGGATGGCAAAGAAAAACGACGGCCTCTAAAAAGTGACGTGCGTTCGGACTATCCTCCGTCAACGAACGCCTGTGCCGTCGACTATGCTCGGTTTTTTTGCGCTTTCTTGCCTTGGATTGAAGTGTGCAACTTCCGCCGTGCCTCGCGATTGTCCCATCTCTCAGCTTCCTCACTCACGGCACAGCTTCCCGATAGGAAGGGCAAGCCCTCGGAGACAATCGCGGCATATTGATCGTAGATTTTTCGGCACGAATCACAAATCTTCAAATGCTCTTTCAGCTCAAGCTGGTCCTCCACGCCCAGTGAATTAGCCTGTGCCAGAGCACACAGCTCCTTGAATCGCTCATGACCGTCTGCTCTTTCAGCTCTATGCATGATGGTTCCGTGGCCTTTCGACTTCTGTGCTTTTTGGGCGGCTATTCGAAACCTCCGTAAAGATGGCGACGCACATTCCGAGGGGTTCTCTGAATATTGAGGTGTCGATTCCAAAGAAAAGAATATTGGTCCAACTGCGACGACGATCTCGGCAGGCACGGTGACTTTCATCGCACTTCACCTCGTATCCAGAAGAAGTGAAGAAGACCATTGTCCACTCCCAAAACATTTTCGCGACAGGCGCAGCAGGGCGCTTGAATTCTCCTCACAGCAAGCCGTTCGGAAAAAGGGCCCCCTTCCCCAGGTGGGAAAGGGGGCAGGAAGGTCACGCAAGACGTAGCGATCCGGCTACCGTGCGCAACAAAACTCCTTCGCCGCGCGATTTCACGGGCGTCCTTCGAGATCGGAGAGTTGAACTGAAGATTGGCTCACTTTTTCTCATTCGGCGGGTTCTGCACGACGAATCTCGTGTTCGCGGTATCGAACTCCTCAAGATACGTGACGCCGTTATCGACGAACGTCACTACTCCAATATTGCCCGGCTTCCCCTCAACCTCGCGAGCGTCAATGGTGATCGTCTTTTTGTCTTGCGTTTTGATGGTCAATTGCACTTTCGATCCCAATGCTTCTGACCAGGTCACGCTGCAGTGTCCCTTTGGCAATTGAACGTTGCCAACGCGAACGTCCGTTGGCAGCAAGAACACAGAGGAATTCTTCGCTGCAAACAGAGGAACAGATGAAAGCATCAACAACAGCCAAAGCCCCAAAGTCCGTTTCATGGAATCTCCTCTTTCCCACTAGCTGATGCGACGACGATCTCGGCAAGCATGATGCCTCTCATCGCCCTTTGCTTCTGTTACTAGGCTGCGCGTTCCACATCATTCTGTCCAATATGTAATTAGTGCACTTCTGATAACCTACTGGAATGGCTCTAGAACTGTCCGAGTTGCATTCCTTTTTGGTGCTGACTAACCATCTCCACTTTGGTCAAGCCGCGGAGGAGCTGCGCGTCAGCCAACCGGCACTCACGAAACAGATACAAAGGCTGGAGATCAAAGTGGGCGGCCCGCTGCTGATACGCGGATATCGGCGGATAGCGCTCACGCCGGCAGGAGAGATCCTTCGAGATCGCGCGCGCAACTTGTTGCGGGAATCCGAGATTGCGGAACACATGACTTGCCTGGCGGTGAACGGAAAAGCCGGCTTGTTGCGGATAGGTTTTGGCATCACATCCCTGGCTGCCGGCCTGCCCGATATTCTGACTCGATTCCGGCAGCGCTTTCCGGAGGTACACGTGTCGATGCGGGACATGTCCACACCGGATCAGATCGAGGCGCTTGAGGATGGGAACATCGATGTAGGTTTCGTGCGGCTTCCGATAGAACGTGCTGAATTGGTTTCCGTGCCGGTACTCGAAGAGATGCTTGTGGCGGCGATTCCCCGTGAAATGTCCTATCGCGGGGGGCTCGCCGGCCTTCGTAAAGAGCCTTTTGTAGTGATGGCCCGCAGCGTTTCAGCCAGTCTTTTCGATCATCTTGCGCTGACATGCAGGGCCGCCGGTTTCAGCCCTCGAATCGTTCAGGAAGCCGGCGAATTATTCACCGTTCTCAATCTCGTGCGAGCCGGCGTGGGTGTCAGCTTGGTGCCGCGCGCGGTCAGCCTGATGCGGGTACCGGACGTTCGCTTGATGGAAACAGATCTGGCCGAGGCGAAATGGAAGATCGGATTAGCATGGCGTAAGCTCGACCACGCGGACCCACTCGTTCGCAATTTCGTCAGGCTTGCGCGTCAACCACGCACCGCCGCTCCGACTGGATCACCAAGGCATTGAGGGCATCTCAAAAAGCTCCGCGCTTTGTACCTTCCGCAAAACGAGTCCAATTTTGCCGCCTACTCGCTTCAACCGTTGGGTGTCGATGTGATCGACATCTATCAGCCAGAGCACATCGACCCCAGTGTGCCGGTTGAGGATACAGTCGGCGCTATCGCTGACCTCATCCAAGAGGGAAAAGTCCGCTTTCTCGGCCTTTCCGAAGCCAGTCCGGAACACATCCGGCGAGCGCACGCAGTTCACCCTGTTGCCGCGCTTCCGGTCTGAGACCACTCAACGCTGAACAGGAGAACGCACCATGGCCGACATGAAAGCAGTGAAGTTTGATCACTATGGTGACGTCAACGTACTCGAAGTGCACCAAGTCCCTCGCCCATCTCCATCGCAATTGGTTCAAGCGTTTTCTGGTTCCGCACCTATGTCTGACAGTGGGTCAACTAGCATGATTTGAACTCCACATCAACTATTTTGCACTTTCAAGCATTCACAATACGAACTAGCCAGACTAATCTCTTGGTGGAGGTGAAGTGAAATGGTCAAGGTTCTGGTGACGGGCGGTTCGGGATTTCTCGGAAGCCACTGCATTCTTGCTCTTCTCAAATCCGGCTACGAGGTGCGCACGACCATTCGTGATCTGAGCAAGGAAAAGGATGTTCGCTCCATGCTCCGCAACGGAGGCGCGGGAACGGATAGCAGAGTCTCTTTCTACGCTGCCGACCTCGTGAAAGATGCGGGTTGGAGTAAAGCGATTTCCGGTTGCGACTACGTGCTGCATGTCGCTTCTCCTTTTCCGAGCACGGTGCCCAAAGATGAGAACGAACTGATTGTGCCGGCAAGGGAAGGAGCGCTGCGCGTGTTGCGGGCGGCACGCGACGGCGGCGTTAAGCGCGTGGTATTGACGTCGTCTTTCGCTGCCATCGGCTACGGACACGGTCCCGCCGACGTGCCCTATGACGAGACCTCCTGGACCAACCTCGATGCTCCCGGCGTCACCGCGTACGAGAAGTCGAAGACGCTTGCGGAACGCGCCGCCTGGGACTTCGTCGCCCAACACGACGGGCTTGAGCTCGCGGTCGTGAACCCCACCGGCATCCTCGGTCCCGCCCTCGGACCTGACTATGGAACCTCCCTGGCCGTGATTGCGAAACTCTTGCAGGGCAAATTGCCGCTCCTGCCGCGCGCCTGGGCTGGTGTCGTGGACGTACGCGACATCGCCGACCTCCACATTCGTGCCATGACCGACGAAAGGGCTGCGGGACAGCGATTCCTCGGCACAGCTGGTCTGATGTCCCTACCCGACATGGCAGCCACCCTCAAGCAGGGGCTCGGCGTCGAGGCTCGACGCGTCTCGACTCGTACGATCCCCGACTGGGTCGTTCGAGTGGCGTCGCGATTTGACGACAACGCTCGGCTGGCCCTTCCCATGATCGGCCGTCCCCTCCGGGCCACCAGTGCAAAAGCGGAGAAACTGCTCGGCTGGACACCGAGACCCAAAGAAGAAGCAGTGCTTGCGGCTGGCCGCAGCATCCTGGCGAGAGCGCACTAGGTAGCACCCGGCGGTATGTTGCGGTACTCGTGCCGCTTTCCTTTGACGATTGCGCCGACTGCCTGCTTTGTGCAGCGAAAGATGAACCAAGCTGGATCAGAAAAATTGTGAACGTGGGTTCCTGAGACCGGAGTGAGTCTCATGATTTCAGGGAGAACACCTTTCCCTTCAATGCGCAATTACTTGTCACGCTGTGCTTAGTACCGGTGAGTCTTAGTGCTGTATCTGAAGCGCGCGCCGCAGCAAGGGCTTGGAAATCGTGGACGACCGACTTAGTCGGTTCAAAGGAACGAATACAAGAAGCGGGAGGCAGGAAGCACTAATATGCAGTATAAGAAAGTCCTAGACTCGTGCCCTGCGACAATCGCCATGGACCTCCTTCAGGGGAAGTGGAGAATTCAAATTCTCTGCGTCATGCAGAACGGGCCCATACGGCTTGGTCAACTCGGCCGCTTAATGCCATCAGCATCCAAAAAGGTATTGGCGGAGAATTTACGAAATCTCGAGTCTTCCGGCCTGATCATCAGAACGGATCTGAGTAGTCATGTGCTACGCGTAGAGTACGATCTCTCAGAACACTTCAAAGCAAGCACACACGAACTACTGGATTATTTGGCAGCTTGGGGGCAAACCTACAAAGAAGAGACATCTAACAGTCAGAACTTTCATGATTCCTCAGATGACGGGCGAAGCCAATCTGCGACTCCTTTGTGTAAGCGAACGACCTGCTTAATCTGCCCTTATCGAGGAAAGTCAGCTTGACGAAGTTCGCGACGCACAAGGCGGAAAACCTCCGCGAATTGCGGTAAGGCTTCCATCTGGTGCCCGAGACGGCTATTCCAAAGGCTGCCTAGCCGCGCCTCTTTCGCAAGGATGCGATCTTCAAGACCAGCGATTTCCTTTTCCCGGAAGCGGAGCTTATCTGTGATTGCCCCAATGAGATCGCCGATTTGGATACCAGTGCGAGAAGTGAGGAACCAGAGATCGTAGAGATCCCGAGGCTCGTTCCGAGCGCGGTCCTGAAGAGCTACGATCTTTTCAGTGGCGATTTCGTTGAGGCTATACGCCGTGACCGGACGATCTTCCGGTATGTCATCGAACTCCGCATAGCCGCGCAGGACAGGAAGCAGTTCGACTGAAAAAAGCAGAAGCTCCGAGATCGTGATGTCCACCTTGACCGTGTTCGATGTTGGCAGCGGTCCTTGGTAGCGGAGGTAAAAGGTGTAGCTGTTGATGTGCGTTTGGCGATCCTCACTCTCGAAGGCGAAGCGTATGCCTGAGGCTTGGGCCACCAATTGATACACTTCTTCGAGGCCTACGCGAATCTCCCCAAACTCCACCTTCCTGGCAAGCGTGAAATCCAGATCCTCTGAAAAACGATAGTCGCCGAAGTGGCAGCGTTTGAGCGCGGTGCCGCCTTTGAAGATGAGCAGGTCACGGAGCATGCTTTGGCTCAGGCCGACCAGGAACCAGGCCAGGCAGTAGTCCCGCTCCAGCACGGCTTCGGGGATACGCCGCCCGCCATGCTCCTTGTACAGCCGGTTTGCGAGAAGAGAAATGTTGCGCTGCGGAATCATGTGTGCGGAATAGCCTCCAGTTCGTCGATACCGATGTTGAGTTGCAGACGCCAGCGCGCCTGGAAGGGACCGGACTTCGGTAGCGTGGGGTCTAGGCGGTCATAGGTCGAGGTCAACTTGGACTGCAGCGACGTGAGTTGGTCGGGCGAGGCCATCGCATAGAGTTCCAGCAGGAACCCGAGCCGCCGTCGAAGAGCACCACTCGAAAAGTGCTGTACGTAGTCGAGGAGTTGTGGAACCTTGATCTCAGTCCGGCTCATCCAGAGAGCCTTTGCCATCTCCGGGATACCGCCCGCGTATTGCGGCTGACGGAGCCCATCGAGGATGGTTCGTTCCTTATCGCTGACCATGACGGACTGCTGCTTCGTGACCCACACCTGCGTCAGACCAAAGAGTTCTGTTGGCTTGACCGTAACGAAACGGTATTCGTGTCCGTGGATCGAGCGCGGCGGCGTCCGCAGCGTAGAACTGACATAGATCGTGAACTGCGGCTGCGTAACCATGCGGTGCAGTTCCATCGCGGAAGCGTGCGAGAGGAAGTAGGGGTGTCCCTCGCACATCTCTCGGGCGATCACATATGGATCGCCGACGTACTCGGTCGCCCGGCCCAACTCGAAGGGAACAAGCGTGTAGAGGCCGGCGCGGAGCCGGGTGACGAGTCCCCGCCGCTCCGCCTTGTGAATCAGCGTCCGGGCCGAGGAGCCGCGCAGTCCGGTGATCTCTTCGACATCGCGGAGATTGAAGGTGGTATGGCCGCGTTCGTTGAGTTCCACCCATAGGGTGGAGGATCTGGGGCCCAGTGTTTTCAACGTGCGTGCAGAAGTTTCCAATCTGGGTGGAGCATTTTGCGAGTTGTATTTTGTGCTCATATTGTTCCCTCACGGGGAACGAAACAAGAATACAGTATCACATGACCATGCTATTGTCTGCATGAAACGTTCCTCGGCAGGGAACATTTCGTGATTCAGATGTCATTCGAACCCGCGACCTCTGCCGATCTGCGGAAGAGGTCTTTCGATTATTCTTCGCCAAAAAACGGGCAAATCAGCACAACCCACGATGCAATCGACAGAGGTCTGGTGGACAGAGGACGTGGGTTCGTTAAGGGCGCAATAAAGGGCGCCAAGGGGGTCTCAGGGCTCCAAAAGTGGCCATCCGGGCTCCTGATTTCTATAAGTTACAAAATCGCTCCTTGCTGTCACGGCAGAGGTCGCGGGTTCGAGCCCCGTCGTCCCCGCCATACATTCCAAAGCACTTAGGAGTGAATGGCAATCAAAGTGACAGTCAAATCTGG
>Ga0255352_1000223_pt1 | contig 32155 bp, 34 predicted proteins | sample HBST0metaG_FD_189939 | JGI IMG/M metagenome (GOLD analysis project Ga0255352, IMG submission 189939) | Peat soil microbial communities from Stordalen Mire, Sweden - H.B.S.T0 | ecosystem: Environmental > Terrestrial > Soil > Wetlands > Peat | place: Sweden: Norrbotten County, Stordalen Mire...
GCGCTCGCGCAAATCCTGAGAATACGATTGCATCCTGCCTCCTCTCTCTCCTGGCAGGAATATTATCGCACAAATGTAAATACTTAAAATAGAAACGCTCTAGGGGGATTTTGGGGGGACCCCAAAGGTGCCCATGGGTAAAGGGGCTACTCCGGCCTCCTGCGGGGGAGCATATTGACCGCATCTTGTTTGGCTTGGTTGCGGGTATGCGAATACCGCTCCAGCATCTTCGCCGACATCCAGCCGGCGATCGCCTTCATCGTTGAATCCGGTACGCCGGCCTCCCCCAAGGCGCTGATAAAGGTGTGGCGTTTATGCCGCTAGCGGCATAATCGGCAGCATGCCGATTTCCTGATCATGCCGACAGTTGTCGATTAGCCTTGCGTTTCTCCGCGACTTTAGCGGGCTTTGATTCGTCGTGCGGCAGTTGAAGTGGGCATAATCAGGGTGATCTTCTTGAAGCTGGCCAAGAGGCCAGAAGGAGAGAAGACAGATGCTGGAGAAGTTTCTCGAACGTCTTGGGGCAGACCAGCGTGGACAACGCAATCCGCTGCTTGTTCAGGTCTTGCCATTTGCAGATTCATTAATGGAAAGCGGTTATGCAGCTACGACGATACAGTCGAAGCTGGGGATGCTCATCGATCTAGGGGAGTGGTTGAGACGAAGAGGGCTCGCGGTCAAGGATCTCGATGAGAGACGAATCGAAACGTTCATTACTGATAGACGGCGGAACGGCCTACTCCGTAGAGGCGATCGCACCACAGTCAGGCAGTTGCTGGATCATCTTCGTGAGCGCCACGTTGTCCAGCGTGTGACACCGACGTGTGATGTATCGCCTTTGGCCGCCATTCTCGATCGGTACGAAAAGCACTTACGATCCGAACGTGGATTGACCACCGCAACCATCATCAACTATCTGCCATTTGCACGGAAGTTCCTCAGCGACCGTTTCGGGGAAGGCCCTTTCCTTTTAAAAGTAGTGCGGCCGTGCGATATTTCCGGCTTTATCTTGCGGCATGCCCGGACCATGAGTTGCCGAAGGGCCCAGCTGATGACGACCGCTTTCCGCTCCTTCTTCCGCTTTCTCTTTATGCGTGGGGAACTGCAAGTGGACCTGGCGCCTTCCATTCCCACGGTTGCTGATTGGCGTCTGTCCACACTTCCGAGATACATCACTGCCGAAGAAGTTATCCGCGTGCTTGGCAGTTGTGATCGGCACACGGCTACGGGCCGTCGCGACTACGCGCTTCTTCTTCTCCTCGCCCGTCTCGGCCTTCGCGCCGGGGAGATTGTTGCCATGCAACTCGACGATATTGATTGGCGTTCCGGGGAGATTCTTGTTTGCGGCAAGGGCCTGTTGTATGACCGGATGCCCTTGCCCGTGGATGTCGGCCAAGCGCTCGCAGTCTATCTGCGTCACGATCGGCTTTCCTCGAAAACGCGTCGCGTATTCGTCTGCAGCAAAGCACCGCAACGGGGTTTTTCTGGACCCTCGACAGTCTCCACGATCGTGAGACGCGCGCTCGATCGGGCAGGCTTGCACCCGGGATTCAAGGGCGCCCACCTGCTCAGACACAGCCTCGCCACCTCGATGATCCGCTCAGGCGCAAGCATGAGTGAGATCGGAGAGATTCTTCGCCATCGAAGCCCCAGCACAACAGAAATCTACGCCAAGCTCGACTTCGAGGGATTGCGTTCGCTGGCCCAACCGTGGCCCAACCTCGGAGGTGCGCAATGAGCAAGCTCGACACTGCATTGAACGAGTATTTGGCGATTCGGCGGACCCTCGGCTTTGAACTTCGCGAAGTGGCGGGATGTTTACGGAATTTCGTAACTTTTCTCGAGACCGAAAGCACCTCCCACATCACCACGGGATTGGCGCTTCGATGGGCGACTCGGCCGGCTCACGCTCAGCCTTCCACCTGGGCATGGCGGCTGGGCATGGTGCGACGCTTCGCTGCGTGGTACAAGACCGTCGATCCTCGCACGGAGATCCCACCCGCGGGTCTTCTTCCGCACCGATACCAACGAAAAAAGCCCCACATCTACAGTGCCGAAGAGATCAAGAAGATCCTGCTCCAGGCAGCACAGCTGGACTCCCCAAAGGGACTCCGCGCCCACACCTTCACCACTCTTTTCGGCCTTCTCGCTGTCAGTGGCATGCGTGTGAACGAAGCCGTGAACCTGGACCTCGGGGATATGGACCTCTTGCATGGCATTCTCACCATCCGTCGGACGAAGTTTGGCAAGTCGCGCCATGTGCCCATCCATCCATCGACCGTAGCAGAGCTCGAACGGTATGCCCGAAGGAGAGACTGCATCCTGCCGATGCCCACCGCCGCTTTTTTCGTCTCCGAACGTGGAACCCGGATTACCGATTGCATGGCGCGCTACACCTTCGCCAAGCTGTCGCAGCAACTCGGCCTGCGCTCCCGGGCGAAAGGCCATGGCCGTGGTCCGCGGCTCCATGATATGCGCCACCGATTTGCCGCATGCACCTTGATCCATTGGTATCGCGCCGGACTCGATGTGGAGCGAGAACTGCCCAAGCTGGCCACCTATCTCGGCCATGTGCACATCAACGAAACGTACTGGTATCTGGAAGCAGTGCCGGAGTTGCTACAGTTGGCCACGGATCGTGTCACAGGTGGGGGAAAGGCGGCACGCTCGTGATCTCAGCCGGATTTCCTTTCCTTTTGCAATCCTTCTTTACAGACAGGCTTTTTCGGCAACGGCGAGCCAGTCCCCACACCATCGCGTCTTACCGTGATTCCTTCCGTCTCCTTCTGCGGTTTGCTAACCAACGGCTGGGTAAGGCTCCATCCACTCTCACCCTCGATGATTTGACGGTTCCCTTTATTGGAGATTTTCTCGACAGCCTGGAAACCGGCCGCAAGAACAGTGCTCGGACTCGCAATATCCGCTTGGCCGCGATCCACTCCTTCTTTCGCTACGTCGCTTTGGAAGAACCCACCCAAGCCTTGCTCTGCCAGCGCATTCTGGCAATACCCGCCAAACGCCACCAACGCCGGCCCATCGAATTTCTCCATCGCGAAGAGATCGATGCTTTGCTGGACGCTACAGATACCTCCACTTGGATCGGGCGCCGTGATCGGACAATGCTTTTACTCGCAGTGCAGACCGGACTCCGAGTCTCCGAGTTGGTCGGTTTGCGTTGTGATGATATCTTCCTGGGAACCGGCGCTCATGTGCACTGCCTGGGAAAAGGCAGAAAAGAGCGGTGTACACCTCTGCGTGCAGAAACAGTAAAAATGCTGGACGCCTGGCTGCGCCAACGCCACGGCCAACCTGAGGATCCGTTGTTTCTCAGTATCCGAGGCGGGAAGCTCAGTCGGGACGCAATCGAGCGCCTTCTCAGAAAATATGCGGCAGCCGCTGCACGAGCCTGCGCATCGCTCAAAAGAAAGAATGTCAGCCCCCATGTGCTGCGACACGCCGCTGCCATGGACCTTCTCCAGCATGGCGTCGACCGCTCCGTGATTGCTCTCTGGTTGGGTCACGAATCGGTCGAGACCACGCAAATGTATCTCCACGCCGACATGCGACTGAAAGAACAAGCCCTATCGCGCACAAAGCCGCTCGATGCCCGGCCAGGACGATTCCGCCCCAATGACAAACTCTTGGGCTTCCTGGAGAGCCTCTGATTATGCCGATTCCCAATGCGTCTCGGGCGCCACCAGCGCTGGCTTGGATTATCGAGTCGGCATGATCAGGAAATCGGCATGCTGGCGCAGGTCGTGGAGCCGGCACCAGACTCCGGCGGCCTTGCGGCAAGCAGTCCATGCCGATTTCCATGAACCCATCGGTTTGGTCGGTTCGAGGTCGAAGACCGTAACCGCCCCGGACAGATAGGATTGATGTCCGTTGAAGCCATAGCGCTCGCTTGGGAACACGAAATCATCCGGCTTCGGGTCCTGGAATCGCGAGTGCCACTCGGCGAGAATCTCGAAGGCTTCGTCGTTGAGCGGAATCCCCCTGCCATCGCCTCCGCGCGTCTTTGACTTTCCAACTGTGATCGTGCGCCGGATGAAATCCACCTGGCTCCAGCGCATCTTGCGCAACTCGGCGCTGCGGACGCCGGTGTGCAAAAAGGTCATCAGGGCAGGGAAAAGAGACCGGCTCCTACTGGCGATGGCTGCTTCGAGGATACGATTCGCCTCCTCCAGGGGCAGGGCCCTGCCAACGTCCTCGCGCTCGGGGAGTGGATGAAAGTCCGGCGCCAGGAGGTGCCACAACCGATGCTTGCGGAGGATCATGCGCAGCACCCCTGTTTCCATGTTGATTTCGCGATTTGAAGCGCCAGAATTCTTCCGTTGCATCTGGAATTTCGAGATCTTCCCGTTCGATATTTCGCTGATGAGCAGCTTGCCAAAGACGGGCGTCAGATGGCTCAACTTCATTGTGTTGATTTCCCGGTAGGACTCACTCCAGTGGGCATTGCCTGCCAGCCAGGTTTTCCCGGCTTTTCTGAACAATAACGGCTTCCGCCGCTTCACGCCGCCGGCAGATTCTTCCATCGCCGTTCGCCGCGCGCGCTCGATGGAGCGTGCGAGTTCCCTGTTCCCTGTATGCGCCGACTCGCGGATGCGCTGGCCCATGAACTGGAATTCGTACCAGTAAACACCGCCTCGCTTGATTACACTCATTTCCGTTTTCCTTTGGGCCTGAGCGGCCGCTCAACGGGACAAAGATCTCCCGTCGACCTGGCCGCATTGTCTGCGGGCAGGCCAATGGTTCTGAATTGTGTTGGAGGTTTATTGCGGGCGGCCCGTCCACCGCGTTGAACTGCGGTGGTGGGTCAGTTGCAGACCGGTACCTGCGGATCCAAGCGGCGATAGCTGCCAGGTACTATGCCGCTCCTCATCCGGCTACATGTCATCATCGTCATCGTCATCATCGTCGTTGTTGTGAGCAGGGGTTGTGCCATCGTCGATGAGTTTGTCAACGGAGTCCTCTGGAATTCGGACGGAGCGGCCGATCCGCACCACATCGACCCTCCCGCCGTACACCATCTTCCAGGTGGTCTTTACGCTGATGTTTAACCGCAATGCAGCTTCCGGGATCTTCAAGAGTCGAACCATGCCATCCTCCTGCCAACAATTTGCCGGTGAACTAGGGGCGGTGCCCTAAGCATGTAAATCTGAGATTCAAGCTCGGAGGAGCAAGCGCTAGCCTGCTCGCAGAGAACAGGGCACATCTTGGCAAGGATGCAATGCTGCAGCACCCACCCAGAAGGTCCAGACGATGTCCAAAATCTCAGCTGGAGAGCCGGCACCAACATGTACTACTTCGATGCCAGCCATCATCTCGCACGTCTCTAGAAATGCTCTCCTTTCACCATCACTAGTGACAGGATATGTTCATTATATTGTCTTGTCAAGTCAACTGTCGAATAATTGTCACTACACACCCAGATGGTTGACAGCGAGTGCCACGGGTGCCGGTCAGTGTCTCGTAGTGAATCGTATCGTTCGGGATGAGATCCCAAACCGGGCTTTCATCCGTGTAGCTATCAAATTCGGATTCTCCCCCTGGCAAGGGATGCCAGGCTGGTCTCTTAACTAACTGTGCGCGGCGGATCAAGATTCTTTCGCCTTCTTCGGCGGCAATGCGAACGGCGACGAGACGCCCATGTTGAGCCTCGAAGTGCGGATTCACGATGGCGATATCGCCTCGCAGAAGCTCTGGAGTCATTGCATCATCTTTAACTTCAATAGCATACGTACCATTTTCCAACGGTCTTGTGATCGGGATGAATGGCCGGGCCTCTTTGGGGTCAGCCCATGGAACCCAGTTGACCGGCACCGGAGGACCCTGGGCAAAGAGATCGGCAATCGTGACATCGAGAGCTCGGGCGATCCTGCAAATCGAATCAGACGAGTATCCGATCCGGCCGTTTTCGAGCCTGGACAAATTGTGATACTCGAATTCGGCCGCTGTTGCAAGCTCCCTAAGCGACATCCCGCGCATCTCCCTCAGGCTCCGGATGCGAGCGCCTAACATCTTGTCACCGCGAGGTTTAACCTCTTTTTTTGATTTTGCAATCGTCATGTAGCCACTCCTTTGGCAACTCAGTATATCTCTGTGCGCACCGCGGTCGAGCAGATAATCAAATTGTAGAACAATCTCATCAGGTAAAAATATCCTTCAGTTGAGTTTGTAAATCACCATAAAATGTATTATGGTGACATAAGAAGTCACCGATACTGTCGTGAGCTAGACCCTGCGGGGTCGTGCAAAAAGAGGTGTTGGATCGACTCCTTGGTAAGGAGATTGTCGATGAACGAATCGACTCTATTCGATACGGTGTTGTTCCCGGCCCCGGGAGATCCCGAACTCGAGGTGCGCGGGGATGATCACGCAATGACTAGCTGCCTCTCGATTTTCGACGTGCGCCGCAATGACGGCAAGATCTACGCGGCGCTGGTGAGGATGGCAGAGGAAAACGGCAGGAGCGCTGATGATGGCACGTGGGCGGTGAGGGTAGGCTATACGGCGCTGCGCAAGGCCTCGGGCTGCAGCACACGGGCGCTCGGGCGCGCGTGGCCGCGGCTCCTGGAACTGGGCTTCCTAAAGTCGATCGAGCCGCACAAGGATCGCCGTGCGGCACGATACGTCGGCCGCTCAATTGCGTGCGTCGACTCCACCTATAAGGATGCCGGTTACATGTATTTCCGTGTTTTGCCGGACGGGAAAATCCTGCCCTTCCGGCCCAAGCCGCAAGCCAGACAGGAGACACGGTGACCGACATCCCGTCCAACCCTGCCGGGAGGCTGCTCTTAATTCGTGGCCACGCACTGGTCCGCGGCGGAACCTCGGACTCCGCGGTATTGGCCGAGCTGCTGACCGGTCTGCAAATGCCTGCCTCCCTTCTCGGGGGACTGAGGGTTGCGAGCCAGGCCTGCAGCTTGCTGCGCAGGGCGCTCCATACAGGACCCTCCGAACTTCATCCGAGAATCCGCATGTATATCTGCGAGCTGCGATGGATGATTCATCAGGCTGAGCAACTCGCGGTGTTTCTCTTCGATAGCGAGAAGGAGCGCACGTGCTTCCTTCGCTGCTCTGGTGACAACCCCTTCGTGAGCAGCGGCGCCCGCGAACATGGGCTGTGCTGCCTGCTCTGGGAAGAGTACATCAAGCGCTCTGTCCAGCCTGATGACGGGCACCCGAACCTACGGCAACAATTCGATGCGCTTCGCCTGGAAGCTCTGCTAGCCCACATCGCTGCACTCGGCTATTGGGCGCATCGCGAGGACTGGCTGTCGCCCGAGGGGCCCGGCCGTGTCGTGCGGGAGTCGATGTACCGGCGGACCTTGGCAATTCGGCATTTCACCATGAATCGCTACCGCGCCAGCACGGCGTTTCGCAGTGCGCTGGCGAAGATCCCGCTGATTGCGACACGGGCCGAACTGCAGGCCGCACTTCGGCAGACCCGCAGGGATTTGCCGGTGAACTCCGACACACTGGGAGAACAGCTTAAGAGGGATCTCGCTTCTATTCTTGGCTTGCTGAAAGTGGCGGACAAGCCCGAGTCTCTCCGTAACTATACGCGTGAAGGGGAACTCGAAACCGCCGGGGTGGAGTCGCCGGCGCCGCAGGAAGAGGTCGATGGAGCAACGTATCGGGTCGAATGCTTCGATGATGAGGACGAAGTCGATGAGGAAAGCGACCCCGGAGACGATCGGCAGGATGAGGAGAGCGCCGACGAAGGCGATGAGGAGAATGGCGAAGCCGATGCTACGGCCGTGACCTACACGCGCAGCCGCTGGTCCGAGGAAGATAAGAAAAACTGCATGAATGCGGGCGTCAACCCCGCTGACGTACTGCCGGTCCAGAAGCTGCATCTTTCCACACGCCGAAAGGGTAATGGCAACGCCTGGCAGGCCATGCAAAACCAGAACCTCCCCTTCGCATGGCGGAACCTGGCTATTGAAGATCTCGGTATCGGGCTGCAGATCCTCGAGAGCCAGGCGGATCGCAGCCTGGGCGGTCTGGAAATCTTTGCGTTGGCGAAACTCATCGTGGCGCGTGGGCTGACCCTATCCACGGCTCAATCGATGGAGGTGCGAAGCGACCGCCCTTCCAAGGTGAACAAGTTGACGCTCTTCTTGCCGGGCGACAAATTGGAACCTGCTGAGTGGCTGCTCCCTGCCGTGCCAATTCCTTATGAGCAGGAGCACGGCGACTATGAAGGATGCCGCCGTGTGCGGAAGTTCTTTGTCGCGCCCGATTACTGGGGTATCGGCCGTCTTTTGCGCCGTCTCCTCGTCATGAAGTTTCCCGGCAGGAAAGGAGAACCTCTGCAGCTCTTCGCCAAGCCGGTCGGGATTAGGAAACATCCAAAAACCTATTTTCTGCGGCTCAAATACGCTCTCCAACATTCAAACTCAGATCGAGGACCGGGCCTCGCTGGCAGAGTGACGTTTGCTCGCCTTGGACGCGTGCTCCGGCAACGGATCTATGACCAGAGCGCCGGGAATCTCGTATCGGTGACATATATGACGCTCCACAAGGAACTCGCCGGCGAAGACGGCAGATTCTATGCCACCCCGGCTGTGCGGAGCATCCAGCAAGCAGAACTCGCCGCCGTGTCCACGCTTGACGCAGAGCTTCGGATTATCGGCTACGACGCTTCGGTGGACTTGACGTTGAAGCCGAGCGACTCATCCGGCTATCTCGGCAGCCCCATGTGTCCAACGCTCGAAGCTGTCGAGAATTTTCTCGCCAAGCTGGTTGCAATAATCGCCGCGGCCAACGATATTCTGAATGCACGCGACGACATCAAGGCCATCATTGCACGCCACAATGCCTTCACCCTGCTGACGTTCTGCGCGGTGACTCTTGGGACATGTCACCGCCCAACCCACGGCGGAGTCCCCGACCTATCGGCGATCGACACCTCGAGCGGTCGCGTCAGCGTGGCCGATAAGGGCAGCGCCAAAGCACGGCTCGGCGTCGCGGCCGACCTCTCCGTTTCCCAACTCAGGGTCTACCACGAATACGTGAAGACCTTTGAATGGGGGAAGCACTTCGGCGCGCTGCCAGAACTCCCGCTCTTTCTGATCAGTCCCGACAGCGAGTTCCTTGCAATAAGCCCGGCGACTCTCGAACAGCAATCTCTTCCCTTCGTGGCAAACTTCGCGCGCCACCTGGCGAAAACGATCTTCAGCGAGTGGTGCGAGGCGGGAGACGAACGGCTCTGTCAGGAGTGGATTTCGGCACTCCTCGGCCATTTCATTGAAGGCGAGGAGCGGTTCGGACCTCATTCAAGCTTCGATTACAGGAGCTTTTCCGAATCGATGCATGCGGCGCTTGGTTCTCTCTTGGAAAGCGTTAAATTTCAGCCGATAGACATTCATGGAAGAAAAGTCGTTACCCATGCGCCTCAGATTCAACATTTTCTCCAATCCACAGAAGCTTGACTTGTCGAGCAAAGAGCGGACCGTGTGGCTTCAGCCGCTCATGAGCCTGCTCCGCGATAACCCTACAGAAGTTGGGCGGGTGCTCTTCGGCCTCAAAGATGGTCCCTGGAGAAAACAGGACGTGCGAGAAACTGAATTGCTCATTGCGAGCAAGGCAGAGGACAAGCGCACGATGGCGGGCTATCTCTCAATCCTCCATGAGGCAGCTGTTCGCTGGTCCGCCAGCACGCGGCAAAGGGTATCGCTCCCCCATTTCTTGCCGCCTGAGCGTAAGTTCGATAATCCCTTCAGCAAGGATTACTCCACTGCTGTATCCGTGCACGAGAAGTGGAAAAGTGAGCTGTCAGAGTGGGTCGTCCGCCTGCAAGACGTGAGCTCAGAGGCTGAACCGCGCGATCTGCGACTGGCAGCCGTCCTGGTTTCGGTGATCGTGCATGGTGGAGTCTTCGGTGCGCCCTTCCTCGTTGCGCTGGTCCGCGCGATTCCTGAGTGGAAGCGCCGGACGTTTGTTGTTGGCCGGCTCCACATTGAACTGAGTCTCGCGAGAAAAGGCGTTGCGGATGCCGAGCATCGCATTTGGTTGCCCGATCCTTTAACCGCGACTCTCTGGCGTTCGTTAGTCCCGGCCGACGCCGACGAGTTGCTCGCCCCGGTTATACGCGGTGGGAAGTCCCTCCCTCCCAGCGAAGCGGTGGTCTTAAGGCGAATCGGCAAGTTGATCAATAAGTTCCGAGCGGCAAAGGAGCAGGAACTCCTGCCTGGGATCGAGGAACTTCGCCAATGCGCGCGGGAAGTTTGCGTGAGCGAGTGCGCGCCTGTATTCGTCGCATATAACAACACCGAGTTTTGCTCGGAGTCGCTGCGCCGCAGCGATGTAGTGCGGCTCTTTCCCGGTTCCCCGTTGCTAGAGTTCGACAGGCCTGCGGACCCGGAGCTGCGGTCCCCCGCCGTGGTGGATGCGGGAGGTCAGAGCACCATGCCGCCGGAGCCGGCCTGGATGGATCTTCTGCTTGCCGCTCCACAATCGAAATCAGTGCGTGCCCGTCTTCCCAGTCTGGCGACAGATGCCTCTGTTCCGTCAGCTTTGCGACTTGTGGCCGATTTCGGCATTGCGCTTGACAGTCGCTCCTCGCGGCCCGGCAAGCGCATTCCGGCCAGTAAGATTGCGGCCACGGTGATTTTCATCGCGCGAAGTCTTGGCTGTATCCTCGGAGACAAGGACCTTGCGGCCCTCGGACCATCGGAGCGGAGAGCGGTATATCTCGATGCGATTAACCAGCAGCCGGTTCGCGATCGCAGGGATGCGGTGCAGGCGGTCCGCGAGTTCGACCTGTACCTGGTCGCGCAGAACAACGATGCAGTTCCAGTGCCAAGAAACAGTCTTCCCTGGTTGACGAACGCCGTTTCCGTCGACCCCAACCTGATCACGCATCGCGAGTACTTTGAGATTATCAACCGGATCGAGGCAGAATGGCCCGTCCTTCGCGGCGAACGAGAAAGAAAACTGGTACTTCTGCTTGTTCGGATCGCTTTCCGGGCTGGCCTCAGGCGTGGCGAATTGCGCGGCCTTCGCATGGAAGACGCGCTGATCCTCGGATTCGTCTGGTTGCACGTTCGGCACCGCAAAGCGGATCCGCTGAAGACTCGGAACGCAGAGCGGCAACTGCCTATCGGTGCACTTCTTTGCAACGACGAACCCAATGACGAACTGCAAGAACTTCGCGACTGGTTCCGAATGCGCATCGCCGAGGGAGCCAAAGCGACAGATTATTTCTTCACACTCGGCAAGGGGAAGCGTATTCCGTGCTCATTGTTCGATGACCTGAACGCATTCCTCCGCAAGGTGACACCCTATGCCAATGAGGGTAAGGGAGTTCATATGCATACCCTTCGCCATGCGGCCGGTGCGTGGCTGTTCGTTTCGTTAATCCTCTTCCACTCAAAACGGCGCGATTCTCTATTTCCAGATCTGCACGAAACTCACGTTTGGCTGCGCGAGGGGAAGTCTCTGTGGCGACATCTTTGCGGAAACACGAAGGAATCCAAGAAGGCCGCCTTCATCACCGCGTCCTTTTGCGGCCATGCGAGTTTCGATACGACTGCTTCGAGCTACATTAATATCTTTCCCTGGCTGGTTGCCCATGCACTCGATGGAGTCGAGAGTTTTCGACCGGACCCAGAACTCGTTCGCAAGGCAAGCGGAGTTCCTTTGAAGAGGTCCAAGAAATGGCTCCGAGACGGCGGGGTTCACGACATTCCGGTTCAACTGCTTGTGAACGAAGGAGCGCTTGCCAGGACCGGAGTTCAGAGTCAACCGGACGCTCGACAAGTCGCGGCCGATTGGCTGTTGACGGGGTGGCAACGGCTGGTGCGCCGCGGCATGAGGGAGCCGGGAACGTATGCCGGCGCGGCAGACCAAGCCATGTTCGCGCGCGCAGATTGGCTCATGACGCAGAAGAACAGCCATGGCGATACGCGCCATCCACCTGAGCTTCATTCCAAATCCGGGGTTGCTCTTTCCGCGCCGCTGAAGCCAAAGCACGCCAAGAACGCCGACAACTCGACACTGCGGGATTTGATTGTTCAGTCCGGCGCTGATCAGAGATCGCTCATGATCGACGCTGTCGGAGTTTTCGCAGTACACCATGAGCGAGATGGATTCGTCAGATTTGATAGCATCTCCGAACTCCGCGCAGCGGACCGTTACATTGGCTTTTTACGCAGCCTGGGCTTCCAGAAGCGTGAGCTTGAACTTGTGTCGGGCGATCCCGCCGACGATTCGCAATATCGGATCCAGTGGCGGGATCGCCTTTCGGAGACTTACCTGATCATTCGCAGTTCTCCGCCGGGGAGTAATTACCGACCGAAAACCTCTCTCTGGGTCAGGCCAAGCGAGTCAGCACTCGCCGAACGGAAGACCGGCCCAGCGGGCTTCCGATTCACGATGGCAATGGCGTTCATCGTCTTTGGCGTTATACCGATGGAAACACCCCGGTAGTCACCTGGAGCCTTAGCTCGAATTACATAGCTGCCCGACAATCATGTGGCTATGTGACCCCCGTGCTTTGTCCAGACCGGGACGTCCACCATGATTGGCCTTGCCACACCGGCGACGCCACTGTGGACGCGGCTGCCATCGCACTACGCCTGCCACAGTGGTCAGGCGTCCGGCGAAGAGGATTGCTACCCGCTAAAGTTCAGTCTTTCTGTGGCCTGGCACAAGGGGGGGGCCAACTCGCTGCATTCCGAACCGTAGGTGAGTCTACATCCGATTTTGCTTGCCGGCTTGAGTGCCCCATCCGTCGGACACCCACCCCCAATCGACCTGCATCCCGCCAGCTTGTTCCGCTGAAAGTTCCGCTGTTTGTTCCGCTGTTTGTTCCGCACAGCTGCGGCGGTTCCGGTGCCGCGACTCGGTCGAGCCAACGAAGAAGATCCGCAAACCGTTGAAACTAAAAACCAAACATAGAACCATCGAACCTGAGAGTGTTTCATCCTAGCCGCGAAAGAAAACGGCGCACGCTTCTTGCTACTCGGCTGCTTCAGGAGCACCGGCCGGACGTCGCGGCGAACGCCTTCAGCATCGCACTCTCGAGTATCTCTGATCCGGCAACGCTCGTGTGGCTACTTAGCGTAATTGAGTCGTCCAGGGAAAAAGGCGCTGCTGTTGTTGCCGCTTGTCAACCCGTATTACGGGAGCTATCGTCTCGCGGGTTGCTTACCGTGAGGGCGCTTGCCCGCCGCTTGGTAGGTGGCGAAGAAACCCCGTTGGCATCATCTTCTGAACCTGATCCAGCGCTGCTTGCTGGCGAAAGACAAGTGATCTGGACTTCTATTGATGAAGGCGATGACGCTTCGGAACAAAAGAAAGCCCGAGAGGATTTTGTGAAATCCGTGGCGGGTGATCGGTTGAGACGCGGTGAACGACTCCTGCCAGGGCTCACGAGAGCAGTACAAGAGCGTCTGGTCTCTTCGCTCGAAAGCGAATCCGTGGGGAAACGCCTCAACTCACAATTGGACAGCTTGGGTGACCGTGTTCGGAAACGTTGGCCTGATGCATTTCTCATCAATGAGGAAACAATCGAAAACACGGTTCAGTCCGTTGCAACTGGAGGACGAGCTGCCATGCTCGCAGCCGGAAACTTGGTCACGGACGGGGTCGCATGGGAGGACAGGCTCGCATCACGTCTCGTCGATAACCCGGAGATACCTCTAATGTTAGAGGCAACTCGACAACCTCGTCCGCCTATTCCACCCCCACCAGGAAATGGTGACGCGATTTGGGGCCAAATCCGTGATCGCGCCCGTGGAGGGTCGATTACTGATTCGGGCATTGAAGAGGCGTTGGATGAGGAAGGAGTCCTCGTAGCGACGATATGCGTCCTGCCTGGCAGATCAGCGGGGAATGTGGAACACGGGACATTTAGAGGCTGGCGGTGGCTCGGCACTATGGAGAACCGTCGGGTCGAGCCATCGGATTGGCGAGATGAGAAGGAATTGTCCGCGATGCGCTATTGCGTATTTGAAGTGAGGGATATCGATAATCGGCGGGCTCTAAATCTTTCTCCTGTGGCCTCAGGAGATCTCCGAATGTGGAAGGCGTCGATCGATCCGGTCCCCTCCGCAGTAGTTCTGCGGGAAACCCAACCTTTGCTTGGAGTGGATCGCGAACTTCAATTTGTTGGTGATGGTCGAGAAGGGCTGGGTGCACCTCCTGCAATTCTTACGCCGACCGCCGCTCTGATCATGTCTCTTGCTTTGGAACCCGGTGAGGGATGCACCTACAGAGATGGAGATGGAATTGGTCTGGCGCTTGTTACGTGGCGTGCAGAATACGATAGAAGTGACTACTACTTGGCTCGTCCTCGGATTCGTGGGTCGGGAATCGTAATCCGACCTGACTTGTTCGATCGGCTGGCCGAGGGTGCAGGCGAGCACCGCATTGTGATGCGGGACTTTGTTGTTGGCGTTGCGGAACTCGCAGCGAAAGTGTCTTAGCTAAAGGAGACGAACTTCGCGGAGAGCTGGTTGGACATGGTCCCATGGTGTCCAATGGCCAATCCGTGAACCATTTGCTCAGGACGACTGTTTCTGAATAACGCTGGCTTGCGCAAGTACCTTGTAGACCCGGTCGGCAATCTGATGGGCCAGCAGAGGTGGAACTCGTACGCAACTCAGGGTGGGTTGGTTGATGACAGGATCGGAGCAGCCAAGATCGACTTCGACGATGACCCAAGGGCCAACATCAAGAGCATTGATAGAGACGTTTAATGGAATTCCAGGCAAGCGGATCTATGACGGATGCCAACAGCCGACCTAAAAGCGAAGGTTCGATTCGTCAACTGTTGACTTCAGTGGACAAGGCGCTCACTGACCCAGCCGCAGCCGGTTGGTCACCATGAGGGATACGGAACATTATCAGCGCGATCGGTCAGGCTCCGAGAACCGGCATCGGACCGCCAACCCGCCGTCCGAACCCGGGCGGGGCCGCTTTTGCGAGCGGTGCCCCCGTTCGCGGGCGAGAAGCTAAGAATCTGAACTTCGGTCGGGCGGGTCAACCACCCTTATGTCCTCAAGGTCGATGTCTTTGGGTGTCAGGTTGGGTGCGACACAGCACATGGCGTAGCACACACCCAGCATCTTGTAACCGTCCGGTACAGGCAGATCGATCGGCTCGGCAAAACTCGCCAGGTATGCATTCGCCAGCCGTGTGGCTTGCTGCTTCGAACGGGCCTCGACGGAAATGACGATCCCGACGGCGCCCGAGTTGGAATTGCCTGCGTCGAATGCGAACTGTTTTAGCGTCTTTGCCTTCTTCCTTTGCGGCTTCTTGTGCTTTGAGAATTTCAATTATTACCTCCACGACAACTTGGCCACAACGGCGTCGGCCTTTTCTGCCATCGAAAATGCGCAAAAATTCCAGCGGCGGCGGTCAGTCACAGATCACCTTCTACTTTGATTTGCGCCGGACCTGAGAATTTGATCCTGACCCGTGCCGCGAACCAGATCGCGAACAGGCCCACGCAGCGCCAGTAGCTCAAGCGGTCCGAGCCGAAGATCGCATGGATGGCGCGGGCCCAGAAAATTTGATTGACCAGCCAGGCGAGCGGAAAGGCCACTACAAGAGCCGTCAACGCTTTTGTGACCGTGATTGTCGCAAGGATGCCCACGGCGGACCAGCCGGTGGCATGGCCTGTCTTCCCAACTGTGCTCATCATTTTTCCCTCCCAAAGAGCTGAAGACCAAGCACCGGCCTTGTGAGCCAGATGCTTGGTCTGCGAGTGAGTCCTGGTTGATTGGCTACAAGTTCCAAGGGCATTCACCGGCGCCTGCGAAATGAGACCGCAGCGGCTCAATAGCGCAATCGAGTGCGTCGAATGTCACCTCGAGCGTTGCGGCGATGGAGCGCAGCAATCGCTCGTCGAAATTCGGCACCGAGCCTTGTTCGAGCATGTGCCAGTCTCGGTGGCTGAGTCCCGCAAGGGAAGCGGCCTTCGCGCAGCTGAGGCCCAACTCGAGGCGGCGGTGGCGGATCCAAGCACCTACGGCAGGGACCGGAATAGGGAAGTTGTTGAAGGACTGATGGAGATACGCGTGCATTTCATGCTCCTTTTGGCTTCTTTCGGACAAAAAAGCCCGCCGCTCGACCGGCCTTTGTCGAAAGGCGGCGCGAGCGGCGGGCTCAAGGGGGCGTCTGATCCGCCCAAGTCCACGGCAACTGAAGACGCGGGCGGATTATCCTGGTTCGGATCTACCGGTCGCTGCCGCCGGCGGGCTGGATCAGGGTATGGGTGATCGACCAGTCCTGGATTCCTCTGCTGTGTACCCTCATTCCTGTTTTGAAATGGAGACGCTGGAAGAACAGAACGGGCCCGCAGCATTGAAGCGGCAACAGGCCGGTCTCATGCTGTGGCTGCGGTCCGATGGATCGCCCAGATGCGTTTTGCCTGGCTGACGCTACAACCTGCCAAGTCCGCAGTCTGCTTGATGGTCTGTCCGGCCGCACGAAGTGCGACAATCCGTTTGTGGGTTGCGACATCGGGAACCCGGCCGGGGTATTTGCCTTGGGCCCTTCCAATCTGGATGCCTTGGCGTTGACGTTCGCGGCGTGTTTCGTAATCGTCGCGCGCCATCTGCAGGGCGAGTTTGAGAAGCAGCTCCTGCACCGATTCCAAGACAATCTTGGAGATGCCGTCCGCCTCAGCGGCAAAGTCGGACAGATCGACCAAGCCAGGGATAGCTAGCTTTGCCCCCTTGCTTCTGATGGAGGCTACTAACTGCTCAGCCTCCACCAGAGGTAATCTGCTCAATCTGTCGACCCGTTCACAGACGACAAGTTCACCTGGTTGCAGGTCGACAATCATCCGCAATAACTCTGGACGGTCTGCCCGCGCTCCAGATGCTTTCTCACGGTAAATACCGGCGACGTAAAAGCCGGCGGCCCGGGTGCTCTGTTCGAGGTCGGCCTGACGACTGAGACACTGCTCCTCAGTACTTACCCTTAGGTACAATCTGGCGACTTTCATTGGGACATGGTCATTTTGGGTATACGTCATTTGAGCTCCGTGAAACTGATGGCTAAGAGGGCTCGCCCACGACCCTATTCGGCCATCCTTGATTTGGCCATCCAAATTGGCCATTGCCATTGCAATCGCGACTTTCCGCGCCCCGACAAAGACGCAGAGCATCTATGCGCATATATGAACCAAGCGGGGGACGCCGCCCGCGGGCAGATGGCGTTGAGCTCGCCAAAATTCGGTGAGCGGCACCGCTCAATTCAATTTGCTGTCGCAGTGCTTGCGGGTGAATGCGCCTCTGGTGGTTTTACAGACGCACAACTTGGAAGCGCTCGCCAAAATGCGCAATGACGCGGTGCACGACCGTGCCGAAAACGATATTTCCGCGGCGGAAAAGCTTTCCATCTTGGTGCTGAACGCGATTCCAACGCGACCCGAGGGTGAGAAGTACAACGGGTTCGAGGTGTGCGGATTCAAGAGACGTCACAATCCTTCCAGACCACGCCAGGAGAATCGCGAATGCCGCGCGCACAAATCTTCCGACGAGGCTCAAAAAGGGCTTATGAACGGCGGCGCTGCTCCTGCTGTGGGCTACGATTCATTTCGACGCGGAGCACGAGTGTGACACCGAGCGCCCGGAGGAGCCTGACGACTGTGCAGAATCGCGGGCTTGGCTCGAAACCAGTCTCGATCCGGGAAAGGTGACTGCGCTCCACGCCTGCGAGCGTCGACAGGTCCTTCTGACTGAGGTGCTGACGACTGCGCACCGTGCGGATGGCTGACCCGAGCGCTAGCCTGAATAATGCATGAAGCAGTATGCAGCGAAAGCTCGATGTGCTACAAACGTGTTGACTAGACAGCATTTACAGCACAAAAGGGCTTTCGCTTGACCGATTTTACCGCGACACAGTGTGTATTGTTTAGCGATCTTGAAAAGCGTCCGGTTGTATTGTCGTTTGATCAGGCACATGGCAGCAGTGATGGTGGCGCGATTCTGCTTTCTGCCGCCAACCAGCGCTTTGGCGATGGTTTGATCGAGTCGCTTAGCCGTTGTCTTCAGGATGCCCGCCAGCCAGGCAAGGTCGATCATCCGCTAACCGACTTGATGCGTCAGCGCATCTACGGTCTGGCCTGCGGCTATGAGGATGCCAGCGATGCGGCTCGCATCGGGGCTGATCCGATGCACAAGCTGCTTGCCGGACGCGACCCGATCAAGGGACTCGATCTGGCCTCGCAGCCTACTCTTTCGCGCTTCGAGAACAGCGTCCCTCCGCGCTCACTTTATGCGATGGGCATGACACTGGCCGAGCGCGTGATCACGCGCCATGGCAGGCGCCGCAACGGCCATGCCCGCCTGGTGACCATCGACATGGACCCGACTGACGCGGCGACCTATGGGGCGCAGCAGTTGTCCTTTTTCAACACGCACTATGACAACCACTGCTACCTGCCGATGCTGAGCTTCGTCAGCTTCGACAACGAGCCGGATCAGTATCTGTGCGCAGCCGTGTTGCGGCCCGGCAATGTCGGCGCGGCCACCGGTGCCGTGGGCCTGTTGCGGCGTCTGATCAAACTGGTGCGGAGTTCGTTTCCCAAGGCGCGCATCCGCGTGCGGCTGGATGGCGGCTTCGCATCACCGGCGGTCTTCGACTTCCTCGATGCTGAGCCAAAAGTGGACTATGTCGTGGCTATGGCCTCTAACGCCGTGCTCGACCGTCATGCCGCCGATGCGCTCGACGTGGCCCGTCTGTGCGCTGGGCTGACCGAGGAGACCGAGCATGTTTACGGCGACACGCGCTACGCGGCCAAGAGTTGGAAGCGCCAGCGGCGTGTGATCTTCAAGGCCGAGGTGGTCAGGGCCGAGGGCAAGCAACCGCGCGATAATCCCCGCTTCGTCGTCACCAACATGGAGCAGAGCGCACAGTGGATCTATGAAGAGGTCTACTGCCAGCGCGGCGATGTGGAGAACAGGATCAAGGAACTCAAGGCGCTTGATGTGGACCGCACCAGTTGCATGAGCTTCTGGGCCAATCAACTGCGCGTGTTGATGGCGGCTGCCGCCTATGTGATGATGCAGGAGATCCGCCTGAACGCAGCCCTGACCACGCTGGCCCGGGCGCAGGTCTGGACGTTGCGCGAACGGCTGCTCAAACTCGGAGCACGCGTGGTGGCCTCGGCGCGGCGCATCGTTGTGCATCTGCCGGAATCCTTCCCCTGGCGGAACGATTTCCTGAAGATCGCCGCAGCTCTGGGCGCGGCCGCCGGATAACTTCCCAGCAAGCTCCAACAAATCAATATCTCAGCAACAGTCGCAAAGCCTGTCGGGCATAGCCATGACTGAAATACCCCAATCTGCTCCTGAAGATGGCGGATCAGACCGAGCGCATGCCTTCAGGAACACGAAAATCAACTCCGGCTACGAGAATGCCGAGTTATAAAGGTCCGGCTCATGAACATGCCTACGCTCTCGTGGGTTCACGAATGATGCAGGCTAGGCAAGCATCACGAACGCACACGGCAGAGTTCAAGGGAATCTCGGCTGCGTAGAATAGCAGGGCTCCGCACCGAAGACATCGCCCTCTCGAGGGCAAGAACTGTAACAGCTGGCAAGAAGAACAACGAACTGAACCTTCCATGCTTCCTCTCAAGCGCGAGGCGCACCCAATGGCGCGCTCACTGCAGCGATTTCGTTGGGGTTGTTTGTGGACGGACCAGGGAGTTGGCACGAGATGCTGCCGGGGAACAAAACACGATCGGCGCAAAGCGGATCATCGAGCAGGCGCGCATTCGGTTCGGGCCCAAAGTGGCGGACCGTACGGCTCGAGGATGGAGGGCGGAATGACCACGCCATGCGCCCGATGCCAGCGCACGCCACCGAAGCCGCCGAGCTTTACAAGCCGCTCAGTTAGGTAGCGAAGGAACGGAAATCAGATCCGCTCTTCGAACCTGGACCAGCCAGCGTATTGCACGTTGCATCACGGCCGCCCCTCGGTGCTGGCCCGGAGCACGCCATGCCGCCGGGCCGTTGACGATTGCGATCTGCACAGCCGAAGTGAGCGTCGACCCTCACATGTTCTGGGCGGCCTCGAAATGCTCTGCGATCGGCGCGATGACGCCGTCGAGCTCGTCGAACCTGACCTGGAGGGTTGAGGCAAGCGATCGCCAGAAGTTTGGGTCGGCGGCCGGAATCCATCCCTGCTCGAGCGATTCCCAGGCGGACTTGTCGATGCCCGCGAGGGAGGCTGCGCGCGTCAGGCGGAAGCCAAGTTCGCACCTGCGGCGGCGGACCCAGGCGCCGAAGTTCGGCACTGGGACGGGGAAGAAGTTGAGGGCGGGACGGGAAACACATGCGTGCATCGGTTGCTCCTTTTCTGCTGCCACAAAAAAGCCGCCCGGCGAAGGGCGGCGTGATCGGTGAGGATTGGTTAGGCCCGGGCATGGCGGAGAAGCCCTGGCAGGTGAACGGGAGTTGCGCGTGGAAGAGTTAGCGAAGAGAGGTCAGGCGGGAAGCAACGGCCGCGGTGGAAGATTTGAGATAAACCACATCTGATAAGGGTGAAATCTCACGCCGTGGTCACCCGCGGCGAAAGCGATCACAATCGAGTGCGTGCGGGACAGATGCCAGTGGACACCAACGATAATCGTCCCCTGCCTCATCTTCCTGTCCATTTCGCTATTCGAGCAGCCTGATAAGGGGTACGTTTTGCGGGGGCAAGGTCAGTCCGTCGAATGGCTCGCAGCGTGGACAGCACCGTCGGTTGGGAAAGTTCCGCCCGGTCGTCATCCGGGGTGGCGATCGCCAAACGTTCTTTGCTGGTCAACGGGGTTCCCACGGCAAAAACCGGAGAGTCTGCATATTGTTCCCCTTTCATTACTCCAAAAAGAAAAGCCGCCACTTAAGGGCGGCTCACTCTTGGAGAGTTTGGTTATGGCTGGCTGCAAACAATCCAGCTGAGTATGCAGAAAAAGGCGAAAAGATTGATCTCGCCGTCGGATGAGAAGGAAATAGCAGTGAAATTGTTTGGGCGCGAATTGCAAAGGCTGGCTTCGCTCCGTGTGGACGGAGTCGACACCATACTGCACCTACGTGGGTGATACACACCGGTGCGCAGGCAGGGCAACAAAGTCGCCGAACGACCGGTGATCCGTCTACGTCGACGACGTTGAGCGAGTGCGGCGCATCCGGCGCATAAGGACGGGTGATCTCGTTCGCGATGGTGAGCGGCGCCCGGTGCCCGATGACGTGGTCGATTGTCATCACTATCGAGGCGCAGCGATACGAACGCGCCGTGATGACGGTCTGGAGAATCTTTTGCCGGCCGAGTTCGATCGTAAGCTTATCTGTCGGCTTCAACACGCGGCCCTTGGATTCAGGGGCTCGGCTTCAGTCAAGTCTTCCCAGTTGATTTGGGTGCGGCAGCCGTCTGCAGGGATTACTTGGGGGAGATTGTTTTCAGCGTTGCAAGTTGCGACTCTTCCGCGGGCTGTGACTGTGAGAGACTTGTCGGCATGGAATCCGTGGTCATTGGAATCACTTGGTTCGCCTCAGTCGTCGTGAGCCTTGTCCTGGGCTCATTTTTGCCGAGCTATTTCAAAAAGAAGGGCGAAAACCTCGCTACCAAGGAGGACATCGCGGAACTGACAAGGGCTGCGAAGGAAATCGAGGCGAAGATCGATGAAGGTGTGTGGGGGCGACAGCGGCACTGGGAGCTGAAACGGGAAATTCTCTTGGAAGTGACAAGGTCCATAGGTGAGATGGACGGAGAGTATTTCAACCTGATGGCTGCTTTCACCGCAGCAAAGAGCGGTGAATTACGCGGCGAGAACTGGGAACAATCAAAATCAGAAGCGGCTCAAGAGTGGACTAGGATGGTGCGTCGCTTCGAGGGGGCACGTTTGCTTGCCGTCTTGGTCGCGGGTAAAGACCTGCGTGAGGCCACTTCGTCTCTCAGCAAGGCATTCACTGCTGCGTATCCCGTGATCAAGCGCGGTAATATGAGTGAGATCGAAAGGACGGTAATGAAGCCCGTGGAGACCGCTCTTCAATTGACGATGATGATGTTGAGAAACGAACTGGGAATCACCGAACTCCCCTCGATGCTGGCCACGTCACAATCCACCCAATCTTCGACAACTCAATGAGCTGCCCAATAGGGCGGTGAGCAAATATATACAGGCGTCGTTTTTCGCCGTCACGGAATTCCACCTCCAGAGACGCATGTTCGCATGCCCAGTTCGCCGGAGATGCTACGGTCCTTCTAGAGGGCTTGGTGGATCGGTTGAAAGTGATTTGCCAGTTGGAGTCTTACGGTACGGCGACGAACGGACAATGCGCCGCGATATTGCAGATGCCTTCGGCGACGAGATCGTATGGACAACACGCTCAGGGGTCAATGCGGTCGTACCGAACAATCCTTCTGGTCTGCTGATCGCCCACTCTTCGGCATGGTGCTGTTCAACACGGTGATGAACGGAACAGTTCCCTGCCAGTTGGAAACTCTCTGCTCAAAGATCGAGGACAAAGACCTTGACTCGTCGCATAGAGGCAAAAGCCCGGTTCAATATTGAAGAATGTGCTTAGCAATAGCGGCTAGCAGTCGCCGCAGCAGACTGCTAGCAAAAATGAATTTTGGAGGCTGCGTAAAAAATCAGTGCTCTGGTGGCAGTTATGTAGAACCTAGGCTCCGGCTTAACATCGGTCAGTATCTCAATTCAACTGACCATGCCTTGTTCAACTCCGAACCCGCAGAACCCGATGAGCGACGCTTCCGCCCGATCCAATGGAGCAGGCTCACCGAATGAATCGCGGGTTGATTCCGGTCCGGGACAAAGCTACTCTCAGCTTAATTTTGCTCTACCTCTACGGCAAGATTACATCAGTACTGAAGAGCTCAGACCAGCAAAAGCCATTCTCCAGCTCGGAATAGAGCCATCGCCCGTCCGCCGGCTGGAATTGGAAAGGCTTGGCGATGCGCTCTTCGAATCAACTATCGAGATTAACAGCCAAAATGAGATCATCGATGGCCATGCGCGTTGGCTAATTGCAAAGAAGACCGGCCGACCAGGACTCCGGTGCGACATCTTCGACTACGACGAAGAACATACACTTCGCAAAATCCTGAAGAAAGGCCTCGTTGGGCCGGCCCTTGGCAAGTTTTGCAGGGTACAGATCGCGCTCAGACTTCAGCCGTTCCACGAGCGGCGTGCCCGAAACAATCGCATCCAGGGCGGAGCCCAAAAGCAGTTGTTATTTTTGACACAGGCAGAGCGCGCCCGCGTACGGGAGTTAGTGGCGCAGGACGCTGGGGTGAGTTCCAGTCTTGTACGACAGGTGAAAGTCATTCTCAACTCTGGACCCAGCCTAGAACTCTTGGCTGCACTTCGTGCCGAAACCATCACCATCAACCGCGGGTATCAGCTCAGCTCTGTCTCGTCATCTGAGCAACGTAATGCTCTCGCGAGCAAAAGCTTACGGCGAAGCAATCGTGAACACTCCGAAAAGCTGGTTGCACGACACGTTGGAAGCCCCGAGCGAAAAAGTGCGACGGATGGACTGAAGGAGATCCGCTCAGGGCTAACGAGATTGCCTGAAGACCCTCTACTGGTGTCCCTGCAGAGCCAGATAGCCTCTCTGCTATCGGCTATCGATTCGTTGCTTAACGCGCAGGTAAACACGGAAGGGGCATAGGCGTCGTGTACTCGCAAAGGCCTAGTATTCCAAAGATCCTCAAAGAGACCGAAGACTTCTGGGACGTTGAGGAGACACCCATTGAAGTCCGTCGAGAATTCCATAAGGTCATTAAGTGCCGGACCGGGGAGCTGGGCTACTCTTGGCGTCGGCTCCCAAGTGGCGTTTATGTACGGAGGGCGAACTCATGCAAGTCTAGAGTTTGTCCAAGCTGTGGCTGGAAGGCCACTCTAGACTGGGTCAACGGAATCAAGGCCCTTTTGCCGGATTGCCAGTATGCGGGCATCGGCTTTTCAATGCCTGACGTTCTATGGGATGTCTTCTGGAACAACCGCAGCCTACTTAAGGACCTGCCGGCGATTGGTGGTCAGGTGATAGCAACCTGGGCCCATAAGCGATTTCATTGCGAGTTGCCGATTCTCGTCGTCCGGCACACATTCGGCGCCCATCTGAACTTCAACTGCCATCTCCACATCCTCGTACCGAAAGCTGGCCTCGACGAGATTCAATTCACCTTGACGAGTGGAGTATTCTTCCCCAAAAGCATCCTGGTCCCTGCATGGCGAGACGCAGTTCTTGACTATTTGAAGGCAGCTGTCAGGGGCGGGTTGAAGCTACAGTCCGCCCACGTCTTTGATCTCCCGCATTATCTCGAAACTCAGACGGACGCGTATTGGAACGGAAAAGTAGAGCATCACTCAAAGAAAACAGTCTTTGCAAGATACATAGCCCGCTACCTGCGGCGCCTACCGATTTCGCAGCGCCGGATGCTTCCGAGCGATGGCGGGCACGTGAACTTTCTGGTGTACGACAAGAAGCTTAAGAAAGCGGTTTCTGATCGCTTGCGCAAAGAAGACTTTGTCAGTTTACTGATCCAACAAGTGCTCCAGCCCTGGGAACACGGCGTCCGTTATTTCGGTCTCCTTGCACCTCGTCGCACTCGTGAGTTCGACCTGTATTGGAGCCTGCTAGGTCAAGTTCGGCCACCTCGACCAGCACGGCTCACCTATGCAGACGGTCTGTCGATGATTCCGCTGAAGTATCGCCGTGTTCGATAGTATCGACTAACATCTGGAACCGGGCATAGGCGTGGGCGCGTTGAATGCGCCAAGCTTGTGTTAATCCGCGGCGCTGAAAATCTTGATTCCCTTGTAGACCCAGCCGCAAACGCTGGTCTTTCTAACAGACCTGTACGGCTCGTTTCCAGAAAGAGAGCCCGCTTACCCTGTAATTTGGGCATCCACTGGTGCCCGTGAGGCTCGATTCGGCAGTGTCGTTTCCATGCAGGCGGCATAGCCGGATACAGAAATCGCTCATCAGCCGCGCTGGTATGTCGATGGCTAGAGACTTCTGCTTGTCCCCGAGAAGCAGATCGGCGAGACTCAGATATTTTCCCGCACGGTGACTCCCTCCTCTCTACCGCTTCGCTTGTTGAGGCTTCAAAACGGTTGAGAAGAGCATCGGTGATTGCGCGTGCGTGAAGCCAACCTTTTAGCTACCCGTAAGCGGATCGAACAAAGCCCATCAACCCTTCTCAAGCAGTTTCCCAGCCGCAATCACAACCGCAACCAATACTATTCCACCGAGGACGTCTTCGATTGGATCGATCCATGCCCTACAAGGCTCGCGCGACGCATCAGCCATCGACCCCAGAATCGTCCCCGCGATGAAACATGCGACGACCTCGCCCTTCATAAGTTTCATGCTCCCCCTCATTCGATCCCGAACCCGGCGACTTGGCCACCCGGTTCCATCGGCCCTCGGTGCATTCATTCGAGCTAGGGGCCGAGCCGCGAATCCTTTGGGCTTGGGCTGCGTCGTTTGGTCTTCTGATCCAATAGTTTTCAATGTTCCTCAAGGCGCCATTTTCGATCCACTTTGAAAATGAACATGACTTTGACCGACATAAAGTGGAGTATGTAGAACTCCAGCGTGCCGCTCATTTTACGAGTCACGCAAGTAACTGTACAATCCGCACGAGGAATTCGCCACGGTTTCTTCAAAGAATTCTGGCGCCCAGGAACCTTTCCTTCGGCTCTTCGATCAGGCTGGCTCAACCTGAGCTACCTCCAGAGCAAGCCAAAGAGCAATGACTCTTCACCGTACCCGTCAGCACGGTCTTACGGGAGTTGCCCGCTACTTCTTCTGTTCATGGGGAAACCAAGTAATCTGGGCTTCGGCGGAGGTGTCGCTTTGGGCGCCAGGCTTGTAGATAGGAGCTTTCCAGGCTTCGTACTGCACCGAGCCGCGAATCTCGATGTCCTTCAGGACCCGCTTGCACACGCGAAGTTCGTAGTCGTTCTGGGTCGTGCCGCCGGGAATGAATTTGATGGAATTCTTTGCATTCCGGTAAATGAACTGTACCTGTTCTTGTGGAGAAAGGTGATAGGTCAACCACCCTTGTCCGCCCTTGCCCTCGCGCCCAATCCAGTCACCCACGAGAAAACCCTTGTTCGTCGGTCCCTGCCGCTGGACGTATTCATAGTAGAGAAACTGGCCGTTTGAAACCGACGAACTGACCGTGTCCGTGCTGGCTCCCTCTACCCGCAGATCGAGATGTTCCATGCCGGGGACTTGCGCCAGATAAATCCCCGGGTGTACGCCCGAGCGCTGCGGAGCGCTGATGGGACTCACATCGTCATGCACCAGAGAGTCGGTATACAGTGTCACGCAGTTGCGCACAAACGGTAATCGGTAACTGAAATCGAAGGTACCGAAGCGCGCTCCCGGATCGTCGCGCGATTGTTTCTCTGCAGCTGTTACATTCTGAAGGCTGAAGAAACTATGGAGAAAAGTATGCAGCGTGATTGGCGCATGTCCTTTGCCGCCCCAGACAGTCAGGCGATCAAACCCGAATTCCAGATTGCGCGTGGGCTTGAAGCTGATCTTCTCCATATGTACCCATGGATCGTTGGGAAAAGTATGTCCCTTGAGGCTGCCCACGAAAAAGTCGTACCGGAAGGGGCCTGTCAAATTGGAGAGCAGCGGAATGCGCAATGGCTCGACCCGGTTGATCTCGAAGTCGTAAATATTCTCCGCGTTGTTGCTCCACAGCATCGATGTGCCCTTGTCCTGGCCGAGCCAATGGTCGCTTTTGCCGAAAGAAACCTCGTGCCCCAGCAGATGATAAGAGAGGTTTGCCTCCATTACCCGCATCGTCGTCACTGAGGAGATCGGGCTCAGGGGAATGGTGTCCTGCTGCTGGTTGGTAGTAAACGGAATGTTGTCAATGTTGTTGGACAGGGTCGCTGCCAGTGCCGACGAATAGCCCACTGCAGAAGGTGCATGCTGCCCTTCCCCGCGGAAATAGAGCGAGAAGCGTCCCGCCTCGGCGCGTGCGCGGAAGCCGGAGTAGTTGTCGAGTCCGTCTTCGTACGTCCGCCCGTAATCGTTAATGATGCTCTGGCCCAGATGAAAGCTGTCGCGCAGGGGGGCCCGCTGGTGCCGCGCAGGTTGGTGTACATACTCTCCAACTCGGTGTGTGGATGGAAGAATACGGTCGCTCGATCTCGATCCGGCTCAATTTCGTGCAGGACGGCCAGATAAATCGAGCGCGCCTCGTCGTTGTTGGTATCCGTCCCGATGCTGTTCGCACTCAGTTCCAGCATGTGCGCGACGCTCAACCGCGTCCACGGACGGAGGCCCAAAAATGCGGTATCCACATAACCCAGCCCATGCAGCCGGTCAAGCGCCTGGTAGATCCAGCTGTCGATCGGCATACACTGCTGTCCGGTTTAATTCGTATGTGCAACCTGCAAGTGGTTGCAGGGCAATTGGTTAAGGCGCGATTTTTCTTGCCGCGATTTGAAATGCGCGGAACTGTTGGAGTGATGGCCGAGGTTGCTTAACGATGGTGCATGAACCACGGGCACACCATTTTTCAGCAACTGATTTCCTTTCTTCCCGACCGTGAGTTTCGCCGCTGCGTGGCGCACTATCAGGGCAACGCAAGTACGCGCAGACTTTCCTGCGGGGACGAGTATCTGGCCATGTCGTTTGCGCAACTGACCTATCGCGAGAGCTTGCGCGACATCGAAGCCTGCCTGCGAGCGATGGGAGCCAAGCGATACCACCTAGGCTTTCGCGGCAAGGTTGTCCGTTCCACTCTGGCCGACGCAAACGAGTTGCGCGACTGGCGCATCTTCGCCGATTTCGCGCACGTCTTGATCGATGTTGCGCGACCTCTCTACGCCGCCGATCCGATTGGCATCGATCTCGATCAGAGCCTGTACGCGCTCGATTCGACCACCATCGATCTGTGTCTGACGCTGTTTCCGTGGGCCAGATTCCGCAAGCGCAAAGGCGCTGTGAAGATGCACACACTGCTCGACCTGCACGGCAATATCCCAACGTTTATCCGCGTTTCCGATGACAAGATGCACGATGTCAACATCCTCGACGAGATAGGTATCGAAGCCGGAGCCTTCTATGTGATGGATCGCGGCTACATCGATTTCAAGCGCCTTCACGCCTTCACACTCTCGCTGGCCTTCTTCGTAGTGCGAGCAAAAGAAAACATATTGCTCCAGCGCCGCTACTCGCACTCTGTGGACAAGAGCACCGGTGTGCGCTCGGATCAGACCGTTGTTCTGGCAACCATCGGATCGGCTTCGGCATACCCGGAAGCCCTGCGGCGCGTGAGTTACTTCGATGCAGTCACCGGCAAGCGGCTCGTGTTTCTAACCAACAACTTCACGCTCCCCGCACTCACCATAGCGCAAATCTACAAGCAGCGCTGGCAGGACGAGCTGTTCTTCGAGAATACGACATGGTGCACTCCTCCGTATGTCATTGAATCTCAAAGAGCAGCTTGGTTAAATCCGCCGTTGGTGGGGGTGTTGCCCGATTTCTTGACTCCATGTATCGCTCGACGTTCGTTTTCAGCAGTATCCATGGTGCGTTCCCACAGATTTGCGTGGCCGGTAATTGCTTCAACTGAATCAGCCGAAAGATGGTTGTTGGTGTAACTCCGAGAGCATCGGCGGCTTCACGGACTGAGATTTCACCCCGGTCCTTTCTTTCGCCCTCTCGATAAACTGGAATCGTATTGCGATTCCGCACCGCGCAGACGATCTTTGCAGTCCAACTTAACCCGTGTGCTGTTCGGTGCTCATTCTTGTTCAAGATCGATGCGATGCGCGCGTCCGGTTCGATGCGAGCCAGCTTGCCAATCATCCCTACAACATCGCTGCCGGTCGCGTAGCGATGTTGCCCGGTGTGGATTTTGGGAAACTCCACCTGGGTATGATCCCCGCCTTGCCAGTGCAACGCGAGCCGTATCGTCTCAGCCTCGCAGGTGGCCGTGATCTCTTTCAGCGCGATACGAAGCAGGCGCTTCTTGTATTCCGGCGAACTGTGCGGATCGTCCCATAGTCGCTGAACATCCTGTGCGAAGTCCAGTAACTCTTGCTTCTGCGCACCGGTAATGGGATGTTCGCGAGCCTCTTCGAGCACTGCGATCTCTGCTTCCAAATCGGCTTCCGCAGACAACGCTCGATTCCATCGACGCTCGAGCTCTGCCGCAACAAGCCGATTAGATGGATCTACTGCGTCATATTGGCGCCGCGCATGTGCCACCTCGTAACGTGCTTGCTGCAGGGCCAAAGTCTTCTGCTGAATTCGTTCATCGTTGGCGTCTTCAAGCGCGGTGATCGCAGCCGTTGCCGCATCGATGCCAAGCGGCGACAAGCAACGCAGCAACTGTTCCGATACCAAGCGGTCAGCGCGGAGTCCACCAAACATGACGCAACAAGACTGATCGCGATTGAGCGCGTACCCGGAGCACTGATAGCGAATAACGCGCTGTCGAGGATATTGCGCCAGCATCTTCGCGCCGCAATGACCACAGCGCAACAGACCAGCGAGCAGCGCCTCGCCGTGCCGAACTGCTCCTCGCACGGCCCGACTGTTCGCGTTTTCGTTGTGGGCAATCATCGCTTGATTGCTTTGATACACGTCCCAATCAATGTAGCTCTCGTGATGATCCAAAAACAACACCGCCCAGTCTTCGCGGCGGCGTTTAATTCGGCGCTGCACCTTTTGTCCACCCTCCAGGCGCGTTATCGTTTTCGCGCGCCCGTATGCATATGCGCCAGCATAGACCGGATTCTTCAGGATGCTCAGAACCGCATGATAGCGGGCGGGCTGCCAACCCTTTTCGCGCGCGTCTTTCGTTCCCAAAACAACAGGCAGCTCAATCTCCTGACGATCTAGCCAGAAATAGACCTGGCGTACGCTGCCCAACTCCGCAAACTTACGAAAGACCAGCTCTATGCTGGACTGAACCCGAACGTCCGGATCCTTCTCGATCCGGTCCTCTACTCCTCGGAGATAGCCCACTGCAACACGCTGTACCAACGCGCCACGTTGCGCTTTTTGCTGCAGGGCTGCTTGGCCGCGTTCACGGAAATTGGCAACTTCCATCTCGCTGATTGTGCCTTTCATGCCCAGCAAAAGGCGATCATTCGTAAGCCTTGGATCGTAGACGGACTCAGCATCGATCAGCAGCGCACCAACGACACTGCAAAACTCCAGAAGCGTATGCCAGTCCCGGCCATTACGCGCCAGACGGGACGCTTCGATGCTGAAGACTGCTCCTACTTGCCCATCGCACAGCGCACGCAACAAGCGCTCAAAGCCAGGGCGGCGAGTTCCGGACCCAGAAGTGCCGAGGTCTTCATCGATCACCTCTACATTTTCCCAGCCCAGAGAGCGTGCATGGTCGACCAAGGCATATTGGCGGCGTTGGCTCTCAAGGTTGTGCCGCACCTGACCAGGGGTTGATTGACGTATGTACACACAGGCCTGACGAGATAAATGCTCAGCGGTGATTTTGTTCATCGCCCACCTCCTTGCTGGTTCCCCTGACCTGCGCCTGCATCATTTGCTTCAAGGTCTGCTGAAGCTGGGCTATCACCTCCTGCGGAAGTCGTACGTCGAGTGCCGGGAGAGGCTCCTCGAAGAGTTGGCGCTGTTGTCTTCTGACCGTTGGCATCCTGATCCTCCTCGCGCATATTGTGCACAGAGAGGGCAGGAATGGTCACGGCCGTATTGCATAATCCCAAAAGCACCTTGGCGGGCAAGCGTGCCGTCGAAACAAGCCTTACCTTCGACGCCTCTGGGTGGGTCATCCGTATTGCTCCGGGCAAAGCCATCCTTTTCGTGGGAGCATGCAGGTGATTGACTGGAGGCATGGTGCGTCCTGAAAGACGCAGTTTTCTAGCAAGTGGAAGTCTTGTCCGGGCAAGCGCCGGAGCGCCCGGTAGCAGACCCCAGCCGCAGACAGAGATGTGTTCGGCCAGAGCGGGGTGTCGAAAGTCCATTACGGTGGAGAGCAAGGAAGCGGGCCGCAACGAAAGTGAACGCCGCAGCCACGTCATAGTAACAGCCGAAAGGTGTTTGAAAGGGCCGAGCCAGTCATGTCATGGCGAAGGCAACAGACAGCAGACTTGATCCGGAACGTCTGTTGGACCTTTCCGGGGTATAGGGCGGCGGCACGTTTCCAGAGAAAACTGTGGAACAGGAGAGGCCCTACCTGGCAGCCTTGTCGGGCAAAGACCGCTGGTATAAGGTCGAAAGGCTGAAGTCGAGCGGAGCCGGGAGGGAGTCCGAGGGGTTCATAGTACCTGAGAAGGCGTGCAAGACAACACGCTGGAGGGAAGGGGCCCTGCTTTGATCGAGCTTGCAAGGAGGTAAGTGCGAGGGCATGCCGGAGACGGCCAACAACCCGATTGATAAAGTACGACAACTCCAACGCAAGCTATGGGTGTGTGCCAAGCAGAACAAGACGCGGCGCTTCCACGCGCTATACGACCGGATCTACAGGAGTGACGTCCTGTGGGAAGCGTGGAGGCGGGTGCGCAGCAACCGAGGGGCGGCGGGCGTGGATGGCATCACGCTGCGATCCATCGAGGAGCAAGGAGTGGAGCGGCTTCTCGAAGGGATACAGGCCGACTTGAGGGCAGGCCGATATCGCCCTGTACCGGTAAAGCGGCGATGGATACCGAAGGCTGATGGGAAGCAGCGGCCACTGGGGATCCCGACGGTGCGAGACCGGGTGGTGCAGATGGCAGCGAAGCTGGTCGTGGAACCGATCTTCGAGGCGGATTTTCTGCCGTGCAGTTACGGATTCCGTCCGAAGAGGAGCGCCACGCAAGCACTGGAAGCGATCCGCGAAGCGGGCAACCAGGGCTATAACTTCGTTCTTGATGCAGACATTCAGAGCTACTTCGACAGCATCGACAGGGAAAAACTGATGGTGTTGGTCAAGGAGCGCATCTCGGATCGCCGGGTATTGAAGTTAATCCGGCAGTGGTTGACGGCGGGAGTGATGGAGGATGGCGCGGTGAAGAAAACTCTGGCGGGAACCCCGCAAGGCGGAGTGATCACGCCCCTTACACAAAAGGTAATTTCGACCTTCAACCCCGCTTTGGGGTGGATTGCCGCCCGTTTTGGGCCCCTGCGGCGGTACAGAAATGCTATGACGAATCGTAATGGTGTCCTCTCCA
>Ga0255352_1000224_pt1 | contig 32070 bp, 22 predicted proteins | sample HBST0metaG_FD_189939 | JGI IMG/M metagenome (GOLD analysis project Ga0255352, IMG submission 189939) | Peat soil microbial communities from Stordalen Mire, Sweden - H.B.S.T0 | ecosystem: Environmental > Terrestrial > Soil > Wetlands > Peat | place: Sweden: Norrbotten County, Stordalen Mire...
CACCGATGGACCCGTGGCGCAGCAGAAGTTTGTCACGCTGGTGGCGCAACCCGACCTTTATGGCAACGTTCTGGTGCTGCTGAAGAACGTGGCCGACGGCTCCCGCCTGGACGAAACGCCGCGCATGAGGCTCGTGGACGCGGTGGACGCGATGGCCGATAACCGCGGCGAGTTGCTTTTTGAGCTGCGCGGCGCAACCCAGCGTCAGTTTGCCCTTTATCGCGTGCTGCGCGGCCGGGCGGAGAAGCTGTTTGAAAGTGGCGGTGGAGAATTCGGCGTGGAAAGTCGCAATTAAGAGAAAGAACCGAATTCTCCGCTGTTCATAGCGGTCCCGGCATGGGACAAAACTCCCATCCGGCCGAAACTTGAGCAGAATTGCTCTCGTTTCCCGGATTTATTTTCAACTTGTCACTGACAGAGCAAGGTAGAACGTGGTAATCACCATTTCTCCCTATACAATTACGCCTAGGGGTGGGCACATTGCCACTCTACGAGGATGTCTCATCGAATGATTTCCGTGGTAACCGCCTCTTCCCCCGCAGTCACAACTGAAGGTCTAGCAATCCCGGTTCCGGTTCCTCCAGAGCCCACCGCTTTACCCGCCGCCCATGCCGTACCCGCACGGCTGGAAATTCACATGGGCCGCGCAGCAACCGTCGCCGACGGCATCAATTGGCTGACATTCGGCGTGATCGTGGCATTTCACCTGGGCGCGATCGCGGCGCTGTTCTTCTTCAGTTGGCAGCGACTGCTGGTCATGCTGGTGCTTTACGTGGTCGCCATCAATGTGGGCATCGGCATGTGCTATCACCGGCTGCTGACGCATCGCGGCTACCAGGTTCCCAAGTGGCTTGAATACATCATGGCCGTCTGCGCCACGCTGGCTTTGGAGGGCGGTCCGATGTTCTGGGTTTCCACCCACCGCGTTCATCATCAGCTCAGCGACCATGAAGGCGATCCGCATAGCCCGCGCGAAGGCGGATGGTGGGCACATACGGGTTGGCTCCTTTGGGGCAACGCCATGCATGCACAGACCGAGGTGCTCTACCGCTACTCCCCCGACCTGGGGCGTGACCGCTTCCACATGTGGCTGAGCAAGTACCACTGGGTACCGCTGGCGGTGAGTGGCGGGATGCTGTTCGGATTGGGCTGGCTGGCCGGCGGCTGGGAAAGCGCGGTCGGGATGCTGCTGTGGGGCGCCTTCATGCGCGTCACTGTAGGGCTGCACTCCACCTGGCTGGTCAACTCGGCAACCCACATGTGGGGCAGCCGGCGTTTTGCCACCCGCGACGGCTCGCGCAACAACTGGTGGGTAGCGCTGGTGAGCGGCGGCGAAGGCTGGCACAACAACCACCATGCGCATCCGGTGTCGGCGCGGCATGGGCTGACATGGTACGAGGTCGACCCCAATTACTGGGGCATCTGGATTCTCTCCAAGCTCGGATTGGCCAAGAAGATCCGCATTGCCAAGTTTGACCCTGCCGACCCAAAGCCGGCGGGAGTTTGAACCAACACGCTCGATCTGCGGTTGGGAAGAATTCCGCGGATAAAGTTGAGGCGGCCTGGTCCCTGAGACTGGCCGCCTTTCTGTTCTATTGAGCGAGACTGACTTGGATCGAACCTATTTACGCAGCTTGGCGCGCACCCACAACGCACCAAAAACCGGCAGCGCCACGATCAGCACCAGCAGTCCGGCCGGAAACCCTACGTAGCGGTAGCTGTTGGCGTAGTTCACCGCGTGGTGGCCAAACAGGTTCCAGGCCAATAGCGAAAAAATGGCAACCGTGGTGGAGGCGAAGAAGGTGAAGAACGCCGCGGCAAAAGCCAGCAACAGGCTGGTGAACAGGCCAAATCCTTTGAGCGGGAAGCCCAGTACGGTTCCCTCGGCAGTGGGTTCGCTTTGCATCCTGTTCACGGCCTCCGTGGTCTAGAATACAGTCTCATGGCGAGCAGCACACAAATCGAACTTTGGCACGCGGAGAAGGTCGCCGCGCAGGTCACGGTGGCCCAGGCCGCCAACGGAATTCACTACGCAACGTGGGGCGAAACGCGCGTCTCGGACACAGACCTGGAACGCCTGGTGGGAGCTGTGCCGGCCACCCTGTCCGCCGCGCTTGCCCGCCGCGCCTATTACTTTATTCCGCTGGCCATTGCCGACACCGGCGAAACGATGATTGCGCCCGGGTACACGGTTGATCTGGGCGACCGCGCCGTATGCCACCGCAATGCCGTTTTCGGCGCCACCGAGGCAGTTTTTCTTTCCACTCGACTGGTGGAAGATCGCTTCGGCCTGGCCTTCGAGTTTTTTATCAACGTGGCGCACAACTTTGTGGAGGCCGCGGGCGTGCCGGACAGCTTTGCCGCCCTTGCCTGGTCGCAGGCCGAGGCGCAGGTGCGCGGAGAAACGAGCCAGGACGCGTGGGAAACCCGTCGTCGCGCCCAGGACAGCCGCATCGGCCAAAAAGGCATCGACGAGCGCTCGCGCAATACCTACTACGAGTCGGCGTTCTCCGATTCTCTGGCGATTTATATGCTGGCCCTGGCCGTGGATTTTGACTACCACGACCTGCGTGAGCGCGAATACCCGCTGCTGGCCGCGCAATCCCTGGCTGAGCGGCTGCGCCACGTGTCGAGCCTGTTCCCCGCCAATCCGGGCTATGAATTTCAGGTGCTCTACCGGCGCAAGGGATAGTCGGAGCGCCGGTCTCCAGACCGGCTATCGTGCGGGCGCCCCGCCCGCATCAGTTCCGGAACTGCGCAAACAGCAAACGAGCAAAGGTCTACGCCGGGGAATTCAGCAGCCAGTAATCGAAGCCGTCGATGATCGCCATGAGCGCGGCCTGGTTCAAGTCGCTGCTGACGCCAGCGGTGGTCCAGGGTTCGTGGCCCTCGGCGTGGAAGCTTACCGAAACGCGGACGTGGGCCGCCGTGTCGTTGGCGGATACGTCGATGGCTGTGACGGTGAACCGGCCCAGGCGCATTTTGCCGATTGCCGGATACCACTTTTCCAACTCTTTCCGCATGGCCTTGGTCAGCGCATCCACCGGGCCCGCTCCCTCGGCACGGGTGACGGCGATGGCGGAGTCTCCAATGGAGAGCAGCATGGAGGCCTGAACATATCTGTTCCGGGTTTCGTCCGATTCGTCCAGCACTCTCCAACTCTTCACGTTGAAGCGATTGCGCAGTGTCCCGAGGATTTTCATGCAGGCCAGCCGGAAGGAAACCTCGCTGGCCGTGAAGCCGCCGCCTTCAATCATGCCCTGGTTGGCGTCGATGAAAGCCTGCGCCTGGGCTGAATCGAGAGGAACGCCCACAGCGTCGGAGAGCAGAACGATATTGGCTTTTCCGGATTGCCCATTGACGCCGATGACCGGGGTGGCGCCGACGCGCGCGGGATCGCACCAGAGATAAGCGCCGGGGTTCTTGCGCTCGCTGCTGCCGTGCATTCCGGCCCATGTGCCGAACGCGCCGGGGCCAATGATGGGCGCGCCGTGCGGCACCTCCAGCCCGAAGGCCGCATAGGCCGAACGCGCCAGGGCGGTCAGTCCGGTGAGGGCCTCGGGTGTCACGAATTCAGCTTCGCCGCGGAGCTGCATGCTGCCGATAACCGCGGTCAGATTCACGTTGCCGCAGCGCTCGCCCGTTCCTAAAAGAGTGCCCTGCACCTGGGCCGCGCCGGCCAGAATGGCTGCGCGTGTATTGGCGACGCCCAGGCCGCGATCGGTGTGCCCGTGAAATCCGAAGCCGGCGTGAGGATGGTCCCGGACGAGATCGCCGATCACCTGCGAAACTTCTTCCGGGCTGGCGCCTCCGGTGGTGTCGCAAATGACCAGCCGGGAAACTTTCTGCCCAACGCATTGATCAACGATCCGGCGGAAGTGATCCATGCTCTGGCTGCTGGAGTCGGCGTCGCAGATTTCGCCGTTTTCTCGACGCCCGCAAGCTGCATCCATGCCGTGCTCGAAATCCACAATCACTTCCAGGCCGTTGTCCTGCAGGCAGGCGATGGTCTCGTACGCCATCAGCAGGTTTTCATCCGGCGTGGTTTCAAGGGATCTGGTTACGTCGAGCAACCTGGATTTGACGACGATGACCGCCACCGGGATGCGCTCTTTGTGGCTGACCATCCGTTGCACGTCGGGCCATTCACTGACCCTTGCGCCGCGCCCGCGCGTCCTGCCAAACAAGGCCAGTTTCATCGCTCCGGTGTCGGCAGAAGAGAGTGCGTCGGTCAGGTCCGCAACAAACTGGTTTGCGCCCGCAAAGCCGATTTCAGCGTACTTGACGCCGAAGTCCGACATGCGCTCAAGAAGGCTGACCGCGTTCGGAACGGAGATTTCGAGGTTCGGCTGCTGCATCCCGTCGCGAAGACTGGTTTCAAACAGCTCGACTCTTCCAGCTCTGATTGGCTTCATGGATCCCTGTTCCAGGTGATCGGAATTTGCTTGATCAACCTTGTTGAACGCGCAGGATTTCAAGCTTCAATCATACCTCCGGGCAGGAACGTTCCTCCGCGCAGCGGGTGCGCTGCAGCCGCGAGGAGGACATCAGGATGTGAAAGGGACTTGCACCCCAAAGCTGCCAATCATGCCCGGCGTACCAAACAAAACAAGGGGCCTCGTCGGCCCCTGTTTTGTTTATGCCTTTGTCGCCAAATCGGCCCTAATACCGCTGCAGAAAGTCCGGATCGACCGGGTTCTCGAACAGCGACGAGTCGCGCGTAACGATCGTCAGGCCCGACGGGGTGACGAAGTAGCGGCGCTTGTCCTCCACCGGGTCGAATCCGATGACTGTCCCTTCGGGAATGTGCACGTCGCGGTCGATGATGGCCTTGCGGATGCGGCAATGGCGGCCGATGTTCACGTGCGAGAAGATAATGCTGGCGTCCACGCTGGAATACGAGTTGACGCGCACATCCTGCGACAGCACGGAGTTCGACACCGAGGCGCCGGAGATGATGACGCCGGCCGTGATCACCGAGTTGACCGCCATGCCCGAGCGGCCCGGCTCGCCGAAGACGAATTTTGCCGGCGGATACTGCCGGACGCGGGTCCGCATGGGCCAGTTCTTGTCGTACAGGTTGAAAATAGGCGAAACCGAGCACAGGTCCATGTTCGCGTCATAGTAGGCGTCCAGCGTGCCCACGTCGCGCCAGTAAAGCGCCTGCTGCTTGTTCTCGTCCACAAAGCTGTAGGCCATCATCTTCCGCTTGCCCAACAGGCCGGGCAGGATGTTGTGGCCAAAGTCGTGCTTGGAGTTCGGGTCCTCGGCGTCGGTAATCAGCGCCTTCAGCAGCACCTCGGTGTTGAAGATGTAAATGCCCATCGAGGCGTCGACGGCGTTGGGGTTGAACGGCGAACGGAAACTGGTGGAGGCCGGCTTCTCCTGGAAGCCCAGCACCTCGCCCGTCTTGCCCACTTCCACCACGCCGAACTGCTTCACCTCGTCCGGAGGAATGGGCAGAGTGGCCAGCGTCACCTCGGCCTTGGTCTCCTTGTGCTGCTCCAGCATCCGGCTGTAGTCCATTTTGTAGATGTGGTCGCCGGAGAGGATGATCATGTACTTCGGCTGCTCGCTGCCGATCGAGTAGATGTTCTGGTAGACCGCGTCGGCGGTTCCCATGTACCAGTTGGACCCAGTGCGCTGCATGGGCGGCAGCAACTCGAAGAACTCTCCCAGCTCCTGGGCCACGATGCCCGTCCATCCTTCGCGGATGTGCCGGTTCAGCGAGAGCGCCTTGTACTGCGTGAGGATGTAGACCTTGCGCAGGCCGGAGTTGATGCAGTTGGAGAGGGTGATGTCGATGATGCGATAGTGGCCGCCAAAGGGCACGGCCGGTTTGGCGCGATCACGGGTGAGGGGGAAAAGCCGCTCTCCGGCTCCGCCTGCTAGCAATACTCCAAGTGTGTCTTTCATGTCCATAGGACCCTGCCCTCAAACCTGTTCCTGTGCGGCCGACCCCGTGGATAAGGAAGTGCCGCTATCTGGTACATTCCGCTTCGCCGATGATACTTTTCCACCGGTGCCACTGAACGGTGGAGAATATCACACAGATGAACGGGACAGCTATCGGGTTTTCCGTTTGTTTGCCGTGGGCGGTTGGCTTGGTGTCTACGCCTGGCTTTGTCCCCGGTTCCGCAATGGGATCGCGCGTCTGCGACCGCGCAACCGCCCCTCGGCAAAGTCTGTTAACTGTAACAGCATAGGGGCCCGGTGAGTGTGAACGGCTTCAAGAGCAGGACGCGAAAAGGGCGACTTCCCAAAGGAAGTCGCCCCATTCAATCCCGGCTCTGCCTCAAAGCAGAACTAGAAGCCACTACCGCTTCTTTTTGAACTTGTACTCCACCCCAACTGAGATGGCGAAGTTGACATCGGTGAATCGGCCCGCCGACAGGTAGGCGCTGGGCTTGTAGTCGGTGCTATAGCGAGTGACTACGGCGTCGGGAGTGATGCGGAAGACCCACCGGGCCGACCGGTTCAGATCGATGTGGCCGCCAATAATTGCCGCCGGGGCAACCTGGTTATTGTAGAAACCCACATCTTTGGGCGTAGCCGTCCGCAAATCCTGCTGGAAGTTGCCATAAACGCCGCCCACCAGCACATGGGCGATCAACGCGCCGTGCCGGTTGTGCGGTCCCAGCCACTCCGGGCCGCCGGTGAAGAAGTATTCGCTGATAAACGGCCCGCTGACAAACTGTTGCGTGCTGTTGACCGTGGCAACGCCGCTGGTGCCGAAATAGCTGCGGCCCGAACCCTCGACGGCCCAGTGCTTGCTGAACCAGTACGAAGCGTCCAGGTCGAGCCCGCCCAGGTTTGCGCCTTCATGCGCGGTGGGGCCGGCCTTCATGTGGTCATAGGCCGCGGTCAGCGACACATCGTAGCGGTTGTCATAGCGCACGCCAGACAGGGGATCAGAGGCGATATACGTGCCATTCCCGGCGGTTGGAGAGGCGGTGCTTTGCGCCTGGGTGCGAGTTCCGAAACACACAGCCACGAGGGCTACGGCAACAAGAGCGAATGAAATTCTTACTGAGAGACGCATCACCATCCAGCTTACAGGACCGTGCCGACAGGGGACAACGCAAACCCGGCGGCATCCTTTCATTTACGGTTCACAGCGCTCCATCCAGCGCGCCCAGATCAGGTAGCGGACGGTCTTCAGGGTTTCGACGGCCGAGGTGGCCCGAACGTAAGCCGCCGACTGCGGAGAAAGCGGTGGCGCAGCGTGCGTGCGCCACTCCAGAGGCAGGCTGCTGAAGATCATGCCCGCGCGGGGCAAGTGGCTGGCGCTTGAAATCACTTCGGCCGACCCCCAGCCATGGGCCTTCATGATCTGCGTGGAATAACAGGCGTTCTGGATCGTGTCCTTGGCCCGCGCCTCGATAAAAATAGCCGATTTCGGGATTCCCTCCGCCTCGGCGGTCCGCTCCATCACCTGCGCCTCCACAAACTGGTTGTGCGCCGCGCCCCCGGTCAAAATCAGCCTGGGCGCCACGCCGCGCTCATACTCGCGCACCGCCTCCACAACGCGGGCCAACTGCCCGGGCGTGGGATTGCCGTCGCTGTCCGCGGGGCTGCCCAGCACGATGAGGGCGTCAAAACGGGTGAGCGCAGTGTTGGAGGCGGGCGCAAGCAGCCGGGCGATCACGGCCCACCCTAGCAGGACGAGAACCGCTGCGGAAAGGGCGAGGATGGTGCGGGTTCGCCACCCCATCCTCGACGGACGTCGTCTCTGCGGCGCGCGCCGGTGGACGGGGCGGCGAGTAGGCATCTTGCGGGTCGAGCGGACGGTCGTCACAGGATATCCCTCGCCTCCACTCTATCGTGGCGGCGAGGGCCGACCTTGATTCGTGGCTGAAACTGCGGCGCCAAGGCCCGCTCTCAAGGTCATGTGGGGAAGCCCAGCGGCTTCTATTTTGATCCAGCCCGAAACAGAAGCACCGTGCCCCATCCATTTCGCAGGTTTTATCGCGAGATGGGTGGGAAGGCGCAACACTCTTGATGGGCCGGATTAATAAGCTGCCGTCAGCCCAGCTTCGCCGCTTCGCCCCATGCGGATAAGACGATGTCGCTCAGCGGCTTGCGCTCGCGCGGCGCGGTCTCTTGAGCAAGCATCGGCCCTTCGGGCAGGGCCGCAGGTTCGCCCTGGTAGCCGAGCGCGATCACGGCTCCGACAACGTAATCCACAGGAATGCCCAAGGCCGTTCGGGCAGCTTCCGGGTCAAATCCAGCCATCTGGTGTGTGACGAGTCCCAGCTCCGCGGCTTGCAGGGTCAAGTAGGAGGAGGCAGCGCCCAGGTCATAGAGGGCGACGCGGTTGGGTGAGTTGTTGTGGCTGAAGGTCGTCCGGGCCACTCCCAGAATCAGTACCGGCGCATGGCCGGCCCAGGCCTGGTTGAACTCGATCAACGAGGACAAAATCTTTTTGTACGTGGGAGAGTTGCGGGTGCCAACCAGGAAGCGCCAGGGCTGCTCATTGTAGGAGGACGCGGTCCAGCGGGCGGCTTCGAACACTTTCTTGAGTTCGGCCGGGCTCACATCGCGGTCGGCGAACGAGCGTGGACTCCAACGGTGGTGGATCACGGGCAGCACGCCTTCGACGGCGGGCGCGTGCTTCAAATCATTGACTTCAGCGGCAGATAAGGTCATCGGCGAAGGCTCCTCAAAAAGAATCGATTGCAAACCTTTGATTAGAGGAGCGAGCGGAAAGATTCCTGTTTAGACAAATAAAGTTGTTTGAACAGGGAAATAGCGCTGAGCGGGCACCGTGGCCGATGCGGCAGATGGAAGACCGCGGGGCGGCGAGACGCCCACCCCCGGCCTGCCAACGGCATTCAAATCGCTCCAGCGGCCCGCCGCTAGCTCAGCCCCGACATCATCAACATGCGCGGTTCGGTCATTTCTTCAATCGCCGAGCGGATGCCCTCGCGGCCCAAGCCGGATTCCTTGGTGCCGCCGAAGGGCATGGGGTCCAGCCGCCAGCTTGGTGTGTCGCCCACAATCAGAGCGCCCACTTCGAGTTCGCGATACGCGGTAAGAATGCGTCCGGCGTCGCGTGTCAGCAGACCGGCCTGCAGGCCATACTTTGAACGGTTCGCCTCGGCTAGCGCCTCCTCGAAGTCGTCGTAGGGTTCAATGACTACCACCGGCCCAAAGACCTCTTCGTCGCGTACCTTCATGCCCGGCTTGGTCGCGGTCAGGATGGCGGGCGTGACCATGGAACCCCGGCGTTCGCCCCCGGCCACCAGCTTGGCGCCGCCCTCGACAGCCTCCTTGATCCAGCTTTCCACGCGCTCGGCATCGGCGAGCCGGATGAGCGGACCCACTTCAACGGCCTCGTCTGACGGATTGCCGGCCACCAGCTTGGCTGTCACCTCGACCACCTTCCACAGCAAGGTCTGGAAGATGCGCCGCTCCACAAAAACCCGCTGCACGCTCACGCAGGACTGGCCCGCGTAGTTGAACGCCGCGTGCGCCGTGCGCACCGCCGCTTCGTCCAGGTCCAGCCAGTCGCCGTGCACGATCATGGCCGCGTTGCCGCCCAGTTCCAGCAGCACGCGCTTGCGTCCCGAGTGAGCCTTCAGCTCCCAGCCCACCTTGGCCGATCCGGTAAAGCTGACCAGCTTGATGCGGTCTTCCTTTTCGGCCAGCCAGGCCGTGTCCACGTTGCTCAGCGGCAGCACGGCGAGGGCCTCGTCGGGCCACCCGGCCTTCAAAATCACCTCGCCCAGGGCCAGCGAGGTAAACGGAGTCTGCGGCGCGGGCTTCAGGATAATGGGGCAACCCGCGGCCATGGCGGGCGCCACCTTGTGGGCCACCAGGTTCAGCGGAAAGTTGAACGGAGTAATCGCCAGCACCGGCCCCACCGGAAAGCGCTGCACCAGCCCCCAGCGGCCTTCGTTGCCCTCGGTCAGGTCCAGCGGAATGCTTTCGCCACCCAGCCGCGACGTCTCTTCGGCAGCGGCCTTGAAAGTGAGCACGGCCCGATCCACCTCGGACCGCGCCAGCCGCACGGGCTTTCCCGCCTCAGCGACGATCAACTGCGCGAACCGTTCCTTTTGCTCAATCAGCGCGGCGGCCACATCTTCCAGAATCTCGCGGCGCTTCCAGCGCGGCAGAGCCCGGGTGCGGCGCATGCTGGCGGCAGCGTGGTGCACGGCCTGCCGGGCGTCGCTGCGGGTAGCCACGGTGACCCGGCCCACCAGCCCCTGGTCCCACGGCGAGCGCACCTCCAGAGCTTCGCCCTCCGTCCACTCCTTGCCGCACAGCAGAAATCCCGTTTGTGTTCCTGGCCGCATCTTCATGGCTTTCGCGCTCCTGTTCGAATCCTGCTCTAGATGGTACAAGTGCTGGGCGGGCGCACACGGTGGAAAGAAAGAGTATTCTCCCTGCGTCCCGCCTCCCCATCAAGCCCCGAGGCCATCGCGGAAGTGTATGCCTTCGCCGAACCACGTGATGCAGTTGGTGCCCCATGCGGTGTTGAAGAGGCCGTAAACCTGCGGAGATATGCGGCGCCAGAACCTGTTTCCCAGCGCTTCCCGGCAGCAGCGTGGTGTAATCTCGTTCGCTTACAATGTACGCGGTCACTATCGCGGTTGGACGCCGTTCTCCTCCAATTTCAAGACGATGGCTCTTGGACGCTGGACGGCGAAGGAAACCTTTCCTGGGACTCAAGCGTCCGTAGAAACGAAGTCGGGCGGTTTTTCTCTGCCCGGAATGGTCACACCGAAGCCCGTTGATCGGGCATTCACTTACGAGAAAACGACGGGAATCGACACCATGTCCATTGAAGGCACTCCGGAGTCCCATCTGGCCGCAGCCGGCTTACCGCAACCGCAGCCCGCGCACAAAGGATCTTCCTGGGTTCGCACCGTGGTGTACGTGGTGCTGATCGCGGCTTTGGGGTTGATTGTCTGGCGAATCTATCTGAACCAGCAGCAGACCAAGGCGGCCAGCGCCCAGCAGGCGGCAGCGTTGCAGAATCGGCCGGTTCCCGTGCAGGCGGCGGCCACCGAGCAGAAGCCGATGCCGGTTTATCTGACCGCTCTGGGCACGGTGACTCCCTACATGACCGTCACGGTCAAGGCGCGGGTGAGCGGCGAACTGATGCCGGTGAAGTTCACCGAGGGCCAGCAGGTGAAGCAAGGCCAGGTCATCATGGTGATCGACCCCCGGCCCTATAAGGCGGCTCTCGATCAGGCCAAGGGCACGCTGGCCCACGATGAGGCGCTGCTCAAGGACGCGCAGGCGGAGTTCAGGCGCTACACGGCGCTCTACGCGGCAGGCGTGGTGTCGAAGGAGACGCTGGACGCCGATGAGGCTACCCAGGGCCAGTATCAAGGCGCCATCGCGGCGGACAAGGCGGCCATTGAAACCGCGCAGTTGCAGCTCGACTGGTGTTCCATTCGCTCGCCCATCAATGGCCGCATCGGCCTACGTCTGGTGGACCCCGGCAACGTGATCACGGCCAACACCACCAACCTGGTGATCATCAATCAGTTTGAGCCCATCGCCGTCTACTTCACGCTTCCCGAAGGACAGCTTCCTCAAGTGCTCCACAAGCTGGCCACCGACAAGCGCATGCCCGTGGACGCTTACGATCGCGGCGACACACAGAAGATCTCCGGCGGCTATCTACTGACTGCCGACAACCAGATCGACACCACCACCGGAACCGACAAGCTGAAGGCGGTCTTCGACAACAAGGATCAGTCGCTGTTCCCCAACCAGTTCGTCAACATTCACCTGGTGCTGGAGAACCGGCCCAATGCGCTGGTGGTTCCGTCGGCGGCCATCCAGACCGGCAACCAGGGCTCGTATGTGTGGGTCGTGGATACCGACCCCGTGAAGAAAACTTCTACCGCCAGAATTCAGCCGGTGAAGATCGCCTTGGCCGAGGGACAAGTGACCATCCTCGACAGCGGCTTGCAAGCCGGGCAGAACGTGGTGGTGGACGGCGCGGACCGGCTGCGCAATGGACAGCTTGTCACCGTGAGCGCGGCCCATCAGCGCGGCAGTGGACCGGCGGCCGGGCAAAACTCTTCCGGCCAGGGGAATAGTCCGTTCGCGGGTGCGAACCAGGGGGCAAATCCCGCGTCGGCGAACGGCAAATCAAACCAGAGGGGACAGCAGTGAGCCTCAGTCCTTCCCGGCCCTTCATTCTGCGCCCGGTAGCAACTTCGCTGCTGATGGCGGCCATTCTGCTGGCCGGATTCGTCGGCTACCAGCAGTTGCCGGTCTCCGCCTTGCCTGAGGTCGACTATCCGATCATCCAGGTACTCACTTTTTATCCCGGCGGTGGGCCGGAGGTGATGGCCTCGTCGGTCACCGCGCCTCTGGAACGGCAGTTCGGCGAGATGCCCGGCTTGAAGCAGATGACCTCGGTCAGCTCAGGCGGCGGCTCGGTGATTACGCTCGAGTTCAACCTGGACGAGAACATCGACGTGGCGGAACAGGAAGTGCAGGCGGCCATCAACGCGGCCAACAGCTTCCTGCCGACGGACCTGCCCAACCCGCCGATTTACAGCAAGGTGAATCCCGCCGATGCGCCCGTGATGACGCTGGCGCTCTACTCCGATTCCATGCCGCTGGACAAGATTGAGGACGCGGCCGACACCAACCTGGCGCAGAAGATTTCGCAGGTGACCGGCGTTGGCATGGTTTCGATTGCCGGCGGCCAGAAGCCCTCGGTGCGCATTCAGGCCAACCCCGCGCAGCTTGCCGCCTATAACCTGAGCCTCGAAGATCTGCGCACGGCCCTGGCGGCAGCCAACGTGGACCAGGCCAAGGGAACGCTCAACGGCAATCGCCAGTCCTACACCATCAACGCCAACGACCAGTTGCTGGCCAGCAGCGATTACAAACCAGTGATTGTGGCCTATCGCAACGGCGCCGCGGTGCGCGCCTCCGATGTGGCCACCATTGTGGATGCCGCGGAAAACTCGCAGCAGGCCGCGTGGATGGACCGCCAGCCGGCGGTGATCGTCAACATCCAGCGCCAGCCGGGCGCCAACATCATCGCTGTGGTCGACCGCATCCACAAGCTGCTGCCGCAGTTGCAGAGCGCGCTTCCGGCCGCCATCCAGGTGAAGGTGCTCACCGATCGCACCAACACCATCCGCGCTTCGGTCCGGGACGTGGAATTTGAGCTGATGCTCACCATTGGCCTGGTGGTCATGGTCATCTTCCTCTTCCTGCGCAACCTGGCAGCCACCATCATTCCCTCGGTCGCGGTGCCGTTGTCCATCGTGGGCACATTCGGCGTGATGTATCTGCTGGGCTACTCGCTCAACAACCTGACGCTGATGGCGCTCACCATTTCCACTGGCTTCGTCGTCGACGACGCCATCGTGATGATCGAGAATATCTCCCGCTTCATTGAAGAAGGGGAAACCCCCATGCGCGCCGCCCTCAAGGGCAGCGAGCAGATCGGGTTCACCATCATTTCGCTGACCGTCTCGCTGATTGCGGTGCTGATTCCGCTGCTCTTCATGGGCGACGTGGTGGGCCGGCTGTTCCGCGAGTTCGCCGTCACGCTGGCGGTGACGATTCTGGTTTCCGCAGTGGTCTCGCTGACCCTGACACCGATGATGTGCTCGCGCATCCTCAAGCAGAAAGGCACCAGGCAGACCCGCTTCTACCACTGGTCCGAGGACGTCTTCAATTCCGTCATCGCCTTCTACGGGCGCACCCTGCAAGTGGTTCTGCGCTACCGCTTCATTACGCTGATGGTCACCGTCGGCACGCTGGTGGGCACGCTGCTGCTGTATGTAGTCGTTCCCAAAGGCTTCTTCCCGGTGCAGGACACAGGCGTGCTGCTGGGCATCAGCGAAGCTCCGCAGACGGTGAGTTTCCCCAACATGGCCGCGCGCCAGCAAAAACTCGTCGACATTCTGCTACAGGACCCGGCGGTCGATAACATCTCGTCGTTCATCGGTGTCGATGGCACCAACACCACGCTCAACTCGGGCCGTATCCAGATCAACCTCAAGCCGTTGGACCAGCGCAAGATTTCAGCAAGCGATGTGATTCGCCGCATGCAGCCGAAACTCGAGGGCGTGGAAGGGATTCAGCTCTTCCTGCAGCCGCTCCAGGACCTCACGGTAGAAGACCGCGTGAGCCGCACGCAGTTTCAGTATTCGCTCGAAGATCCCGACCAGGTGGAGTTGGCGAAATATACGCGCCAGATGGTGACCGAACTGGCCAAGGAAAAGGTGGTCACCGACGTAGCCAGCGATCTGCAGGACCAGGGATTGGGCGCAAAGCTCGTCATCGATCGCGACACCGCGGCCCGGCTGGGCATCGCCATGTCCGACGTGGACAATACGCTCTACGACGCCTTCGGCCAGCGCCAGGTTTCCACCATCTTCACGCAGCTCAACCAGTACCACGTAGTCATGGAAGTCGGGCAGAACTTCCAGACCGATCCCTCGACGCTGTCCAATCTTTACGTCAAGTCCGGCAACGGCACCCAGGTTCCGCTCAGCATGGTGGCGCACTGGGAGCAATCGCGCGCGCAACTGGCCATTGGCCACCAGGGCCAGTTCCCGTCGACTGTGGTCAGCTTCAACCTGGCGCCCGGCAAGGCTCTGGGCGACGCGGTGATCGCCGTGCACAACGTGGAACAGCGCATCAACATGCCGGCCAGCATCAACGCCAGCTTCCAGGGAACGGCTGCGGCCTTTCAGACGTCGCTCTCCAACGAGCCGATCCTGATTCTGGCTGCGCTGATCACGGTTTACATCGTGCTGGGCGTGCTCTACGAGAGTTACATCCACCCCATCACCATCATCTCCACGCTGCCTTCGGCCGGTGTGGGCGCCATTCTTGCGCTGATGATCACGGGCACGGAGTTCAGCGTGATCGCTCTGATCGGCATCATTCTGCTGATCGGCATCGTGAAAAAGAACGCCATCATGATGATCGACTTTGCGTTGCAGGCCGAGCGGGAGGAAGGAAAGCCGGCGGAAGAGGCCATTTTCCAGGCCTGCCTGCTGCGCTTCCGGCCCATCATGATGACCACCATGGCCGCGCTGTTAGGCGGTTTGCCGCTGGCTCTGGGTGGCGGCGTGGGCGCCGAGTTACGCAGGCCGCTGGGCATCACGATTGTCGGCGGGTTGTTGCTGTCGCAGTTGCTGACGCTGTATACCACGCCGGTCATTTACCTCTACTTCGACAAGCTCTCCGTGCGGCTGCGGCCGCACATGGCGCCGCCCGCGCTGGACGAGGAACCAGTGAGCGCGGATTGAAAAAGCGGTAAAGCAGCTTCTAGCTTCTAGCCTCTAGCTTTTGGCTTTGGGTGAGCAGGCAGTAAAGCGGTACTGAAGATTCGGAACGACGGTCAGGTCGGAAAGCCTGATGGATACGGGCTTTTAGCTAGCAGCTAGAAGCTAGGAGCTAGAGGCTAAAAAAGATGCACCTTTCCGCACTCTTCATTCGACGTCCAGTCGCCACATCGCTGCTCAGCCTCGCGCTGCTGCTGGCCGGTTCGGTGGCCTACTCGGTGCTGCCCGTGGCCTCGCTGCCCGACGTCGACTTTCCGGTGATCGGCGCCAGCGCCGGCCTGCCCGGAGCCAGCCCCGAGACCATGGCTTCGTCGGTCGCCACGCCGCTGGAGCGCCAGTTCGGACGCATCGCTGGTGTCAACCAGATGACCTCGTCCAGTTCGCTGGGCGCCGCCTCGGTCAGCTTGCAATTCGACATCAATCGCAACATCGACGCCGCAGCCCGCGACGTGCAGGCTGCCATCAACGCGGCCCGCAGCCAGTTGCCGTCCTATCTGCCGCAGAACCCAAACTACCGCAAGGCCAATCCGGCCGAAGCGCCGATTCTGATTCTCACGCTGACCTCCGACGTGGTTCCCAAGCCCGTGATCTACGACATGGCCGACTCCATCCTGTCGCAGAAGATTTCGCAAATCCAGGGCGTGGGCCAGGTGTTCGTGGGAGGAAGCTCCAGCCCGGCGGTGCGCGTCGAATTGAACCCCATGCAGTTGGGCAACAACGGCATCGGCCTGGAAGCGGTGCGCTCGGCCCTGGCCAACGCCAACGCCAATCGGCCCAAAGGCGCCTTTCAGGACGCGGACCATCGCTGGCTGATCAACGACAACGACCAGATCTTTAAAGCCAGCGATTACGGCCCCATCATCGCCGGCTATAACCGGCAAACCGGCGCGCCCGTGCGCATTTCCGACCTGGGCACAGTCGTGAACGGCATTGCTGACCTTCACACTGCCGGCGTCTCGGGCATCAATCCCATCAAGGGCCCCACCGGCCAGCTCAAAGACGCGATCCTGGTGGTTATCTTCAAGATCCCCGGCGCCAACGTCATCTCCACCGTGGACGCCGTGATGGCCGAGATGCCGCGCCTGCAAGCCTCCATTCCGCCGACCATCAAAATCGACGTGGCCGTGGACCGGACGACCACCATTCGATCCAGCGTGCGCGACGTGGAACTCTCGCTCATGATCAGCGTGGCGCTGGTGGTGCTGGTGGTGTTTCTGTTCCTGCGCGAGGTGTGGGCTACCATCATTCCGTCGATTGCCGTCCCGCTCTCTCTGGTGGGCACATTCGGCGTGATGTACCTGGTGGGCTACACCATCGACAACCTTTCACTGATGGCGCTCACCATCGCCACGGGCTTTGTGGTGGATGACGCCATCGTGGTGATCGAGAACATCACACGCTATCTCGAAAAGGGCATGACGCCGTTCGATGCGGCCATGAAAGGCTCCAAAGAAATCGGCTTCACGGTGCTCTCGATGAGCACTTCGCTGATCGCGGTCTTCATTCCCATCCTCCTCATGGGCGGCATCGTCGGCAAACTCTTCCGCGAGTTCGCAGTGACGCTTTCCGTGGCCATTGCCGTGTCGCTGCTGGTGTCGCTGACCACCACGCCCATGCTCTGCGCCCAGTTCCTCAAGTCGCGGGACGAGGCGCGGCACGGCCATCTTTATCGCATGAGCGAAAACGCGTTTAACTGGCTGCACAACGAATATGCAGGCGGCTTGCGCTGGGTGTTGCGTCACCAGTGGCTCATTCTGTGCGTGGTGATTGGCACGGTTCTGCTGAATGGCTACCTCTTCTACATCGTGCCCAAGGACTTCTTCCCGCAGCAGGACACCGGACGGCTCGGCGGCCGCACCCTCGCCGCGCAGGACATCAGCTTCGCTGCCATGCGCGACAAGCAGCGCGAACTGGCGCAGATGGTGCTGAGCGACCCGGCCATCGGATCGGTGACTGCTTTTGCGGGCGGCGGCGGACCGGGCGGCGGCAGCTTCAATATCGGCAATATGTTCATCGCCCTCAAACCGCTCAATGAGCGCCCCTACCGCGACTACACCGACACCTGGTTCGATCACCTGCGCCAGGCGCTTCACATCCACCCCGCGCACGTCTCTGCAGACGAGGTGGTGAACCGCCTGCGCAGAAGGCTCACCAGTGTTCCGGGCGCGATTCTCTATCTTCAGGCGCAGCAGGATATCCAGATTGGCGCGCGGGGCAGCGCCGCGCAATACCAATACACGCTCTCTGACGAAAACCTGAACGAGCTGAACACCTGGGCGCCGCAACTGCAGGCCCGCGCCCGATCCATGCCTGAGTTGCGCGACGTCTCCACCGACCAGCAGAATCAGGGCCTCTCCGCCAACCTGGTCATCGATCGCGATACGGCTTCGCGGCTGGGCATTACCGCCTCATCCATCGACGCCGTGCTCTACGACGCCTTCGGCCAGCGCGAAGTCTCCACCATGTACACCGCGCTGAACCAGTATTTCGTGGTGATGGAAGTCGATCCCAAGTATCAGCTCAGCCCTGACGCGCTGAACGGCATTTACATCAAGGCCAGCAACGTAGTAGGCGCGACAACAGCGATGCCGGCCACCGTGACGTCCACGACCGCGGCGACGGGAATTGCCTCAGCCCCCGCTGGGGCCGCAATTCCGGCCCTGCCCATGACCCTGACCGAGGTGACAGTTCCCCCCTCAACCACGATCGCCAGTACCACGACGACCACCGGGCCAACCAACACTACCGTCGCGCCCCTCACCACGCCTGTTCCCTCGACCATCTCTGCGGCAGCTTCCACCGCCATTGTCTCCGCGGTCAGTTCACCCACGGCGTCAACCGGAGGCGGGACGGCCACCACCGCGGCTGCTGCTCCAACACCGTCCACCGGCGGGGCCATGGTGCCGCTGTCGACAATCGCCAAATACGACCAGGAGCGGACCTCGCTCCAAGTGAACCACCAGGGCCAGTATCCGGCGGTCACACTCACCTTCAACCTGGCGCCCAACGTGGCGCTGGGCGATGCCGTCACCGCGCTCGAAAGGGTGCAGCGCGAGATGGATATGCCGCCCTCCATCCACCCTTCGTTCCAGGGGACCACGCAAGCCTTCAAGGACTCGCTTAGCAACGAACTCTGGCTCATCATTGCCGCCCTGACAGCCGTTTACATCGTGCTCGGCATTCTTTATGAGAGCCTGATCCATCCGCTGACCATCCTCTCCACGCTGCCTCCGGCCGGCGTCGGCGCTGTCCTTGCCCTTATGCTCACCGGAACCAGCCTCACCATCATCGCCACCATTGGCATCATTTTGCTGATCGGCATCGTCAAAAAGAACGCCATCATGATGATCGACTTTGCGCTGCAAGCCGAGCGCGACGAGGGATTGCCGCCGGTCGAGGCCATTTACCAGGCGTGTTTGCTGCGCTTCCGGCCCATCATGATGACCACCATGGCCGCCCTGTTCGGCGGCCTGCCGCTGGCCATCGGCATGGGCGTGGGATCGGAGCTGCGCAAGCCGCTGGGCATCGCCATCGTCGGCGGACTCATCGTGTCGCAGATGCTCACCCTGTTCACCACGCCGGTGGTTTATCTCTTCTTCGACCGGCTGCAATGGAAGGTGATGAAGCTGCGCCGGATCGGCGCGGAACTGGAAGAAGTGCCGGGAGATTGAGAAGCAGCGGCCAGAGGCTTCCACCGTGGTAGCCGAATGTGTCGGCCATTCGCGCACTGAAGCGTGCCGAGCCCCGCGCTGCCTCATCGTTTCACTGTGCAGCAGCCTTATGGCCTTGTCTTACGGACGGGAACACGACGGTCTTTTGCAGGGAAAGCGACCAGGTTGGAGGGCGCGCGTTTCGCGGGGTCGATGGCCGGGTAGACTTTCATCTCCTCGATCAGGTCCTCCAGTTGCAATCTGGTCCGATCTCTCAGCTCAAGGAAGAGAAACCCGATTCTGGTCTTCGATCGAATTGATTTTGCCTGCGCCCGCACGCGGAAGGGCAGGCATTTGACGCAAAAAGTCAGCTCCACCACGGCATCCCTCGCGAGGATCAGCGGTTCAGAGAATTCCAGCAGGCTGCCCCGAGCACTCAAGTCCGCGATTGCGCCAACGTACGCGGGCCCGTCCGGCGTGATCTGCAGGCTGGCAGTGCCAGCACATTCCAAACGGGGAACCTTGCGATTGTCCTGAGTCATGGCCCCGCGGCTTCCTCGGTTGACACACCAGGATTTGGACCCATGGCGGTTCCATTGCTATTGGGGCTTCGTGCGCCCCTCAAAGATAAGAATATTGGCAAGCAACGAGTAGGTTGCGAGCTTGCAGATGCTCAGTTGGTGCTATCGGCATTTCAATGCCTGGGGTTCACCGGCGGCGCTCCCGGCTCACCGTACGGGGCGCCTGTGCTGCCTCGCAGTCCATCATTGGGGGTGCACTGAAACAGGCGGGAAACCAGACGAGCTGGGTGCCCCACCTTCGGCGCGTTCTTGTTTTTGCGCCCAAGGTGGGATACCGGTAACTACAACTTTTTATTGTCTTTACCGCACTTACGCCAGCAACTCTCCAGCCAGCGCCGGAGCGGCCTTGAGCGCCGCATCGATCTGCGTCTGGTCCTTGCCACCGGCTTCAGCGATCTCAGGTTTGCCGCCGCCCGATCCGCCCACCAGCTTGGCCACCGCGCCCACCAGCTTGCCCGCCTGGATGCGCTTGGTCAGCCCCGGCGTCACTCCGGCAATCAGCGCGACCTTGCCCTCGGGCTGCGCGGAAGCCAGCACGACGACGCCTTCGCCCAGCTTCTGCTTCAGGTTGTCCACCAACGTGCGCAACTGCCCGCGTTCCAGCGAATCGGCGCGCAAGGTCACCAGGCGCACGCCCTTCACCTCGACAGCGCGGCTGAGCGCTTCGTCCAGCGCCCCGGCAGCGGACTTCATGCGCGCCTCTTCGAGTTCCCGGCGCAGGTGCTTGAGCTCTTCTTCCTGGGCAGCGAGCTTGGCGCGGAACGCCTCCGAAGGCGTGCTTCCCGCCGGTGCCGGAGCCACCTGCGCGGCCAGTTGCGCCACGGCAAAGTCCTGTCGAAAGGTGTCGAGCGAACCGAAGCCGCTGATGGCCTCCAACCGGCGCACGCCCGACGAGACCGACCCCTCGCTCAAAATCTTGATCAGCCCGATCTCGCCCGTGGCCGAGGTGTGCGTGCCGCCGCAGAGCTCGGTCGAGAAGCCGTCGGACAGCTTGACCACCCGCACCTTGTCGCCGTATTTCTCGCCGAACAGCGCCATGGCGTGGTATTCGTTCACAGCCACGTCGATGGGCACGTCTTCCAGCGTATCGACCTTGGCGTTGGCCAAAACTTCGCGGTTGACGATGGACTCGATTTCCTCAAGTTCCTCATCGGCCACCTGGGCAAAGTGGGAAAAGTCAAAGCGCAGCCGCGTCGGGTCGACCGAAGAGCCGGCCTGCTTCACATGCGTGCCGAGAACCTGACGCAAAGCCGCGTGCAGCAAATGCGTTCCGGTGTGATTGCGACGGATGGAGTTACGGCGCTCGCCGTCGACCACCGTGCGGAGGTGATCGCCCACCGCCAGCGGCTCCTTGAGCAAAGCCTTGTGGGCGCGGACGCCCTGGACGGGCAGAACGCAGCCTGCGATTTCAGCCACAGTCGTGTTGCCGTCCGCCGAGGTGAACCAGCCCGTATCACCCGTCTGCCCACCGGAGTCGCCATAAAAGCTGGTCTGGTCGAGGACAACGTCGACCACGTCGCCAGCGGCAGCGGCCGGAACGCCCACGCCGTCCTTCACGATGGCCAGCACTTCCGCGCCGGGGGCGGTGAGTTGTTTGTAGCCCAGAAAATCAGTTTTCGGCAATTCGCGATACGCCGGGCTGGCGGATTTCTGGCTGCCACCTTTCCACGACGCGCGTGCGCGTGCTTGCTCTTCGCCGCGTGCGGCTTCAAAGCCGGATTCGTCGAACTTCACGCCTGCATCGTGAGCAGCATCCTGAATGAAATCCTTTGGGAGACCAAATGTTTCGTATAAGTGGAAAGCGATTGCACCATCTAGGACTGCACTGCATAAATGGCGCTTGTTCTCGGGAACAGTCGATATATATCCAGATTTCAGCAGCGTCCGATACTTGTCAGAGAACGATAGTTTTTCATACCAGTCATTCAAAGGGCCGCTCTGTCTCGCATGGAAGCATAGTTGTTTCAAACAGTCGGGTTGAAGCCCTTCAAAGCTACCGATAGCAATTCCCATCGCTACCTCAAGCGATTCGTTGAGCTTTGATAGTCCGATCTTCAGCACGCGATCGAACTGCTTCTCCTCAGCTTCGACGACCTTGGCCACGCGGGCGGCAGAATCGGCCAGTTCGGGATAGGCGCCTTGCATCAAATCGCGGACGGCATAGACCATTTCATACAAAAATGGCTGCTCCTGTCCCAACAGCCTTCCATGCCGAATCCCCCGGCGAAGAATCTTGCGCAGCACGTAGCCGCGACCCTCGTTGGCAGGAATCACGCCGTCGTTGATGAGGAAGGTGGCTGCACGGGCGTGGTCCGCGATGATTCTGAGGCTGGCGTTGCCCACCAGGCCCGCCAACTCGCTAACTTGCTGACCTGCTGACTCGCTGACCCGCAAACCCGTCAACTCCGCTGCTCTCTCAATCAGCGGCGTGAACAAATCTGTCTCAAAGTTACTGACTTTGCCTTGCAGCACCGCAGCCACGCGCTCCAGCCCCATGCCGGTGTCGATCGACGGCTTGGGCAGCGGGGCGAGTTTGTACGTCGTGGCCTTCGTCGCGGGGTCCACAACCGCCGAGCGGTCAAACTGCATGAAGACGAGATTCCAAATCTCGACGTAGCGGGCTTCGTCTTCGCCAAACGGCTTGTCCACGCCCGGCGTCTCGGCCGCTTCCATGCCCATGTCGTAAAAAATCTCCGAGCAGGGGCCGCAGGGGCCGGTTTCGCCCATCTGCCAGAAGTTGTCCTTCGCGCCATATTCCTTGATGCGCGCCTTGGGAACGCCGGCCTCGATCCAGAAATTCTCGGCCTCGGTGTCGCGGGGAACCCCGTCGGAGCCCTCGAAGATCGTCACATAGAGCTTGTCCGTGGGAATCTCGAAGCAGCCATTCTCGGCCTTGCCGGTGATCAGTTCCCAGGCAAAGGCGATGGCTTCGCGCTTGAAATAGTCGCCAAAGCTGAAGTTGCCCAGCATCTCGAAGAACGTGTGGTGGCGGCGCGTAAAGCCAACATTTTCAAGGTCGTTGTGCTTGCCGCCTGCGCGGACGCACTTCTGCGAAGTCGTCGCGCGGGAATAGTCCCGGCGCTCGGCTCCCAGAAAAAGGTCCTTGAACTGGTTCATCCCGGCGTTGGTAAACAGCAGCGTCGGGTCGTTGGCAGGCACCAGCGAGGAAGAATGCACACGGCGGTGCCCCTTCGACTCAAAAAAGCGCAGAAAAGCTTCGCGTATCTCGTTCCCAGAGCGTGATTCCATGTCGTAATCAGTGTATCCAATGCGGGGCCGTGCCTGGAGGGTTCGCGACTTGCGAAGCGTTCACAGCTCCAGCTTGCCCATATATTCGGCGTCCAGCCGGAGAGCTTCGATCGTGTCCATGTCGAACTCCTCCTGCTCGATGAAGTAGTGCTTCAGCCCCGTAGCCGCGCGGAAGATCGGCCGGTAATCCACCACGCCGCGGCCCATGACGGTGGAGTGGAATCCGCCCGTCGTTCCACGCGTCATGTCTTTCACGTGCAGCAGTGGGAAGCGCTCCGGCGTCTTGCTCAAATATTCAACCGGATTGCGCCCAGTGGCGGAAACCCATCCGCAGTCCATCTCAAAAACCACCAGCTTGGGGTTAGTGAGGCGCAGCAGCTCGTCGTAGAAAATCACGCCGCCCTCTACCCCAAACTCCGGTATGTGGTTGTGATAACCAAAGGTCATGCCCGCGGCTTTCACCTTTTCACCGATGCGGTTGAACTCGCCCGCCACCCAGCGCCAGTCGTCCAGCGTCAGCGGTCCTTTGGCCGCCGGATCGCGCCGCACCGACGAAGAACAGACGATGTAGTCCAGCCCCAGCGCATGGCCATATTCGATCAGCGCATCGAGCTGCGGACGCAGCACTCCCAGCGGGTGATGCGTGCTGACGCAGCGCAGCCCGGCCTGATCCATGGCGTGGCGAAATTCGGCCGCGGTCCGGTCGTAGTATCCAGCCGCCTCGACTTCCGTGTAGCCCGCCGCGCGCACTTTGGCCAGCGTCCCGTCAAAGTCCTTGGGCAGCAGGTCGCGCACACTGTAAAGTTGCAAGCCGATGGGGCGGCCAAGCGGCTTGGCAACCAGTCGACCGGTACCGGCAAAGGCTGCAACCGCAGCCGTGGTCTTCAAAAATGTTCTGCGCGAGGATTTGCTCACGTTGTTGTTCTCCTTAGTTGCTCGAATCGATTTCCCAGCCGCTTGTCCTAAAACCTTATGCGCTCGCCTGCCGCTAAGCGATTTTGAACTCCCTGAGATTTGGAGGCCATAGGATGTGGAACTCGTCTGCCGTCACTCCACGATAGGCAACCCTCATTCTCTGTTTCGGATGAATCTTCTGGGCGACTTCTTGCACATGTTCAAAGGACGTGGCGGGATGATCTGTCAGGACGAAGATGTTGTGCTCCCCCGAACCGAAATCGTGCCCGTCTACCAACGCCGACTCACCCATTCTGTCCTGAAGAGACTCCTCGAAGGCGATGAGTTCGTCGAAGTCGTCTGGTGACGATGCCTGAAATTGAACTACGAGCTGATACTTCATACTCTCCTGAAAAAGCCGCTGCTCACCCCTTGATCGTCTTCGTCGCCGCATCCCACGTCGCCACCGCGCGACGAAAGTAAGAATAGTTGGCCAGGTGGCAGCCGATGGCCGCGTGGTTGCCAAAAACCTCGTCCTCCATCACATGCTCCCGTGAATGGACGGCGCGGAAAAAGTTCGCCAGATGGTCGGCAGTGTCGTCGTAGCCTTGCGGCACCGTGTAACTCTCGGCTTCATCGAGCGCCGGCGGCGGAGCCGGGTGAGCTGCGCGGAACTGGTCGGCCCCCTGTTGACGCTGGGCCGCGGTCATTCCGCCCCAACCGTAACTTTCAAAGCGCGGCGCAATGTCCTGCGGCGTAAAGGTAACTGTCTTGCCCGTCACCAGCAAGGTTCCCTTCGACCCGTAGAACGCGATGCCCTCGTCGCCATCGTTGTTGTTCTGATTGCAGTGCAGATGCACCTGCATCTCCGGATAGTCGTAAACCGTCTCAAGCTGGTCGGGGAACTCGCGCCCATCCTTGTAGTGGTAGAGCCCGCCGCTTGAATAAGCCCGAATGGCAGGGCTGTTGATCCCGGTGATGAACTGAATGCCCGATAGCAGATGGACAAACAAATCGCCGCCCAGTCCTGAACCGTAGTCGCGAAACAGGCGCCAGCGGAAGAACCGTACAGGGTCGAACGGCCGCTCGGGCGCATCGCGCAGAAAGCTCGCCCAATCCACCGTCTGCGGGCTGGCGTCGGCCGGAACGGGATAAATCCACGCGCCGCCCGGCGAGTTGCGATTCCATTTGGCGTCGATCGAGTGCACGTCGCCCAACCGGCCCGACTGGTAAATCTCCCGCGCCTTGGCGTACAGAATCGAACTCACTCTCTGGCTTCCCGCCTGGAAGATGCGCTTGCCCGTCTGGACCGCCTCCACCATGGCCAAGCCATCGGCCACGTTATGCGACATCGGCTTCTCGCAGTAAACGTCCTTGCCCGCCGCAACGGCATCGAGCACCACGCGACGGTGAAGATGGTCCGACGTGGCAACCAGCACGGCGTCCACGTCCTTGCGGTCCAGCAGCGTCCGATAATCTCGCGTGGTGGCTATCTCGCCGCCCCACGCCTCTTTGGCCGCCTGGTGCCGCGTTTCATAGAGGTCCGCCGCACCCACGCACACGCCGGCGGGAACCTTCTGCGCCGAGCGCAGCAAGTCGCATCCGCGAATTCCGGTGCCCACAATCGCGAAGCGAATCCTCGGCCCGCTTTCGGCACCGAGCGCGGCCGGCGCCAGCAGCGTCGCGTTCACCGCCGCAACGGCGCCTGCACCCAACCGCACAAACTCCCGCCTGGTCATCGAAAACTGCTTCACCGGTTCCCCTTTCGCGCGCAGGCCATTCTCTCTCCCAGCCCGAACCGGTGTCCACCGGCGGCTCGCCCACGACCGCTCCCAACGTCCCGCACGGCACCCGTCAGCAAATCATGGGAGAATAGATGGGTAAACCGTCATGACAAACGACAACCTCGAAGTATCCCTCCCCGCCCCCGAAAGCACTCCTGAGCCAGCCGCCGAACCTGTCGCCGCTGCCCCCGCGCCTACGCCTGTTCCAGAGCCCGTTGCGGCGGCTGTACCCGCGCCCAAGCCGGTAGCCGCGCCAGCGCCCGGGCCGATCCCCGAGCCGGAGCCCGAAGAGCCGGCCGAGTCGTTCGCCGATCTGCTCTCCGCTTTCGAGCGCACGCACACGCACAAGTCCGAGCCGGGCGCCAAGCAGTTGCAGGGGACCGTCATCTCGCTTTCCGCCGATCAGGTCTTCCTCGACATCGGCTACAAGACGGAGGGTGTGCTGCCCCGTTCGGCCTTCGACAAGAACGCCGAAGAGGTCAAGCCCGGCGACACGTTCCCGGTCTCGGTCAAAGGGCGCAACGAGGAGCACTACTACGAGCTTTCGCGCTTCAAGGTGGCTCAGCCCCGCGACTGGTCGTCTCTCGAAGCAGCGTTCGCCGATAAGACAGCCGTCGTCGGCACGGTCACAGCGGTCATCAAGGGCGGCCTCTCGGTGGATGTAGGCGTGCGCGCCTTTATGCCCGCCAGCCGCAGCGGCACCCGGGACGCGGCCGAGCTCGAAAAGCTGGTCGGCACGGAGATTACCTGCCGCATCACCAAGCTCGACGTCACCGATGAAGACGTGGTGGTCGATCGCCGCGTCGTTCTCGAGGAGCAGGCCCGCGCCGCTTCGCAAGCCCAGCGCGACTCCATGAAGGAAGGCGACACGGTTACCGGCACGGTCCGCACGCTGGTCCCCTACGGCGCGTTTATCGACATTGGCGGCGTGGACGGTCTGCTGCATATCAGCGACATGGCCCACAGCCGCGTCGCCAAGCCGGAAGACGTGCTCACCGCCGGCCAGGAAATTCAGGTCAAGATCCTCAAGATCGATCCGGAATCCAAGAAGATTTCGCTCGGCCTCAAGCAGCTCCAACCGGAGCCCTGGCTGACCGCCCCCGACCGGCTCACTGCCGGCCAGCGCATCACCGGCACCGTCACCCGCCTGGCCGACTTCGGCGCATTCGTCGAAATCGAGCCCGGCGTCGAAGGCCTGATTCATATTTCCGAGATGTCCTATGGCAAAAAGCTGCGTCACCCCTCCGACATGCTCAAAGAGGGCGACCGCGTGGACGCCATCATCCTGGGCATCAAGCCCGAGGAGCGCCGCATCTCGCTCGGCCTGAAGCAGACCCTCACCGACCCCTGGGCCGAAGTCGGCCGCAACTTCCCCGTCGGCTCGCAGATTGAGGGCCCGGTTACCAAGCTGATGAACTTCGGCGCATTTGTGCAGCTTGCCGAGGGCATTGAAGGCCTGGTCCACATCAGCGAGATCACCGCCGAGAAGCGCCTCGACCATCCCTCGGAGATGCTGCGCGCCGGGCAGATTGTCAAAGCTCAGGTTCTGGCCATCGACACAGAGAAGCGCCAGATCAAGCTCAGCATGAAACAGCTCATCCCCACTGATATCGACGAGTACATCGCCGAGCACAAGGTGGGCGACGAAGTCTCCGGCCGCGTGGTTGAAGCGACAGACACTTTTGTCCAGGTAGAGTTGGGCGAAGGCATCCGCGCCATCTGCAATGCTTCCGCCGCGCCGGTCGCCAAGGCCGCCGCAGCCGCGCCAAACGCCAAGCCCGCTGTTGATCTGTCCAGTCTCTCGTCCATGCTGAAGGATCGCTGGAAAGGCAATTCGCCAGCCGCTTCCGCGAAGCCTGAGGCATTAGCCGAAGGCCAGATTCGCAGCTTCAAGATCGTGAAGCTGGATGCGGAAGCGAAGAAGATTGAGGTGGAGTTGGCGTAGGAGTCCACGGGCGCTAGGCTTCGCCGGCTGGCGCCACACCACCTTTTTGCTTCATTGCGACTAACGTCGCGTGTCTCCGCGCACCCAATAAAGCAAATCTCAGCAGCGTCTCCAAAGATTCCCTCTCAGATATTCTTGGCACCCGAAATCTTGAGTTCTGGGCGACCGCTTGCCGAGAGGAAAGAGGCTAGGTGCACTGGCAGGGACGGAATGAAGGCGGATAAGATCGCGGCCCTCGTTCGTCATGTTTTTGATTCGATTACATTTATTCGGAATTAACTGTCTCTTAGACTAGACAGAGCCTCGGTCACGTTTCCCTTCTTGTATTGACACAAGAAAAGTCTTATGCAAGACTTTTGATAGGTCATGCGTGGAGGCCAAATGACATCAGTCAAGGCAGCTCTGACGGTCATCCTCAAGGCAAACGAAGTTGTGGTGGCGGAGATTGAGGATGCAATTCTCTGGCAGAAGGTACTCACTGCAATAAACAGCGGGATGCCGAACTTCGGAATCGACCCGCCCCCAAACATCTCTGGCGAGACCATGCCGCCAACGAATCCGGATCAGAGTAAGGCTGTTGTCGAGGCAGCGCCCGTGAGTACACCTCTCGATCAGCTCGCGCGACAACTAGGGATTGACCGCGCTCTTGTCGAAGGTGGTTGCTCGCCCACCATTGAGGCACCGCATATACTCTTGAATCCCCACTGCTGGGAGGAAATGAAGAAGCAACTTCCTCAGCGTGGACCGGGCGCCGTTGCGCCGATTGTTGCTGCAGCGACTACGCTTGCGCTCTGGTTTCAAGTTGCGGGGCTCGGAAATCCTACTCAAGCTCAGGCACAAGCGGTGCTAAACACCATCAACCTCTTTGACCCCAATGCAAGCCGTTCAATTCGGAACGCTACTTGGCTACAGATACGATCGGGTGGCCAATTTGTTCTTAACCCGGCCGAGATATCCAAGGCCGGTGGGCTCATGAAGTGCTTTTGCATAAAGGAATGGAAAACTTGGAAGGAGGCGGCCAGTTCCTAGTGGCCGTAAGTCTGCCAGATGACTTCCACTGAGTTCCTAGAGCGCATCGAAGACGAAGACCTCAAGATGATTGAGCGCGCAGTCGCATTGCTCTGGTGGGAAGGCCGCGAGGACCCTACTAAAGGGCTGGACGCAGCGGCGATCTGCGCCAGTTTGGAGTTCGCCGGACAGGCCAAGCAGAATGTCTCGCGGTTGGCTGTGTCGCTTAAGGAGCATCGCGGTACGGTTAGAGCAGGGAAGGAAGAGTGGCGCCTGCATCCGCGAACGCGACGCGAACTCGATTCAAGATACGCATTCGCCCTGGTACCGAGGGTGCCCGCTGCATCTGATTCTGTCCTGCCCTCGGGTCTATTTTCTGGTAGTCGGACGTATATAGAACGGGTAGTCGATCAGATTAACAGGGGCTACGACGCGGAGTTGTGGGATTGCAGCGCTGTCATGTGTCGGCGTCTCCTCGAAACGCTGATAATCGAAACATACGAGAGGCTGGGGAGGGCAAAGGAGATCAAGGGCTCCGATGACCACTTCCTGATGCTCAACGGGCTCATCACTTTCTTGGAAAGAGACTCCAGCATCAGCCTGGGCCGCAATGCAGCAAAAGGGCTAAAAGACTTTAAGCAACTCGGAGACCTCTCGGCCCACAACCGGCGATTCAATGCGTGCCGAAATGACATCGACCGGATCCGTGACGGACTTCGGATTGCGGCGGAAGAACTGCTCCACCTTTCAGGGCTGCGCAAATAGCTCGCTATTACGATGCTCCCAACAAACATTCGATTAGACCGAGAGGGCAGGTCAAGCCCGACCTACAGATACACCTCATCCACATAGCACCAGCGCCAGTCTTCACCGCGCTCGGCGGATTGGATCAGCGGGTGCTTCGTCGCATGAAAGTGCGCCTTCGCATGTTGGTTCTTTGATGAGTCGCAGCAGCCCACGTGGCCGCACTCCAGGCACATGCGCAGGTGGACCCACTTGTCGCCGCTCTTGAGGCACTCCTCACAACCCTTGCTCTGCGGCTTCACCTTCTTCAGGTGCTCCGCAACATGACTGCACGCCGCTGCCGCCATCCCAACCTCCGTCGCTTCCTGCCGCTCGAGAACTTGTTTCAAAAAGCCGCTCTGTGTCAGGGCGCGACTTCAGTCGTGCCGAAAACGCTGCGAGAAAAAAGGGCTTTAGCCCCTGAGGAATCGGCAACCATGTCCGCTGATGCATTTTTGAAACACGCTCTGGTCCTTTCTTTTTACACCACGCGGTACTGCTGCGCCAGAGCGCGAAACTCACCCACCTGCGCCGCAACCCACGCTTCGTCCCGGCCTAACTCGGCCGCCAGCAGCCAGGCCACCCGCTCAGCCATGGCGATCGCTGCTTCGGCATTCAGAAACAGCGCGCGTGTGTGCCGGGTCAGCACGTCTTCCACAGTCCGCGCCATCTCCGCTCGTGCCGCCCAGATTACTTCCGCTGCGATATACGGCAGCGCCGGATCAAGCTGCACAGCCAGCGCCGGGTCCTCCGCCAGCGTGCGGATGGCGGAGGCGTCAGAGCCATACACTTCCAGGCTGCCCAGCGCTGCGGAGTCCTCAACGTAGCCGTGAATGTGCAGGTTCTTTGTCGTGCATTCGGCATCTGTCAGTTTGCCCAGCGTAATGGCGTGGTCCACAGTGTCCTCTGCCATGTGCCGGTAGGTGGTCCACTTGCCACCAGTGATAGTCAGCAGGCCCGACGTGTCCACATGGATGACGTGATCCCTGGAGAGCGCTGAGGTCTTGCCCTCGCCCTTGACCAGCGGGCGCAGCCCCACAAAAACAGCCAGCACATCCTTGCGCGTGGGCGGACGAACCAGGAAACGCGACGCCGTCTCCAGCACAAATTCGATCTCCTCTTCGAGCGGCCGGGGTTCCAGGCTCGGCGCATCCACCGGCGTGTCGGTGGTTCCGGCCACGGCGTGCCCGTGCCACGGAATGATGAACAGCACGCGGCCATCGCTGGTCTTGGGAACCATCAGCGCCGTGTCGCCCTTCAAAAACGATCGGTCGAAGACCAGGTGAATTCCCTGGCTCGTGACGACGAACTGCTCGGCTGCCGGGTCGGCCATCCGGCGAATGGAATCCGTGAAAACTCCCGTCGCATTCACCACCATCCGCGCCGCAATCTCAAACGTCTCGCCGGTCTCATCGTCGCGCGCCGTCACGCCGTTGACATAGCCGTCCGCGTCGCGCTGGAGGCCGGTCACCGGGCAGTAATTCACCAGCGTCGCCCCATGGTCGGCGGCTGTCATGGCCAGGTGGATGAGCAACCGCGCGTCGTCAAACTGTCCGTCGAAATAGACCACCCCGCCGCGCAACTCCTCCGGTTCGAGAGCCGGAAGCCGCTCCAGCGTCTCTTCCTTCGAAAGCAGCTTCGACGCGCCAAAGCCGTATTTGCCGGCCAGCAGGTCATAAAGCTTGAGGCCGATGCCGTAGAACGGCGCTTCCCACCAGGAGTAGTTGGGCACAATAAAAGCCAGATCATGCACCAGGTGGGGCGCATTCTGCCGCATCAGCCCGCGCTCCTTCAGGGCCGACATCACCAGCGGAATGTTGCCCTGTTCGAGGTACCGCACCCCGCCGTGCACCAGCTTGGTGGAACGGCTGCTGGTGCCCTTGCCGAAGTCGTGCGCCTCCAGCAGCGCCACGCTCAGGCCCCGCGCCGCCGCATCCACGGCCACGCCCACGCCGGTGGCCCCACCGCCGACCACCACGATGTCCCACGGCACATTCTGCTGCGCCCTCTCCCGGAGAGTACGCACCATCGTTTCCCTGCGCATCGTTCGCTTCCTTTCTTGCGGATTCGGCCCCAACTAGAAGCACCGTGCCCCATCCATTTCGCAGGCCTAATCGCGAAGTGGGTGGGAAGGTACAACACTTTTCAAGGGCCGGATCAATGTTCGTTCCAGCTCTTGGCCCTTTCCACGGCGCGCTGCCACTGTCCGCGCCGCTCGGCACGTTCCGAGGCCGCCATCTTCGGCTCAAAGCGCACATCGCCCTGCAGCCTGGCCCGCAAATCTTCAGGATTGGCCCAGAAACCAGTTGCCAGGCCGGCCAGATAAGCCGCGCCCATGGCAGTCGTCTCCGTCACCTGCGGACGCACCACCGGCACGCCCAGCACATCGGCCTGGAACTGCATCAGCAGATTGTTCACCGCCGCGCCGCCATCCACGCGCAAGGCAGCCAGCGGCGTGGTCTCGCTCTCCACAGCCTCCAGCACATCGGCCACCTGGAAGGCGATGCTCTCCAGCGCCGCCCGCGCGATGTGTCCCGGCGTCGTGCCGCGGCCCAGGCCGATCAGCAGGCCGCTTGCATGAGGGTCCCAGTGCGGCGCGCCCAGGCCCACAAACGCCGGCACCAGCACAACTCCGCCGGAGTCCGGCACCCCGGCCGCCAGTTGCTCCACCTCGGCCGACGAGCCAATCAGTTTCAGGTTGTCGCGCAGCCATTGGACCACCGCCCCGCCGATAAAGATGCTGCCCTCAAACGCATATTCCAGGCGTTTATTGGCGCTAGCCGCGAGGGTAGTAATCAGCCTGTGCTTCGAGCGCACAAATTTTGTCCCGATATTTTGCAGCAGGAAACAGCCCGTCCCGTACGTGTTTTTGGCCTCGCCCGCGCTCCAGCA